>Ga0123397_159192_pt1 | contig 19563 bp, 19 predicted proteins | sample T10HLNH4metaT_FD_89925 | JGI IMG/M metagenome (GOLD analysis project Ga0123397, IMG submission 89925) | Methane-oxidizing artificial microbial communities from Washington, USA to study methane cycling - T10-HLNH4 metaT (Metagenome... ... | reverse complement strand
GGCTCATCGTTTCGACGCCGGCGCCAACCGCACACTCGGCGTCGCCGAGCTGGATCGCGTTGGCCGCCGACACGATGGCCTGCAGGCCGGAACCGCACAGGCGGTTCACGCCCATCGCGCACGATTCCTTGGACATGCCGCCGTTGATCGCGACCACGCGCGAAACGTACATGTCACGGGCTTCGGTGTGGATCACGTTGCCCAGCACCAGGTGCTGCGCTTCCTTCGCGTCGACGCCGGCGCGCGCAAAGGCGGCCTTCACCACGTGCGCGCCCAGATCGCAGGCCGAAAAATCCTTCAGCGAACCACCGTAACCGCCGATCGGCGTACGCGCTGCACCTACGATCACCACTTCTCTTTTGTCAGCCATCAGAACCACCCTCCCGTAGAAATCAGCTACCGACATAGCCAGCCAGCGTAAGCAGGCCCAGCAGAAGAAGACAAAATATAAGTGTGCGCCAGACCAGACCGATCGCGCTCTGCATCAGGTCAACATCCGCTTCATCGCCCATGCCCAGTTCGGGCCGGTCGGCGACTTCGCCCAGTTCGAACAGCGGGGCACCGAGCTTGACGCCCAGCGCGCCGGCACCGCTGGCGAGCAGGATGCCCGCCGCCTGTTCAGGCCATTTTGCGGCCTGCGTGCGCCAGCAATGCACCGCGTCCTCGAAGTCGCCGACGATGGCGAAGGTCGCTGCAGTCATGCGCACAGGGATGAAATCCAGCCATTCGTACATGTTCCGCGCAAAGCGGCCGAAGGCGCCGAACTCGATGTTCTCGCGCCGCGCCCAGGACCACGACAGGCGTTCGGTCAGGCGGTAGATCAGCGGGCCGGTCGGGCCCGGCAGCAGCGCGAACAGTGCCAGCGGTGCGAACACGTGGCGATGGGCGGCCAGCAGGCCCTGCTCTATCGCCAGGCGCGCGATCTCTTCGGTGCGCATGCGGTCGGTGTTGCGCGACAGCCAGTTGCCCAGTTCGCGGCGGGCGGTCTCGGTATCGCCCTCACGCAGCGCGTGCGCGGTCGCTTCGAAATGGTGGCTGAACTGACGGAAACCCATGGTGATGTAGAGCACCACCACATTCAGTACCCAGCCCAGCAGCGGATTGATCCACACCAGCAGCAGATAGAGGAACCAGACGGCGGCGACCGGCAGGCCGACCGCGAGCGACCACGCGACCACGCCATGGCGGGCCTCGCCTGCATTGAGGCGCTGTTCGAACCATGTCGCATAGCGGGCAAGGGGCCCGGCGACCACGCGCTCGTAGGACAGCGGCTTGTACTGCTCGATCAGCAGCGCAACGAAAAGGGACAACCAGGTCATTTAAAGCGTGTTTGCCGTGCGAGCTTCGGGACGATAACACAGCGAAGCTTGCGGAATCCTTTCAGCGAGGGGCTTTCAGCTTTCCAGCACCTGTTCGGCCAGCGACACGATCATGCCGGCGGTCGCCCCCCAGATGTCGTAACCCTGCCAGGGCATGGCCCAGAACTCGCGCACCACACCCTGATGCTCGATGCGCCCGCGCCGGCGGTTGGCCGGATCGAGCAGGAAGGACAGCGGCGGCTGGAAGGCCTCCGCCACCTCGAAACTGTCCAGCCGCAGCGTCAACGGTGCCTGCACCAGACCGACCACCGGCGTGACACGGAAGCCGGTGGCGGTGATCGCGTACTCGGGCAGACGGCCGATCAGTTCGACACGGCCGGGCGCCAGACCGATTTCCTCCTCCGCCTCGCGCAGCGCGGTCGCTTCCGGCGACACGTCGCCGGCATCCACCCGGCCGCCCGGGAAGGCGATCTGGCCCGGATGGTCGTGCAGGTGGGCGGTGCGCCGGGTCAGCAGCAGCGTGGGCTCGCCCGCGCCCAGCACCAGCGGCACCAGCACCGCGGCCGGGGTGTAGCCGGCGTGAAGCGGATCGGCCGGGCGCGGCGGCAGCGCGGACAGCCGCCTGCGCAGCCGCTCGATGTCCAGACCGCGCAGGGTGACCGAAGACAGGCTGGTCTCCATCAGAAGCGCTGCCTCAAGGTCATGACCTGGCCGTTGCGCTGCATGTCCATCCGGTTCAGGAAACTCATGCCCAGCAGCACGCGCGGCATGTCGGCCTCCATCACCGCCGCGTCGATGTCGGTGAGCAGCACGCTGCCCACCTTGACGCTGGCCAGCTTGACCCGCCAGGCGCGCACCACGCCGTTGGCGGTCTGGACCTGGATTTCCGCCCCTTTCGACAGATCGACACCTGCGCGGCGCGCGTGGTTGCGGTCCATCGCCACCACGGTGGCGCCGGTATCGAGCAGGAATTTCATCGGCACGCCGTTGATCGCGCCCGGCGTTTCGAAATGGCCCTGGGCGTCGGCATTCAGGTGGATGACCGAAGACGATTCCGCGACGCCCCTGATCGACGCCACGTTCTCACCGATGCGCAACGCGGTACGCCGTCCTTCGATCTCCACCCAGGCGCGGTCGCCCTCGACCGACAGCAGCTTCACCCCCTCCGGCGACCGGGCGCCGACCGCCAGCGTGCGCGGCGCACCGCCGTCGATGACCAGCACGGCCTTGCCGCCGAACACGCCGGCCAGCGACACGTCGAGCGCATCGGCGGGCAGTGCGAGCACACCGAGCGCGAGCGCCGCTAGAATGCGGCGAGGAGGTGTTTCAATGAAACCCATTGCAGTATTCCGTCACAGTCCGACCGAAGGACCCGGTCATTTTGCAGCATACGTCGCCGGCCTGGGCCGCGAAATCCGGCTGTACGCGATGGATTGCGGAGACCCGGTACCGGCCGATCCGTCCGCCTTCGCCGGCCTGTGCTTCATGGGCGGCCCGATGAGCGTGAACGATCCGCTGCCGTGGATTCCGCCGGTGCTCGAACTGATCCGCAAGGCGGTCGCGGCCGACATCCCGGTGATCGGTCACTGTCTGGGCGGCCAGCTCATGTCCAAGGCGCTGGGCGGTACCGTCGGCGCCAATCGCTGCAAGGAAATCGGCTGGCTGGACGTCCATGCCACCGACCCGAAGACTGCGGAATGGTTCGGTGACCGCGCGCGCTTCCCGTCCTTTCACTGGCACGGCGAAACCTTCACGCTGCCCGCGGGCGCTACCCGCATCCTGGCATCCGACGGCTGCGACAACCAGGCCTGGGTGATGGGCAAGCATCTGGCGATGCAGTGCCACATCGAAATGACCGAGGATCTGGTGAAGTCGTGGTGCGCCGGCGGTGCCGATGAAATCGCGGAAGCATCGGCCCAGCCTACGGTGCAGCAGCCGGCGGACATCCAGCGCGACCTGGAAGCCAGGGTCGCGGCCCTGCATGCGGTGGCGGAAACCGCCTACGCGAAATGGGTTCAGGGTCTGAAGGACTGAAGACCCGAATGCCCCGTCCTGACCGCCCGTGATCCATGATGGCGCGGGTGGAAGCAGGCGCGGGATGGCCGGAGAAAAGCGGGGCTGGGTCCCTGGACGGGCCCATGCGCGGGGCAGGCCGGGGTGACAGGGCGCCACGCCGGTGATCGCAGTGCTGCCGGGGCAGAGTATCCCGCCGCCGGCGCCCATGCTCAGTCGCGGAAGTTGCCGAACTGCAGCGGAATGTCGGTCACCTGCTTGCGCAGCAGCGCGATCGCTTCCTGCAGCACGTCGCGCTTGGCGCCGGTGACGCGCACTTCCTCGCCCTGGATGCTGCCCTGCACCTTGAGCTTGCTGTCCTTCAGGATGCGCACGATCTTCTTGGCGGACTCGCTCTCGATGCCGACCTTGAGCTTGAGTTCCTGCTTCATCTTGTTGCCGCTGATCTTCTGCGCGTCGCCGCGCTCGACCGAGCGCACGTCGATGCCGCGCTTGGCGAACTTGCCGACCAGCACGTCGAACACCTGATCCAGCTTGAAATCGTCGTCGGCGAACAGCGTGAGCAGCTTTTCACCCTGTTCCACCCGCGCGTCCGAACCCTTGAAGTCGAAGCGGTTGGTAATTTCCTTGTTGGCCTGATCGACCGCGTTGCGCAGTTCGACCATGTCGATTTCGGAACTGATGTCGAAGGACGGCATGCTGGGCACCTCGTAAACGGCGAAAGGACGCACGCGGAGCGGAAGGCCCGTGTGCGTCCGGTGATGCATGGCGAAACCGGCGCCGGCCGGATCGCCGTCGGCTGACTCAGCGTCAGCCCGCTGTGATCAACCGAAATGGCAGACGTAGTGGTAGGGCTCGCCGCTCACTTCGATGTCGAAGGACGAATTGCCCGGCACGTTGTAGGACTCGCCCGCGCCGTAGGTTTTCCACTCGGTTTCGCCCTTCAGGCGCACGCGGCAGCTGCCCGCCACGCCTTCCATGATTTCCGGCGCGCCGGTGTTGAAAGTGAGCGTGGCCGGCAGGATGACGCCGACCGACTTCTTGGTGCCGTCGGCGAACTGGATGCTGTGGCTCACGCACTTGCCGTCGAAGTAGACGTTGGCCTTCTTGACGACGCTGATGTTGTCGAACTGGGACATTTTCTTTTCCTGGAATGAAGTGAATGCCGCGCGCCGGTGCGGGGGCGTGCGGCGGGCGCGGACCTCGTGGGCCCTGCCCCGCTGCGCCCTCCCGCGCCTGTCCGCGGCAGATCGACGCTTACTTGCCGCGCTTGATCGCCGCGTTGGCGGCAATGCGCATGCGCAGCGCGTTGAGCTTGATGAAGCCGGCCGCGTCCTTCTGGTCGTAGGCGCCGGCATCGTCCTCGAAAGTGGCGATGGTCGGGTCGAACAGCGAATCGGTCTTGGAATCGCGTGCGACCACGATGACATTGCCCTTGTACAGCTTGAGCCGCACCCAGCCATTGACGGTCTGCTGGGTGTGGTCGATCAGTGCCTGCAGTGCGCGGCGCTCCGGGCTCCACCAGTAGCCGGTGTAGATGATGCTGGCGTAGCGCGGCATCAGGTCGTCCTTCAGATGGGCGACTTCGCGGTCCAGCGTGATCGACTCGATGGCGCGGTGGGCGCGCAGCAGGATGGTGCCGCCCGGGGTTTCATAGCAGCCGCGCGACTTCATGCCGACATAGCGGTTCTCGACCAGGTCGAGACGGCCGATGCCGTGCTTGCCGCCGATCTGGTTCAGCGTGGCCAGCAGTTCGTGCGCCGGCATGCGGGTGCCGTTGATGCTCACCAGGTCGCCGCGCTCGAATTCGAGGTCGAGGTATTCGGCGGCATCCGGTGCCGCTTCCGGCGACACGGTCCAGCGCCACATCGATTCTTCGGCTTCGGCCGACGGATCTTCGAGGTGACGGCCTTCGTAGCTGATGTGCAGCAGGTTGGCGTCCATCGAATAGGGCGAACCGCCCTGCTTGTGCTTCATCTCGATGGGGATGCCGTGGCTTTCGGCATAGGCCAGCAGCTTTTCGCGCGACAGCAGGTCCCATTCGCGCCACGGCGCAATCACCTTCACGTTCGGCATCAGCGCGTAGGCGCCCAGTTCGAAACGCACCTGGTCATTGCCCTTGCCGGTGGCGCCGTGCGAAATGGCGTTGGCGCCGGTTTCGCGGGCGATGTCGATCAGGCGCTTGGCGATCAGCGGACGGGCAATCGAGGTGCCCAGCAGGTACTCGCCTTCGTAGATCGTGTTGGCGCGGAACATCGGGAACACGAAATCTCGCACGAATTCCTCGCGCAGATCGTCGATGTAGATGTTCTCCGGCTTGATGCCCAGCTTGATCGCCTTGGCGCGCGCCGGTTCGAGCTCCTCACCCTGGCCGAGATCGGCGGTGAAGGTCACGATTTCGCACTGATACACATCCTGCAGCCACTTCAGGATGACCGAGGTGTCCAGGCCGCCCGAATAGGCGAGGACCACTTTCTTGATGTCGCTCATCGTCGTCAGTCTTTCAATAAGAGTCGTCGGTTCAGCTGCCGGACACGCGTCCGAGCAGCAGGAATTCCATCAGCGCCTTCTGCGCGTGCAGGCGGTTCTCGGCTTCGTCCCACACCACCGAGTGCGGGCCGTCGATCACGTCGGCCGACACTTCCTCGCCGCGATGCGCCGGCAGGCAGTGCATGAACAGCGAATCAGCCTTGGCCACCTTCATCATGTCGGCATCGACCTGCCAGTCGGCGAAGGCGGCGCAGCGCGCCTCGTTCTCCGCTTCCCAGCCCATCGAGGTCCACACGTCGGTGGTGACCAGATCCGCGCCGCGCGCCGCATCCATCGGGTCGGCGAAGCACTCGTGGTGGCTGCCGGCCACGCCCACCTTGTCCGGCTCGACTTCGTAGCCGGGCGGGGTGGAAATGTTGAGCTTGAAATCGAAAATCTCGGCCGCCTGCATCCAGGTGTGGCACATATTGTTCGAATCGCCGATCCACGCCACGGTGCGGCCGCTGATGTCGCCGCGGTGCTCGATCCAGGTGTAGATGTCGGCCAGCACCTGGCAGGGGTGATATTCGTTGGTCAGGCCGTTGATCACCGGCACGCGCGAGTTGGCGGCGAAGCGCTCGATGATGGTCTGTTCGAAGGTGCGGATCATGACCACGTCGCACATGCGCGAAATGACCTGCGCCGCGTCTTCCACCGGCTCGCCGCGGCCCAGCTGGGAGTCGCGCGTGTTCAGATAGATCGCGCTGCCACCCATCTGGTGCATGCCGGCTTCGAACGAGAGCCGCGTGCGCGTGCTCTGCTTTTCGAAAATCATCACCAGCGTGCGGTCCTGCAGCGGCCAGTACTGTTCGTAGCGCTTGAACTTGTCCTTGATCCAGCGGGTGCGCGCGAACACGTAGTCGAGTTCTTCGCGCGACAGGTCCTTCAGTTGCAGAAAGTGTCTGGGTTCAGTCATTTCACGCAGCGGGTCAGGCGCCCGCGAGGAAGTTGCGGATGAGCGGCGCAAGCCGGTCGACCAGTTCGCGGCTGTCCGCGTCGGAATAGACCAGCGGCGGCACCAGGCGGATGGTGCTGTCCTGGGTCACGTTGATCAGCAGGCCGGCCTCCAGCGCGCGCGCCACCAGCACGCCGCAGGGGCGGTCAAGTTCGATGCCTATCATCATGCCGGCACCGCGGATGTCCTTCACGCCGGCGACGTCCTTCAGCGCTTCTCGGAAGCCGGCACGGATGGCATCGCCCTGCCGTACCGCGTTGCCACGCAGATCGTCGCGCGCGACCACGTCCAGCGTGGTGAGCGCGGCAGCGCAGGCAAGCGGATTGCCGCCGAAGGTCGAACCGTGGGTGCCCGGCTTGAACACCCCGGCCGCCGGGCCGCGCGCGAGGCAGGCACCGATCGGCACGCCGGAGCCCAGTCCCTTGGCCAGCGTCATCACGTCCGGCTCGATACCGGCGTGCTGGAAGGCGAACCAGCTGCCGGTACGGCCGATGCCGCACTGCACTTCATCCACCATGAACAGCCACTGCTGCTCGGTGCACAGTGCGCGCAGCTCGCGCATGTAGGCCAGATCCGCCGCGTGGATGCCGCCCTCGCCCTGTACCGGTTCGAACAGCACCGCAACGATGTTGCGGCTGTGCTCGGCAATCGCGCGCACCGCGGCGATGTCGCTGAACGGCACCCGGTGGAAGCCCGGGGTCAGCGGCTCGAAGCCGGCCTGCACCTTGCGGTTGCCGGTGGCCGACAGCGTGGCCAGCGTGCGGCCATGGAAAGCGTGTTCCATCACGATGATGCCCGGCAGTTCCACGCCGCGCTGATGACCGTACAGGCGCGCCAGCTTGATCGCCGCCTCGTTCGCTTCGCAGCCCGAGTTGCAGAAGAACACTTCGTCCATGCCGGACAGTTCGGCCAGCCGGTCCGACAGCTTTTCCTGTGCCAGTACGCGGTACAGGTTGGAGCAGTGGATCAGTTCGCTGGCCTGGCGCGACACCGCCTGCACCAGATCAGGATGGCCGTGGCCCAGCGTATTCACCGCCACGCCCGCCACCGCGTCCAGGTATTCGCGGCCAGCCTCGTCGTACAGCCGTACGCCCTTGCCGTGGGTGAAGGCAACCGGCTGGCGGCCGTAGGTATTCATCAGATGCGTCATCAAAACGGCTCCGGGACGCTGCTGCCCGCCCGCAGGCGGCACAGCGCGGAAAACAGAAAGCACGGCGCGAAAAAAACACGGCGGCTTGCGCCGCCGTGCTTGATTGAAAACGGATTTTAGTTCAAAGCCCGCCTGCTGTGTAGCAGAGGCCGCTCATGTTGCGGCGCACATTGTCACCCGCCGGGTGGCGCACTCCTGTTGGTACGCACGGCACCCGGTGTCGGGGCCGATGACGCGAATGGATGCAGGAACATGGACTTAGGGCTGTCGCCGTCCCGGCAGCACACCGACCACGGCCTCTGGCACGAAGCGTGCTATCACCGAGCAGCCCATATAGATCTGCCTGAGCTTGCGTTCGGCTTCTTCGGCACTGACCCCCGGAATGGCGAGATTTTCGATCAGTACGCCACTGCGGGTCCGGATGCTGAAACCGAAGCGGGCCATCGGCGGCGGAAGGGCCGGAGACGACGGTTCACTCACTGCCTGGTGCCGTCGCGACCGAAGACTTGAATAGAGCATAAACGCCGTCTCCTCATAGGGATAGGCGGAGTATAGAAATACAACTTGAGCTTTACAACAACTTACTGTTGTTTTTAAAAGAAAAACGAAGAGTACTGTCTGACGCAACACCGCCCCGGAGCCGCACCTGCCACAAGCACATCGGTGCAGCCCGGGCCCACGATCCGCCGGAGGCCCCTGAACAGAACATGAGTGCGATCCCTCAGCCCCAGCTCCAGCCCGCCGCTACCCCGGCGCCGGCCAACGAAACGCTTGTCCGGCAGGCGGACGATCCCCGACGTGCCCGCAGCTTCACCATCATCGGCGCCACGAGCAAGGGCAAGACTTTCCGTCCGAGCGACTGGTCCGACCGCCTCTGTGGCGTCATGTCGTCCTTCGGCAGCCAGCGCAAAATGCGCTATTCCCCCTTCGTACGGCCCGGTTGCTGGATTACCGGCGAAAAATGCGTGTTCGTAGACGCCCGCCTCTATGAGCTCGAACCGCTGGCCTACAATTTCCTGATGCACTTCGCGCGCGACAATGACCTGAAGGTCGATTTCGAGGTCGGCGCGGCGGAGCTCTGACACCGCCCTTCCGGCAGACTGCCGGGCGCGTCAACGCAGGCACACGGCGTCCGGAAGCATCCTTTTTCCGGACGCCTGCGTCCCGATATCGATCATGGCCGCACCGAAGGGCCGGATCGGGCGGTGACGGAATGACGCCGCAGACCTGACGACAAACAGAAAACAGCAATAAAAAAGCCGACCACATGGTCGGCTTTTTTTTGCGCGCCCTTCAGGGCGCTGCATCCACAGCTCAGGCAGCCAGGCCCATCGCCTTGATGGCGCCGGACAGGCGGCTCTTGTGACGAGCGGCCTTGTTCTTGTGGATGATGTTCTTGTCAGCGATGCTGTCGATGGTCGCCTGTGCCTGCACGAACACGGCTTGCGCGGCTGCCTTGTCGCCGGCCAGGATGGCCTTGCGAACGTTCTTGATGGCGGTGCGCAGCTCCGAGCGCTGGCTCATGTTGTGATCACGACGAACGATCGCCTGACGGGCGCGCTTGCGTGCTTGTGCGGAATTGGCCATGTTTCTTGCGAAGTGGTATTCGGGAAAACGCGCGAGTATACGCATCCGGCGCGCGCCGCGCAAGTCCTGTCACGTTTGCCGCACCGCATCCGGCAGCAGCCGCCTCTGGTAAGGTGCGCGCTGTTTCGCAACGCCCTGCCCCGATGAACCTGCTCCGCGCCCTCGCGACGGTCAGCAGCATGACGCTGCTGTCACGCATCCTCGGTTTCGTCCGCGACTTCTTCATTGCCCGGGCCTTCGGTGCCGGCATGGCCACCGACGCCTTCTTCGTCGCCTTCCGGCTGCCCAACCTGCTGCGGCGCATGTTTGCCGAAGGCGCCTTCTCCCAGGCTTTCGTGCCGATACTGGGCGAATACCGCAACCGGCGCGGTACCGACGATACCCGGACGCTGATTGACCACGTTGCCACGCTGCTCGCGCTGGTGGTTGCCGCGGTGACGGTGATCGGCATCGTCACCGCGCCGGTCATCATCTATGTGACCGCGCCCGGCTTCGCCGCAGACGCCGACAAGTTCGATCTGACGGTGACGCTCACCCGCATCACCTTTCCCTACATCCTGTTCATGTCGCTGGTCGCCATGGCCGGCGGCGTGCTGAATACTTTCAGCCGCTTCGCGGTGCCCGCCTTCACGCCAGTGCTGCTGAACCTCAGCTTCATCTTCATGAGCCTGTTCGCGGCACCGTGGTTCGACCCGCCGGTGCTGGCGCTGGCGTGGGCGGTGTTCATCGGCGGCGCGCTGCAGCTGGCGATGCAGCTGCCTGCGCTGGCGCGCATCGGCATGCTGCCGCGCCCGCGGCTGGACCTGCAGGACCCGGGCGTGCGCCGGATCTTCAAGCTCATGCTGCCGGCGATACTGGGTGTATCGGTGTCGCAGATTTCGCTGCTCATCAATACGGTGTTTGCGTCCTTCCTCGAAAGCGGATCGGTGTCCTGGCTCTACTACGCCGACCGGCTGATGGAATTTCCGGCCGGCCTGCTGGGCGTCGCGCTGGGTACCATCCTGCTGCCCTCGCTGTCGCGCAGCCACGCCGATGGCAACGGCACTGAATTTTCTGCGCTGCTGGACTGGGGCCTGCGCCTGACCCTGCTGCTCACACTGCCGGCAGCACTCGCGCTCGGCCTGCTCGCCACGCCGCTGATTGCCACGCTGTTCCACCACGGCCAGTTCTCCGCCCACGACGTGATGCAGACCCGTTCAGCACTGCTGGCCTACAGCGTCGGGCTGACCGGTCTCATCCTGGTCAAGGTGCTGGCGCCCGGCTTCTATTCGCGGCAGGACATCCGCACCCCGGTCAAGATCGCGCTCGGCGTGCTGGTGCTCACCCAGCTGATGAACCTCGCCTTCATCAAGCCTTTCGCGCACGCCGGTCTGGCGCTGTCCATCGGGCTGGCGTCGCTGGTCAATGCCGTCTTCCTGTATCGCGGACTGAGGCGGATCGGTGCTTACACGCCCGCGCCCGGCTGGCGAACCTTCTGGATCAAGATGCTGTCCGCGCTGTCCGTCATGGGCACGGTGCTGTACTTCGGTGCCCGACTGCCGGGTGACTGGCTGCAGATGGGCACACTCGTCCGCATCCTGCACCTGTGCTGGCTGGTGCCTGCCGGCGCCGGCGCCTATTTCGCGGTGCTGTTCGCACTGGGTTTCCGGCTGCGCGATTTTTCCCGTCGCGCGGCCTCGTAACGAGGAGCGTGACCATGAAACTGACGAGCAGGACCTTCACTGACGGTGCCCGCATTCCGGGCGACAACGCCTTCTGCATTCCGGACGGTCAGGGCCGTGCGCAGCTGGGCGGCAACCGCAATCCGCATCTTGCCTGGTCCGGCCTGCCGGCCGGCACCCGTTCGCTGGTGCTCACCTGCCACGATCCGGACGTGCCCACGCGCGGCGACGACGTGAACCAGGACGGCCGCACCGTGCCGGCCAGCCTGCCGCGCGGCGACTTCACCCACTGGATACTGGTGGATCTGGCGCCCGAGGGCGAGATCGCCGAAGGCGAGTTCTCGTCGTCGGTCACACCCGCCGGCAAGCCCGGCCCGGCCGGTCCGCGCGGCACCCGTCAGGGCATCAATGACTACACCGCGTGGTTTGCCGGCGACGAACAGATGAAAGGCGACTACCACGGCTACGACGGTCCCTGTCCGCCGTGGAATGACGAAATCCTGCATCACTACGTATTCACGCTGTACGCGCTGGATGTCGACCGGCTGCCGGTCGAGGGGCGCCTCACGATGGACGCGGTGAAGGCCGCACTGTCCGGCCATGTGCTCGGTCAGGCCAGCCTGACCGGCGTCTATGCGCTGAACCCCTCAGTCGCGGGCTGAGCCGGGCCTTGCGAAAGCGGCCGCCAGCACGGCGGCCAGCAGCGCCCAGGCCAGCGCCTGTGGGTTGCGCCAGTCGGCCAGCCATGCAAGCGTGCTGCCGGTGACCGCGACCAGCGCGAACAGCCGTGTTTCGGGCAGCGCCGGCATCAGGCCGAAGCCGGCCCAGCGCGCCGCCAGACCGAACTGCAGCGCCGGCAGCGCGAACAGCAGGAAGGGGAAGTCGCGGTAACGGCCGTCGACCGCCAGCAGCAGACCGGCCACCGCCAGCCCGAACAGCAGCACCCGCAGCGCCGCGCGCAGCGCGCCCAGCGCACGCCCGGTCAGCGCGAAGGGCAGCAGCGCCCAGGCCGCCCAGCCAGCCAGCGCGACGGCGCCCATGCCCAGCCATTCCGGCAGGTTGCGGCAGGCGAGCAGCAGATACTCCCACTGCAGCAGCGCGACCAGACCGGCCAGCGCGCCCGACAGTGCGCACGCCGCCGCGGCGCCCGATCGGCGCACCCGCGCCGCCAGCACCACGCACACCCCGATCAGCAGGCCGGCGGCACCGGCGGTCAGCGGGGTCGCGCCGTCGTTGCGCTCGGCCTGTGCGCCGTGCCAGCCGAACTTGGCGTGACCGGCCGAATCCAGCACACCCCAGTAGCCACCCACCGTACCCTCCAGCAGGCGCTTCCACGGCTGGTCGTAGGCCTCGATCACGTTGTACCGCCAGCCGTGCGCCTGCGCCGCCAGCAGGAATTCACGCAGATAGCGCGCCTGTTCGACCAGACCCGGGCGTGCGCCGTCGCGCTGCTTGCCCTGGCTGGGCCAGCCGGTCTCACCGATCAGCAGCGGCTTGCCGAGATCGGCGGACATGCGGTCCATCACCGTCTCGACATGCATGATCGCGTCGTCGATGGCCTGCGGATGGTCTTCCCAGTAGGGCAGGATGTGCACGGTCGCGAAATCGACGCTGTCGGCGAGCCCGCGGTGCCTGAGCCAGAACTCCCACACGTCGGCATAGGTGACCGGCACCTCGGTTTCGCGCTGCGCGCGCTCGATGTAGGCCCGCATGGCCGCTTCGGTCTGTTCCCGCCGCAGCAGCACCTCGTTGCCGACGATGAGGCCGCGCACCACGTCACGATGGCGGTTGGCCAGCGCGATCGCCTCGCTCAGTTCCGCATCGTTGCGCTTCAGGTCGCCACCAATCCAGGCACCGACCAGCACTTTCAGCCCGTGCTTGCCGGCCAGTTCGGGCACCGCGTCCAGACCCTGATCGACCGAATACAGGCGGACGCAGTCGGTCACCCGGGCCAGCCGGGCCAGGTCGGCGTCGATGCGCTCGCGCTCGACCCGGAAACCGGGCACCAGCGGCGACTCGCCCGGCCGGTAATAAGGCGCGTAGGACACGCACTGCAGCCGAGCCTGGTCTGGCGGCACCTCGGCCAGCGCCTGCGGCTGGTTGGCGCGCCACAGCCAGAACGCCATCAGCGCCAGTGCAACCAGATGCACCAGGGCATAGCGCGCCCAGCGCGGCGCGCGGTTCAGCGGTTCGATCATCGCGTCAGGCAACCTGGGCCTTGGCCGACGCTGGCGCCGGCTTTTCCGGCAGCTGTGCGATGAACTGGCAGGCCAGCGCCGCCCAGTAAGGCAGCGACTGCAGGCCCAGCATGGTCACCCAAAGCAGCACCTCGACGCTGTCGGTGCCGCGCAGCGCCAGCATGGCGCCACCGGCCGACAGCAGCGCGAGCAGCAGATACATCTCTTCGCGTATCGGCTGGAAGAACTTGGCCAGCCCGCCCTCGGCCTTGCCCTTGGCGGTGCGCAGGAACACGCCGCGCTTGTGGGTGAGGCCGGCGATGATGCCGCGCGCGATCGCGTGCGACAGGCCCAGGCTGACCAGCGAGGCGCCGGCGATGTCGGCCCACGGGCAGTCCATCGCGCGCCGGTACAGGATGGGCCCCATCGCCGCCTTGGCGACCAGCAGGCCGAGCACCGGTGCCAGCATGATGGTGACCGGCAGCGAGAACATCTTGGGCCAGATCAGCATGGCGGCAGTCCAGCCGATGGCGCCCAGCGCGAACATGAACTGCAGCGCGTCGCCGAACCACGAGAACCAGCCGGTGATGAAGTGATAGCGCTGACCGGCGGTCAGCTGGCTCTTGCCCACCAGCGCATGCCAGTGGCCCTTCATGATCTGCATCGCACCGAAAGCCCAGCGGAAGCGCTGCGACTTCAGCGCCGCGAAACTGGCCGGCGTCAGGCCGCGGCCGAACACGCGATCGATGTAGCGCAGTTCGTCGCCGCGCTCGAGCAGGCGCAGCCCCAGTTCGGTGTCCTCGCAGATGCACCACTCCGACCAGTTGCCCGATTCCTCCAGCCGCGCACGGCGCACCAGCGTCATCGTGCCGTGCTGGATCAGCGCGTTGCGCTCGTGCCGGTGGTGCATGCCGATACGGAAGAAGCCGTCGAACTCCCAGTTGCACATGCGCTTGAAGAAGTGGCGTTCCCATTCGCGGTGCGCCTGCGGCGCCTGCACCACCGCCACCTTCTGATCGCGGAAATGCGGCACCAGCGCGCTCAGCCAGTCGGGGGTAACCACGTAGTCGGCATCGACCACGCCGACCACTTCGGTGCGCGGATCGATCTGCTTCATCGCGAAATTCAGCGCACCCGCCTTGAAGCCCGGCCACTGCGGCAGATGGAAGAAGCGGAAGCGCGGACCCAGCTCGGCCATGCGCGCCTCGACCGGCTTCCACAGCGCCTCGTCCTTGGTGTTGTTGTCGACCACGATGACTTCGAAGTTCTGATAGTCCATCGCGGCCAGACTGTCGATGGTGGCGATCACCATGTCCGGCGGCTCGTTACAGCAGGCCAGGTGCACCGACACGAAGGGCTGCTGCTCCGGCGGCAGCGGCTCGGCCGGCTTGTAGGCCCGGCGCCAGCGCGGCTTGAAGAACACCTCGGCGAACTCGAACCCGTTGGTGAGCAGCACGCCGGCGGTCAGCACCACGCCGAATACCAGTCCGACCAGCGCGGTCAGGTCGCGCAGCGTGAAGTAGTAGTCCGCCGGCAGACGGGCGGCAATCACGATGGCGGTAACGCAGGACTGCACCAGCACGCACATCCACAGCTGGCCACCAACGCTCATGCCCCGCTGCACCAGACACAGCAGCAGCATCGGCACCAGCGCGAACACGGTGGCCAGCAGCGCGTCGTCCATCCAGCCGCTGTTGCGGTCCACCGTGCCTTCGAGCGGGAACTTCAGTTCGCGGTCGGCGTTGAACATGCCCCAGTAGGCGCCGGCCCAGCCTTCGATGTCGATCTTCCACGGCTGGTCGTAGGCTTCGATCAGGAAGTAGTCGATGTTCTTGCACAGCGCACGGTGCAGGAACTCGCGCACGAAACGGGCCTGATTCTGTTCCGACGCCACCGCGGCCTGCAGCGTCGGCCCCTTGCTCGGCCAGCCGATTTCGGAAATCAGGATGGCACGACCGGGGAAGGCCTCGACCAGCTCAAGGTAGCGCGCCATCGCGTAATCGACCGCCTTCTCGACCGGCACGCCCTCGTGGTACGGCAGCAGATGCACCGCGAGGAAGTCGACGTGGTCGGCCAGTTCCGGATTCTTCAGCCACACGTGCCAGGGCTCGGCGGTGGACACCGGCAGGTCGGTCGCGTTGCGCACCTCGTCGAGATAGGCGTACATCTCGGGGAAGGTGAGGTCGTCGCGCAGCAGCACTTCGTTGCCGACGATGATGCGGTCGATGTTGTCGTGCAGCCGGGCATCGGCCAGCACCGCACCGATCTCGCGCCGGTTCTTCTCCTTGTTGCGGTCCAGCCAGGCGCCGGCGGTCACCTTCAGGTCGAACTGGCGCGCCAGATCCGACACTTCCGGGTTCTCGGTCGAGTTGTAGGTGCGGATGCGGTGGGCGATGCCGCCCAGCTGCTTCATGTCCGCCTCGATGTCGGCGTAGCTCGGATACTTGCCCTTGAGCGGGGTCTGGTCGCGGCGGTAGGGGCTGTAGGAAAAACCGTCGATGTAATCGAGCGGCTCGATCACGCTGACCGGGCGGTTGCTCACCGCCCACAGCGCGAAATGCGCCGCGGCCACACCGCCTGCAATCAGCAGCGCGATCATCACGCGGGCGAAGGAAATCTGTCTTTTCATGCGCGTCGGGTCCGGCAGTCGGGTCCGGCAGTCGGGTACAGCACGGGAGGCGGTGGGCCGCGATCGGTCGTCGGGCGGTGTCTGGACGGCGATGCGGCATCGGGCTGCAAACCCTGGCCGGATCACGGCAGAATGTTGCAGCGCGGCGATGCTAACACAGCGAAAATCCCGCTTTGCACCCTGACAGACGCCACCTACACAGTATGGATATTCAGTCTTCCCCCCTCCTGCCCGCGACCGTCGGCGCCGACCTGCGCCTGCGCATCGGTACCGGACTGCTGTGGGCGCTCGCGCTGACCGTCCTGCTCGCGGCCGGCCTGCGCCACGGCATCATGGAATCGGATCTGCTGCACACGCAGTGCGCGACCGCGGTCGAGGACTGGCGGTGCGTGGTGCGCCAGTGGGCGCCGCAGCTGTTCATGCACGAACGCATCGGCCTGACCGCGCTGGCGCTCGGCGTGCTCGCGCTGCTCACCCGGCTGCGCCCGCTCGCCGCGCTGGCGGTGCTTGCGGGTGGCGCCGGCCTGGTGCTGTATGCCGCCGACTATGCTGCGGTCGGCCTGCTGCTCGGGCTGTTCGTCCGCCTCGGCGGCGGCCGCGCTGTAAACGCGAGGTAAACGAATTGTCCGGAATTGTCCGGATCGCCCACCGCGGCGGCGCGAGCGGCTAAGCTGCGCTGCATGAACGGACCGAATGCCCGCCCCCGCATCCTGGTGGTCGACGACGACCCGGACCTGCGCGACCTGCTGCGCGACTATCTCGGCAAGCAGGACATGGATGTGCGCACCGTCGCCGACGGTGACGCGCTGCGCGTCGCGCTCGAGCGCGACGGCTGCGACCTGCTCATCCTCGACGTCATGCTGCCGGGCGACGACGGCCTCACGCTGTGCCGGGAAATCCGCGCCAGGTCGCGCCTGCCCATCCTGATGCTCACCGCGCGCGGCGACGAGCTGGACCGCATCATCGGTCTGGAAATGGGTGCGGACGACTACCTGCCCAAACCCTTCCACCCGCGCGAACTGCTGGCCCGGGTGCGCAGCATCCTGCGCCGCGCGCCGGAACATCCGGACGGCGATGGCAGCGTGCGCGCGCTCAAGTTCGCCGGCTGGACGCTGGACCTCGGCGCCCGCCACCTGGTGGACGACGCCGGCGTGGTGACGCCGCTGTCCAGCGGCGAATTCCGCATGCTCAACGCGCTGGCCGAAAATCCGAACCGGGTGCTGTCGCGCGACCAGCTGATGGACGTGCTGGCCGGCCGCGACGCGGGCCCCTTCGACCGCACGGTCGACGTGATGATCAGCCGGCTGCGCCGCCGGCTCGGCGACGACGGCCGCGAGCCGCGCATCATCCGCACGCTGCGCAACGAAGGCTATGTGCTGGCCGGGCCGGTGGAGAAAGTGCTTTGACCCTGCTGTCGCGGCTGTGGCCACGCACGCTGTTCGGCCAGATCCTGTGCGCGCTGCTCGGCGGCCTGCTGGTCGCCAATTCGGTCGGCCTGTGGCTGGTGGTGGATGACCGCGAGCGGCTGTCGCGCCACATGCGCAGCGAATACGCCGCCACCCGCGTGGCCGAATCGATCGCCCTGGTCGACGACACGCCGCCGGCCGGCCGCGCCCGTCTGGTGCGGCTGCTGGAAAGCCCGAGCACCCGGCTGTCGCTGGAAGAACCCTGGTACGACGACGCACCGCCGGTGCCTGACGAATTCGACGTATTCGCCCGCGCGGTCGGCGACCGGCTCAAGGGACGCTATATCCATCACGTGGTGACGCGCGCCCGGCCGGTCAGCCCGGCACTGGCCGAAGCCAGCACCCTGCGCCCGCCGCCACCACCGCCCGGCGTACTGGCGCGGCTGCTGGGCCGTCCCACGCTGAGCAATGTATCCACCCAGGCGCGGCTGTCCGACGGCAGCGTGCTCACCTTCCGCTACGCGCCGCCGCCGCCGGCGGTCGAGCGGCCGGCGCGCATCGTGATCAGTCTGCTGCTGGTGGCGCTGGCGGTGGGCCTGCTGTCGGTCTGGGTGGTGCGGCGGCTGACCCGGCCGCTGGCGATGTTCGCGCGCGCCGCCGACGGTCTGGCGCGCGACCTCGAACAGGCGCCGATGGACACCGCCGGACCGCGCGAAGTGGCCGGTGCGGCGCAGGCCTTCAACCGCATGCAGTCGGCACTGCGCGCGCTGATACAGACCCGCGCCCAGGCACTGGCCGGCGTGTCTCACGATCTGCGGCTGCCGATCACCCGGGTGCGTCTGCGTCTCGAACAGTTGCCGGAAAGCCCGGTGCGCGACGCGATCGAACGCGATCTGGCCGAGATGGAAACGCTGATCGACGACACGCTGGCCTTCCTGCGCGCCGGCGACAGCGCCGAAACCGCGGCGCCCACCCGTCTCGACGCGCTGGTCGAAGGCGTGGCGGACGACATCGCCGCACTGGGTGCGGACATCGAGGTCGAAGGCGGCCTGTCGCAGCCGGTGGTGCTGCGCCCGGTGCAGACCCGCCGCGCACTGGTCAATCTGATGGACAACGCGCGCCGCTACGGCGGCGGCCGGGTAACGGTACGGCTGTCGGAAGCCGGCGGCCGGGCGCGGGTGGACATCGAGGACGGCGGGCCGGGCATTCCGGATGCCGAGCTGGAGCGGGTGTTCGAGCCCTATGTCCGGCTGGAGGCCTCGCGCGCCCGCCATACCGGCGGCAGCGGGCTCGGCCTGGCCATCGCCCGCGCCATCGCCCGCGCCCAGGGCGGCGACATCACGCTGTCGCGCCGCCCCGAAGGCGGCCTGCGCGCCTCGTTCTCGCTGCCCCTGGCGCGCGGCTGATCAGGCCGCGGCCGGCGACGCCGCAAGCGGCAGTTCAAGCAGCACTTCCAGTCCGCCCTGGGGCGCCTGCCGGCGCAGCAGCACGCCGCCCAGCCGGGCCGCCCGCGCATCCATATTGCGCAGGCCGCGTCCGCCCGGACCGCTGCCCGGGGTGGCTGCGGCCGGCTCACCGTCCTTGAGCCCGACGCCGTCGTCGCACACCCGCAATGCCAGCCGGTGGCCGTCGCTGCCCAGTTCTATCCACACGCCGCCGGCCTGCGCGTGGCGGATCACATTGGTGACCGCCTCGCGCAGCACGCGGCCGACGTTGAGCACCTGCGGCTGGCTCAGTTCGACCTCGCCCAGCGCGCCGTACTGCGACCAGTCCAGCGGAATCGCGGCCTCGGCCAGCCGTTTCTCGCACTCGGCACGCCAGTCGGCGGCCACCTCGTCCATGCGGAAGCGGTCGCTGCCGCTGCGCGACACCACGTCGCGCAGATCCTGCAGCGCCGAGCGCGCCAGATCGGCCGCCGACGGCGAACCGGCGCGATACACCAGCGACAGCAGCTTGGCGCCGACGTCGTCGTGCAGGTCGCGGTAGATGCGCTCGCGCTCGTCGGTCACCGCCTGTTCCATCTCCATCTCGCGCACCCGGGCGAAAGTCTGTTCCAGCTGCGCATGCTTGAGCCGCACCCGCGCCTCCAGTTCCTCGTTCAGCCGCTCGAACTCGTTCAGCACCCGCACGAAACGCG
>Ga0123397_110345_pt1 | contig 19591 bp, 16 predicted proteins | sample T10HLNH4metaT_FD_89925 | JGI IMG/M metagenome (GOLD analysis project Ga0123397, IMG submission 89925) | Methane-oxidizing artificial microbial communities from Washington, USA to study methane cycling - T10-HLNH4 metaT (Metagenome... ... | reverse complement strand
GGTGCTCGAAGTCTGGAAGGCCCGCACCAGCATCGTCATGAAGCGCTCCATGGCCAGCGGCTACGCGGGCGTGGACAACCCGCTGTTCTACAAGGACAACAACCGCATGCTGTTCGGCGACGCCAAGAAGATGCTCGACGAGATCCTGGTGGCGCTCAAGAGTTGATCGGACACGGTGTCGGGCCGGAAGGCCCGGCCCGACGTGCCAAGGCGGGCCCTGTTGCCCGCCTTTTTTATTTGTAGCGCAGCGTGACGTCCCGCTGCGGCCTGGGGCCCTGCGTCCGTCTCGGGTCAGGGTAGAACAGAATCGCCGACCCCATGGTGGTGGGCACACAATGTGCCGCTGCCGTCAGCCCGGACGGTTGCCTGAACAACACCCATGGAGATGCGAATGCGGAGGTAATCGGGGTCGCAGCCAAGTTTCCACTGGAAGAGCTGACTCTGTTCCACCGCCGGCAAAACCGCGTGTCCGCGAGAGCGGCACGCGGTTTTTTTGTCCCTGTCACGTCGCAGTGCAGTGTCGGTGAGCTTTACAGAGAACTGACGGGGACGAGAGTGCGGGAGCGCAGGTTATTGAATTCAAGTCGATTTTTCAGGTCGGGTTCGGATCTTGCTGTGCCGTCCGCGCGTTGCACCGTGCTTCGTGTGCAATCGAATTCCCTATCGTGAGGAGGTGCCGAGTGAGGACGAAAACTCATCTGCTGTGTGCGGTCCTGTGCGGGCTGTTCGCGACAACGAGCCCAGCTGCGACGGAGACGTACTCGGGCGTGGCGGTCGATGGAAGCGGCCCGCAGGCGGCGGATCGCACAGTGGATCTCGGCGGCGGCTACAGTGCCGCGGCCACCAGCTACCAGGGCTTGGTCGGCTACAACTCCGATCCCTTCACCATCACCGACAAGGTCGCCGATGTTTCGCGCAGCGCCGAGAGCGAACTCGCCGCCGGTCGCCTCGCGACGGTTGCGAGAGCCGCTTTCGGCGCGCAGGTCAGTGGCCCCGATCTGGCGCCCGGTACGGGTACGCTCTACAGTCGCGCCTCGGCTTGGATGGGCGACCGCTTCACGCTGGCACTCGGTGACGGCAGTCCGTTCTCGTCGATCGGCGGCGGCACGGTGACCTTCTCCTTCGACCTGACCGGCGAAATCACCGTCAGCGGACCCTTCGTGGCGGGTGAGGGCTACAGCCAGCTGTCCACCGGCTTCTTCTTCGGCGCCTACCGGACCGGCGCGCTGGATCTGTGGCGCCAGTACGACGACGCGTTGCAGAACATGGACTTCAACACGGCAAACACGCTGTATGCGCAGATCCAGGGCCTGGAGATCACCACCTCAGGCGCACTGTTTCTCGACGCCGTAACAGCCCAACGCCAGGACTACCTCGATTCGATGGCGCCGGTCGACGTCTACGTGCCGAACAGCGAAACACCCACGGTGATCGACGTCTCCTTCGATGCGCCGGACACCTTCGAGTGGCTGGTCATGATGCAGAGCGTGGCCGAACTGGATGCGTCGCTGAGCAATACGGCTGTGTCCGCCGACTTCGGCAACACGCTGCTGGCGCGCTTCAGCGCGGCCGACGACGTGGTCGCCTACTCGTCCTCAGGTCTGTTCCCGGGCACCGCGCCGCTGCCGGCCGTTCCCGAGCCGGCGACCGTCTGGATGCTGCTCGCCGGAGCCTGCGTGCTCATCGTCGCGGTGCGGCGTACGGCGGCCGCTTGACCGTATCGGCGACCAGAGCCAAACAGGCGTAGGCTGTCGCGCTGAGCGAGCCGACGCCTGCGGCTTGTGCTCATCGATACGGAGGAGCAGACCATGCAAGACCCGATACTCGAACTCATCGTCAAGTTCGCCGAATCCGAGAATCAGCTTGAAACGGCGGTCACGCTCGTGGTCGACGGCTTCCTCATCTCCGGTTTCGTCATCAGCCGGGCGCAGTACATGCAGCACCACGTCCTGACGTCGTCGATCGAACAGGGCATCAAGGATGCGCTGGCGGCGGGCTCGCCGACCGACGACGGAGCGCGCGCCTTCATCCATCTGCGTGACGCGATGTACTTCACGCCGGGGCAGGACCCGGTGCCGGCCAATGAATCGGTCGTCTGTCGCATCGGCCTCGACCGCGTGTCGGCCTTCCACCTGGGCTTCCTCGAAAGCGTCTGAGTCCTGGGCGGTCCGGGCTGACGGACCGCCTGTGGCGATGCACAATCGCGGTCTGCATTCATCGGGCCGCGCACGTGACCGCACGTCAATACCGCTACTACGACTGGGTCATGGTCGCCTTCGTGACCGTGCTCGTCTGTTCCAACCTGATCGGCCCGGCCAAGATCGCGCAGGTCGACGCGCCACTGCTCGGCACGCTCACCTTCGGTGCCGGCGTGCTGTTCTTTCCGATCAGCTATGTGTTCGGCGACATCCTGACCGAGGTCTATGGCTACGCGCGTTCGCGTCGCGTCATCTGGACCGGCTTTGCCGCGCTGGCCTTCGCCTCGACGATGGCGGCGGTGGTGGTGGCGCTGCCGCCAGCGCCGTTCTGGCACAACCAGCAGGCGTACGAAGTCGCCTTCGGTTCGGCCTGGCGCGTGTCCATCGCGTCGCTGATCGCCTTTTGCTGCGGCGAGTTCGTCAATTCCTTCGTGCTGGCCAAGATGAAGCTGTGGATGGCCGGGCGCCGGCTGTGGATGCGCACGATAGGGTCGACGCTGTTCGGCGAAGGCGTCGATTCGCTGCTGTTCTACCCGCTCGCCTTCTGGGGCACCGGCATCATTCCGGACGAACAGCTGCCCGCGGTCATGCTGGCGCAGTTCGTCGCCAAGGTCGGGGTCGAAGTCGCCTTCACGCCGCTCACCTATCGCATCGTTGCCTGGCTGAAGCGGGCCGAGAACGAGGACTACTATGACCGCGATACCGACTTCAACCCCTTCTCGCTGCGCGGCTGAGGCAACCGTGCGCACGCGCATCCGCATCGTCGGCATGCGTTGCAGGAAATGCGTGGCGGGCCTCGAAGCCACGCTCGCCGCGTTGCCCGGGGTAGGGCGCGTGACCGTGCATTTCGAACACGGCGACGCGGAGATCGAGCACGACGCGGCGCTCCCGCGTGAGCGGCTGCTGGAGACGGTCGAGGCGGCCGGTTACGACGCGGTTTGATCCGCGCTCAACGGCCTTTGCCGAAGCACAGGTACTTGATGTCCAGGTATTCCTCGATGCCATAGCGAGAACCTTCTCGACCGAAGCCGGACTGCTTGATGCCGCCGAACGGCGCCACCTCGTTCGACAGCCGGCCGGTGTTGATGCCCACCATGCCGCACTCCAGTGCTTCGGCAACGCGCCAGGCGCGGTCGATGTCGCGCGTGAAGAAATAGCCGGCGAGACCGGATTCGGTGTCGTTGGCGAGCGCGATCGCCTCGTCCTCGCTGTCGAAGCGGAACACCGGCGCCAGCGGCCCGAAGGTTTCCTCGTGCGCCAGCACCATGTCGGGCCGGGCGCCGACCAGCACCGACGGTTCGAAGAAGTTGCCGCCGAGCGCGTGACGGCGTCCGCCGCACAGTGCGGTGGCGCCGCGCGCGATGGCGTCGGCCACCTGTTCCTCGACCCGGCTGAGCGCGGCCGCATTGATCAGCGGGCCCTGCTGAACGCCGTCCTCCATGCCATCGCCGACCTTCAGCTGCGCCGTCCGCGCCGCCAGTTGGGCGGCGAACGCGTCGTGTATGCCCGACTGCACGATGAAGCGGTTCACGCAGACGCAGGTCTGGCCGCTGTTGCGGTACTTGGCGGCGATGGCCGCGTCGACAGCGAGTTCGAGGTCGGCGTCGTCGAACACGATGAAGGGCGCATTGCCGCCCAGTTCGAGTGACAGTCTCTTCAGCGTCGGCGCGCACTGCGTCATCAGCAGACGCCCGACGGCGGTCGATCCGGTGAAGGACAGTTTGCGCACCCGGGGATGCGCGCACAGCTCGCCGCCGATGTCGGCCGGCTCGCCGGTGAGCACATTGAGCACGCCGGGCGGGATGCCGGCGCGCAGCGCCAGATCGGCCAGCGCCAGCGCAGTCAGCGGCGTCGCTTCGGCAGGCTTGAGCACCACGGTGCAGCCGGCAGCCAACGCCGGCGCTGCCTTGCGCGTGACCATGGCGAGCGGGAAGTTCCACGGCGTGATCGCTGCGCAGACGCCGACCGGCTGCTTGATCACCAGCAGACGCTGGCCGGGATCCGGCGACGGGATGGTCTCACCGTAAGTGCGTTTCGCCTCCTCGGCGAACCACTCGACGAAGGAGGCGCCGTAGCGCACTTCGCCACGCGCCTCGTTCAGCGGCTTGCCGCCCTCGGCGGTGATCAGCCGCGCAAGATCGTCCGCGTGCTGGTTGATCAGCGCGAACCACGCACGCAGCCGGTGTGCGCGCTCGTGTGCGCCGAGCGCGCGCCAGGCCGGCAGGGCGCCGTGGGCGGCGTCGATGGCGCGGCGTGTTTCCGCGACACCGCAGCGCGGCACGGTCGCAAGCAGCGCGCCGCTCGCCGGATTGCGTACTTCGATCACGCCTTCGTCGTCGGCGTGCGTCCAGACGCCAGCGATCAGGCAGTGGGTGTGCAGCAGCGTTGAATCGTTCAGCAGCATGGCAGTGGGGCGGAACTTGCGCAGGGGAGTTCCTCGATTGTCCCAGCGAACGACGGTTGCGTACGCGGACCGGGATGAATTCCTACACGCGGCCCGGTCTCCGCCGACACGATGCGGCGCCCGCGCTCCGTACAGTGGCTGCACGACGCGGCAACGCGGCCGCTGTCGAATCGCTTCTGGAGGAGATCGCCGATGAACAGCATGACGACCGAACTCGAACAGCCGACGCTCCGCCCCGCTGCAGACAGCGACGATGTGCAGGCGCTGTGGGGCTGCGAATGCGCGCTGCCCTTCCTCATCCCGTCCTTGCAACTGCCTGCAGCCGCCTGTCCGCTGCAGCGCTGACCACGGTCATGTGCGCGTCGAGGCGTCGCGGCCGGACGCTGCTCGCGGCGCTGGCGATCTGCGCGGCCGGATGCGCGGCGTCGCTGCCGTCCGCGCGCACGCTGCAGACGAAGGCGGAAGGCCCGGCTCCGGCTGCACGCCAGGTGGTTGCGAAGATGGACGTGACCGGGCCGCGCGGACGGCTCGACCACGATCAGCGTGCGCGACTGGTCGAGCGCATCGGCCGCGAGGGTGCCGGTTCGCCGCTGAAGCGCCAGCTCGCCGCGATGGCCGAGTTCGGTGACGTCGACCTGTACGCGGGCAACGCCGCCCGCCTGCTGATCGACGGGCCGGCCACCTTCGATGCGATGTTCGGCGCGATCGCGCGCGCGCGCAGCTCCATCCTGCTCGAAAGCTACATCATCGATGACGCGAAGATCGCGCAGGATCTCGCCGCGCTGCTGGTGCGCAAGCGTGCCGAGGGCGTGTCGGTCGCGCTGATCCATGACGCGGTCGGCTCCTTCGGCACAAGTGGCGACTATTTCGAAGTGCTGCGCGCGGCCGGCGTCGCCGTCTGCGAATTCAATCCGCTGTCGCCGCTGCGCAAGCGCCGCTATCAGGACATCACTCACCGCGATCACCGCAAGATTCTGGTGGTTGATCGGGATGTTGCCTATACCGGCGGCATCAACGTCAGCGCGGTCTATTCCTCCGGTTCGTTCGGCAGGAAGTCGCGCGCACCGGAGCAGAACGGCTGGCGCGATACGCAGATCGAACTGCGCGGCCCGGCCGCCGCGGCGCTCGACGATCTGGTACGCGACACCTGGCGCAACCAGCGCTGCGAGCCGGCACTTCCTCCGCCCCTCGAGCAGGCGGCCGGCAAGGCCGCAGGCCCGCACGCGGTGCGCATCGTGCCGTCGTCGCCGGACGACGGACAGAATCGCATCTACACGCTGCTGCTCACCGCGATCGACGCCGCCAGCCGCAGCGTGCATCTGACCATGGCCTATTTCGCGCCTGGCCAGGACATGGTCGACGCGCTGGCCGACGCTGCACGGCGCGGTGTCGACGTGCAGCTGGTACTGCCGTCGGTCAGCGACTTCTCGCCGGTGCTGCATGCCGGCCGCAGCTATTACCAGGAACTGCTCGACGCCGGCGTGCGCATTCATGAACTGCAGGACGCGGTGCTGCACTCGAAGACGGCGGTCATCGACGGCGTGGTGTCCACGGTCGGTTCCAGCAATATGGACTGGCGCAGTTTCGTCGCCAACAACGAGGTCAATGCGGTGGTGTTCGGCGAGGACTTTGGCGATGCGATGACGCGCATGTTCGAGCGTGACGTCGCTGCGTCGCAGGCGATCGACGCGCAGACCTGGCGCAGACGACCGCTGTGGCCGCGTCTGCAGGAGCGCGCAGCGCGGCTGTTCGAACGCTGGTGGTAGGACGGCGCTGTCCTACACGGCGGACGGCGCTTGTCCGACGGGCGGGCCGATGCGTCCCCCCTAGACTGCAGTCATCGACTTGACGGATGCATGACTTCTGCCCGGTTCCGGGCGCCGTCGAGATCGGTTCCGTTCATTGCGCAGCGGTCGCGACCGGCGACCAGCGTTCATTACAAGGGAGTCCATCATGCGTTCCAATCTCATGCTCGCCACCGCCTTCTCCGCCCTGGCTGCCCTGACCGTGCTGCCGGGCTGCGCCGTCACGCGCGACCAGTCCTCGGTCGGTGAATACATCGACGACGCGACCGTCACCGCGTCGGTGAAGGCCAAGTTCGTTGAATCCAAGGCGGTCGACGCGGCGGCCATCAGCGTCGAAACGCTGAACGGCGAGGTGATGCTGTCCGGCTTCGCCAAGGACGCCACCGAAAAGGCCGAGGCCGAGCGCATCGCCAAGAGCGTCAAGGGCGCCAAGTCGGTCAAGAACGCGATCCAGATCCGCGCCAAGCAGAGCTGATGCGTGAGCGGGAACGCGGCGAGCCGGAGAGGCAGATGAGCGCGCGTTCCATCGCTGCAGGCCTGGCCTGCCGTCTCTTCCTTGCCACCTGCTGTCTGCTGGCCGCGCTGTTCGCATGGAGCGAATGGCGTGGCTGGTTCTTTCTGGCCGAGCCGGCCGAGCGCTGGCTGACGGCTGCAGTCGCCCGCCCGGTGGACCTCGGCGGGCGCGACACCTTCGCGCTCCGGCTTCTCGGTGGCATCGACCTTCGCGTCAGCCGTCTGCGCATCGGCGGTCCGGAATGGGCGCCGCAGCCGGCGCTGATGGATGCCCGTGAAGCCCGTCTGAAGCTGCGCTATACGGACGTGTTCCGCATGTTGAGAGGTGCGCCGCTGCGCATCGAGAGCCTGGTCGCCGAAGGGCTGGACCTCCACCTCGCCCGCGGCGATGACGGCCGCGCCAACTGGCAGTTCGAGCGAACGGGCAATGAACCGGCCCGACCACTGCTGGATTGGGTGCAGCCGGCACACGTCGAAGTGACGCAGGGGCGTCTCGTGGTCGACGATGCGCCGCTCACGCTGGCACTGACGGCGAACTTCTCGATGCGCGATGGCAGCGAGCGGGCCGGCGACGCGCGGGACGACCTTGGCATCCGGGCGATGATCGACGGCCGTTATCGGCAGTCGCCGCTGACGGCGACCCTGAGCACCGGATCCACGCTGCCCTGGTTGTCCGGCGAAGACGATGTACCGGCCGTACCGATCACGCTGGCGCTGAAGCTTGGTCGTGCCGCACTGTCGTTCGACGGTCGGGTGCAGGATCTGCTGACGCAGCGCGGACTGGACGGGCGCTACACGGTGAGCGGCCCTTCGCTCGCGGCGCTGGGCGACGCTCTCGCGATGACCTTGCCATCGACCCCCGCGTTCTCGCTGCAGGGCAGACTGCAGCGCAAGCCCGATGCCTGGCAGACGGCGATCGACACCGCACGCATCGGCCGCAGCCGGCTGGCGGGCCAGTTCCGCTATGAGACGGGGCGCGACGGGCTGCCCTGGTTGGGCGGCACGCTGAATGGCAGCGTACTCTGGCTGGCCGATCTCGGTCCGGCTGTGGGCGTAACCGAGGGCGAGCAGTCCTCCGCGCGGCGCAACGGACGCGTCTTGCCGGATCGCCACTTCGATCTGCCGTCCTTGCGCGCCATGAATGCCGACGTACGCATCGACATCGAGCGCTTCGAATCGGGCAGCGACTCGCTGCAGGCGATTGCACCGTTGCGCGGCAGCCTGCGCCTTGCCGATGGCGTGCTCGACATCCGCGACATCGAAGCACGGCTCGCGCACGGCTGGCTCACCGGTCGCATCGGTCTCGACGGTCGTGCCGACATTGCGCAGTGGGACGTGCAGTTGCGCGGCGGCGGGCTGCGGCTGGAGGAGTGGATACGACAGCCGCGCGCCGACGGTGCGCCGCCCTACGTCGCTGGACGGGTCGGTGGCCGTATCGAACTGCGCGGTCAGGGGCGTTCAACCGCCGAACTGCTGGCGTCGTCCGACGGTCATGCGGCGCTGGTGTGGACGCAGGGCCGTGTGTCGCACCTGGCGGTGGAAGCGGCCGGCATCGACGTCGCGCAGGCGCTGGGCGTCATGCTCAGCGGTGACGCCGCACTCCCGGTGACCTGCGGCGTCGCCGATCTGCAGGTGCGCAAGGGCCGCGTGACGGTCGCGGGCGCGCGCGTCGACACGGCGGATTCGACGCTCGGCGTCGACGGTTCGCTGTCGCTGGTCGACGAAAGGCTGGACCTGGTGGCGCGCGCTGCGCCGAAGGACGTATCGCCGCTCAGCCTGCGCACGCCGGTGCGGATCACCGGCCGTTTCGCCCAGCCTGAGGTGTCGCTTGAAAAAGGTCCTCTGTTGGCCCGTCTGCTGCCGGCGGCGGCGCTGGCACTGGTGAATCCGCTGGCCGCGCTGCTGCCGTTGATCGATCCAGGCGACGATGGTGCAAAGTCTGCCTTGGCCCGCTGCAGCACGCAGTCCCGGCGGTAGGGCGCTGGCAGCGGGCGTCAGCCGAACAGGCCCAGCCCCATCAGCAAGGGCAACGACAGCCAGAACAGCAGCGTGCTCCAGCCGATCAGCAGCGCCGACGCCGCGGCGTCGATCTTGAAGCGCTCGGCCAGCAGCAGCGAGGTCATGAAGGTGGGCGTCGCGCACTCGACCAGCGATGCGCGCTGTGCCTCGTTCGGCGTATCGGATACCAGCAGCACCAGCCCCCAGATCAGCAGCGGCGCGACCAGCAGCTTGACGCCGGAGGCGACCAGGATTTCGGTGCGCGGCACCAACCGGCGCCACGGAATGGTCATGCCCAGCACGAAAATGATGACCGGAATCGCCGCCTGGCCGATGAAGCGCGCCGCCTGTACCAGCGGCGGGTAGGCCAGCCCGGTGTATTGCGCGCCGAGGCCGAGCACGAAGGCCCAGATCGGCGGCATCATCAGCACGGTGCGCAGCACGTCCGGCCGTTCGCCCTCGGCGTGCGAACCGAGACGGGTGGCGATCCACACGCCCAGTGTCCACACGAAGGGCATGGTCATGAACATGTCGTTGAAGATGGCGTAGCGCATCGCGCCGTTACCGAAGAAGAACTCCAGCACCGGCGCGCCGACGTTGAAGGTGTTGCCGAACATGCCGCCGAGCATGATGGCGGCGCGCGTGGTGTCGTGCAGCTTCGCCCCGAGTCGCGTCTTCCACAGCAGCAGATAGAGCAGGGCGCCGTTGGCCAGCGTGCCGACGCCGACCAGGAAGGGTACGGTCAGCAGCTCCACGCTGATCGGCGTGCTGGCCGCCACCGCGAACAGGATGGCCGGGTAGAACACGTAGAGCACCAGCCGGTTCAGCTGCGCACGCAGCACGTCGGCGTCGCGTCCTTCACCCATGCGCGCCGCCCACCAGCCGCCGGCCGCCACCAGCAGCGACAGCGGCAGCATTACCTGCACCATCAGGCCGACCAGCGCGTTCATCCGTGCGACTCCGTCAGGTTGCGGGCGCCGGTTTCGCGGATGAAGCAGGCGGCGACGAAGCCACCCAGCGCCGCGACAGCGAGCACCCGTATGCCCATGGTCACCGCTTCGTGCGTCGCTTCGGCGATCGAAGGCGAATACAGCTCGATCACCCAGCCGACCAGCGGCTGCAGCAGTGCCGCACCGAGAAAGCAGCCGACATTGACCAGGCTGGTCGCCATGCCGGACAGCGCCGGCGGATTCACTTCCTTCGCACAGGCCCAGGTCAGCGAGAAGGCGGCGGCGGAAACACCGATCAGCGCACACGTGGCGTAGGTCGCCAGCGGCGGCAGCGCGCCGTCGGCGAGCACGAAGGGCAGCCAGCCGGCGACGTAGAGCGCGGCATAGCTCAGCATGACCGGCTTGCGCCGGCGCAGGTGATCGGACAGCCGGCCGATGCCCAGGCAGCTGCAGGCGAAGATGACCAGCAGCAGCGTGGTGTGCTGCGCGGCGACCGCGCGTTCCATGCCGTGCGCCGCCATCAGGTAGGGCACGCCCCACAGACCGGCGAAGGAAAACAGGCTGCCGGCGATGCCTGCATTGACGAACAGACCGGGCCAGCTGGCGCGGTTGCGCGCGACCTGTGCCAGACCGGCCTTCCAGTCGCCAACCGGCAGCGGCGCGTGCGCCGGCTTGCCGTCCAGTTCGCGCATCGTCGGCAGGCCGGCATCTTCCGGCCGGTCGCGCACGCGCAGCCAGGTCACCAGTGCCAGCAGCATCGACAGCAGGCCGAGTGCGACGAATACCGTGCGCCAGGACACCAGCGTCACCACCCAGGCCAGCGGCAAGGCTGCGCTGGCGGCGCCCAGATTGCCGATGAACATGGTGACGCCATTCAGCGTAGCGAAGCGGCTTTCCGGAAACCAGGCGGCGTTGATCTTGAGCAGAGCGATGAAGGGGAAGGACACGCCGAGGCCGACCAGCGTGCGCCCGATCACTGCCACCCACAGCGTGTCGGCCAGCGCGAAGGTGATCGAGCCGATGCCGGCGATCACGCCGCCGAGCGCGACGATGCGCCGCGGGCCCAGCGTGTCGGCGAGTACCCCGGTCGGGATCTGCATCACCATGTAGATCCAGAAGTAGCTGGATGCCAGCGCACCGAGCGAGGCCGGGCCGACGTTGAAGTCGCGCGCCAGTTCGCCGGCGATGGCTGCCGGCGCGGTGCGGTGGAAGAACACCAGCACGTAGGCGCCGGCGAGCAGGAAGAAAGCTGTCCAGCGCAGGCGGATCAGCAGGCGGGTGTGTTCGGCGGAGAGCATCGGGGCGATTCTACGTTGTGGCCAAAAAAACGACGGCGCCGCAGCGCCGTCGTCGTCATAACACCCTGATCTGTACCGTTGCGATCAGTTGTACAGATAGTTGGGCAGCCACATGCCGATGCCCGGGAACAGATAGAGCAGGATCAGCGCGATCACCTGTATGCCCATGAAGGGCAGCATCCCGGCGAAGATCTGGTTCAGCGTCACGTGCGGCGGCGCCACCCCCTTCAGATAGAAGGCCGACATCGCCACCGGCGGCGACAGGAAGGCCGTCTGCAGGTTGATCGCCACCAGCAGGCCGAAGAACAGCGGATCGATGTTGAAGTGCGCCAGCAGCGGGATGAAGATCGGCATGAAGATGACGATGATTTCCGTCCACTCCAGCGGCCAGCCCAGCACGAAGATGATGAACTGCGCCAGGATCATGAACTGGATCGGCGTCAGGTCCATCGACAGCACGAAGCGCTCGACCAGCTCCTGCCCCCCCAGCAGCGCGAATGCCGCCGAGAAGATGGCGCTGCCGACGAACAGCCAGCACACCATGGCCGAGGTCTTGGCGGTCAGGAACACCGACTCCTTCACCACGCCGAAGTTGAGCTGACCGTAGGCTGCCGCCAGCAAGGCGCCACCGAAGGCGCCGATCGCCGCGGCCTCGGTTGGCGTTGCCAGGCCGAACACGATGGTGCCGAGCACGGCCAGGATCAGTATCGCCAGCGGGAAGAAGGACGACAGCAGCATCTTGAAGATTTCCAGCCGCTCGAAGCTCAGCATCGCGTAGTAGGCGAGCATCAGCACCGCGCACACGGCAACCGCGATCCAGAAGCCGCGCGGTGCCGACTTCGCCTCGGCCGCCTCTGCCGGTGCCGCTGCGGCCTCGGCGGCGGCAGGTTCGGCCAGCGACGGAGCGGCGGATTGCGCGCCCGGCGGCTCAGCCAGATCTCCACCGGACGGCGGCGGTTCGGCGAGGCCGTCGGCAGCGGGCGGCTCCTGCAGCCCGCCTTCATCGGCCGGCGGCTCCTGCAATCCCCCTTCGTCTGCCGGTGGTTCGGCCAGATCGCCACCCGAGGAATAGTCGCTGTCGAAGGACTGCAGGCTGTCGGGCAGCACGTCGGCCACCGCATCGGCCTTCGTCAGGTTGCCGTGGATCGCCGTCAGCGCCACCGCGACCGCGATCAGCGGCAGCAGCGTCACGAGCAGCTGGCGCATGATCGTGCCGGTGGCCACACCGGCGTTGCGCGGGCCCTTGAGCGCAGCCAGCAGCGCTGGCAGAGCGCGCTGACCGTACTGCTTAGCCACCCCCGCCGTCGATGGCGGCAGTTCGACGTGACGTTCGGCGTCTGGCAGAGGCGGTGCCAAGTCGGGTCGCAACTTGGCCATCAGGATCACGTACAGCATGTAGAGGCCGGCCAGCATCAGGCCCGGGAAGAACGCGCCGGCATAGAGCTTCACCACCGATACGCCGGCGGTCGCGCCATAGACGATGAGCATGACCGAAGGCGGGATCAGGATGCCCAGGCAGCCGCCGGCAGTGATTACACCGGCCGACAGGCGCACGTCGTAGCCGGCGCGCAGCATGGCGGGCAGCGCCAGCAGACCCATCAGCGTCACCACCGCACCGACGATGCCGGTGGCGGTGGCGAAGATGGCGCAGGTCACCAGCGTTGCGACCGCCAGCGAACCGGGCAGCCGGGCCAGCGCCAGATGCAGGCTCTTGAACAGCTTCTCGATCAGGTTGGCGCGCTCGACCAGATATCCCATGAACACGAACAGCGGGATCGATATCAGCACGTCGTTCGTCATGACCGAGAAGGCGCGCTGCACCATCAGGTCCAGCGTCTGCTGGGTGGCGATGTCCGGGTTCTGCATCCGGTAGGCCAGCCAGGAGAACAGCACGCCCATGCCCATCAGCGTGAACGCGGTCGGGAAGCCGAGCATGATGGCCACCACCACCAGTGCCAGCATGAGCAGGCCGAGGTGGCCGCCGGTCCATTCCGACGGTGCGGGCATCAGTACGGCGGTGGCGACGATGATGATCGCCATCAGTCCGAAGCCGAAACGGAGTTCCTTTCTCATTTGGACGCTCCTTCGCTGCCTTCCGGCAGATCGGCATGCACCATGTGGCGCAGTTTTTCGACATCGACCTCTTCGACGTCGTGCGTGCGCGAGGGCCACTCGCCCTGCTGGATGCAGACGATGCAGCGCAGGATTTCGACCACGCCCTGCAGCATCAGCACCGCACCGGCCAGCGGGATGATGGCCTTGAACGGATAGATCGGCGGGCCATCCGAGGTGACCGACGAATGTTCGTTGATCGCCATCGATTCGCTGAAGAAGTCCCAGCCTGCCCAGCACAGCGCGAGCACGCCGGGGATGAAGAACACGAAGTAGAGGATGAGGTCCAGCGTGGCCTGCGTGCGCGGCCGGAAGAAGCCGTACAGCACGTCGCCGCGCACGTGGCCACCGGTGGCCAGTGTGTAGGCGCCGGCCATCATGAACAGCGTGCCGTAAAGCATGTAGGTGGCGTCGAATACCCAGGCGTGCGGTGAATTCAGCACGTAGCGCGAAAAAACCTCCCAGGTGATGAGCAGCGTGAGTCCGACTATGGTCCACGCGAAGGCGTGGCCGACCAGTGTGTTGAACTGGTCTACGCGCAGGAGAAGTTTCTGCATGGCATCAAGCGGACACCTGTGGGTGCCCGTCCTTTTCTTTTGGAGTCAAAAAAGCCGGCGCCCCTTTTGGAGACGCCGGCTCGTTTGCAGCTTGATGGCCTCAGCCCTTCTTCGCGAAGAAGTGGTCGTAGGCCATCTTGAAGTTCACCGTCGTGTCGTTCTGCCACTTCGCGGTGCGACGGGCGAAGGCGCGCTGCGATTCCAGCACCTTCTTGAACATCGGGTTCTCGGCCGCCTTCTTCTCGGTCACCTTGTCCCAGGCGGCGAGCTGTGCCTTCAGGATGGCATCCGGCGTCTTGTAGAACTTGACGCCCTGCTTTTCCTGCATCTCCTGGTAGGCGGTGGAGTAGCGGTCGATGGCCTTCCACGACATTTCGGCCGACGCGGCCGGCACCGCGTTGGCGATGATGGCGCGCAGGTCGGCCGGCAGTGCTTCGAGGCGCTTCTTGTTGAACAGGATTTCGAACTGTTCCGAGGCCTGGTGGAAGCTCTGCAGCATGCACACCTTGGACACGTCGGGGAAGCCGAGCACCTGGTCGGAGGCGGCGTTGTTGAACTCGGCTGCGTCGAGCAGGCCGCGGTCCATCGCCGGCACGATTTCACCGCCGGGCAGTGCATTGACCGACACACCCATGTCGGTGAACACGTCGATCGACAGGCCGACGGTACGGAACTTCAGGCCCTTCATGTCCTCGGCCTTGGTGACCGGCTTCTTGAACCAGCCCAGCGGCTGGGTCGGCATCGGGCCGTACATGTAGGACACGACGTCCATGTTCAGACTCTTGTAGATCTCGTCCAGCAGCGCCTTGCCGCCGCCGAACTCGTGCCAGGCCAGCAGCATGTTGGCGTCCATGCCGAAGGCCGGACCGGAGCCCCACAGCGCCAGTGCGGAATTCTTGCCGTACCAGTAGGCGATCACGCCGTGACCGCCGTCGAGCGTGCCCTTGTTGACCGCGTCCAGCAGGTCGAAGGCCTTCACCACCGAACCGGCGGGCAGCACGTCGATCTTGAGGCGGCCGCCGGACATGTCATTGACCAGCTTGGCGTAGTCCTGCGCGAATTCGTGGAAGATGTCCTTCGCCGGCCAGGTCGACTGGAAGCGCAGGGTGACCGGGGATTGGGCGACGGAAATGCTGGGGAAGGCGATTGCCGCGGTACCGGCAGCGGTGCCTGCAGCCTTGGCCAGGAAGTTGCGGCGGGCCGACTGCGTCTTGTTCTGTTCTGACATGGTTGATGCTCCTCCTCGTGGTGGTGGGTGCTTCGTACTGTCCGCTGCAGGGGGTTGCCGGCAACGGACAAAAAACGACGCCGCGCGATGCTAACCCTGCCGGGAATCCGTCACAAGGCGCACTGCAGCGTGACGACGGAATGCCCTTTTTCCGGCGCTCCGCGCCCTGCGGCGCCGCGGCGTGCGACCGGCTGGCCGCGCTTATCCGGTGTCCGACACAAATGTATGCAGATCCTCGTCGCTGCCTGCGTCGGGCTACTTGACGACGCCCCAGGCCTGCAGCCGCTGGTAGGCGAACTTGGCCTGTGCGTCCTTGCTGCCGCTGCGGATGTAGGCGGCGTAGTGCTGGCTGGCGGCGCGCTTGTCCTGCATCGTTTCGTAGGCCACGCCTTTAAGGAAAAGCGTGGTCGGGTTGCCCGGCAGCACGCGATCGTAGGCGTTGAAGGCGGCCAGCGCCTCAGGGGCCCGGCCCAGTGCCAGCCTGGACACGCCGCGCTGGTACATGGCCTGACCTTCGCCCGGATACACCTCGGCGGCGCGCGCGAAGTGGCGGTCGGCGTCGGCGTACTGCTTCTGCGCCAGCAGGCACTTGCCCATCAGCACGTTGCCGCAATAGTCGTCCGGCGCGACCTTGAGCGACTGCGCGAAGCGCGTCTCGGCGTCGTCCAGCGACTTCTTCGCCATCAGCGACTCGCCTTCCTGCTGCGACTTGATCGCCGGCGCGAGCTTGCGCAGGCCTGCCGTGTGGTCCATGTAGCGCTCGCGCGACAGCTTCTTGTTGCGCAGGCTGCCGTAGGTGTCCAGCGCCTCGCGCTCGGCGGTGGCGTAGCGCTCGTCCGACATCGGGTGCGATGAGAACATGGTCTGCAGCAGGCTGGGTTTTTCCTTGTGCTGGCTGCGCAGCATGTCCATCAGATTCACCATGCCGTCCGGGTTGTAGCCGGCGCGCGTCATGTATTCCATGCCGAGCGCGTCGGCCTGCCGTTCGTCGGCGCGCGAGTAGCCGGCCAGCAGCGCGCTGGCGCCAACCTGGGTGGCGATGTTGGCGAGCGGCGCGGCACCGCGATAGTCGGACATCGCCACCGCCACATTGACCGCCGTGGCGCCGACCTGCGCCATCATCGTGCGCCCGGCCTGCTTGGCGCTGTGGCGCGCGTTCACGTGCCCGGTCTCGTGGCCGAGCAGCGCGGCCAGCTCGTCCTCGCTGTCCATGTCCAGCATGATGCCGCGCGTGCACGCCATGCTGCCGCCAGGAAAGGTGTAGGCGTTGATGTAGTTGGCGTTCACGACGCGCGCGCTGTAGGGCACGTCGGGCCGGTGCGTGTGCTTCGCCAGCGACAGTTCGAGGTCGTTCACGTAGCGGTTCAGTTCGGCGTCCTGCACCGCGCCGTAGTCGGACGAGAACTGCTGCGGCGAGTGCTTGCGGTCGATGCCGATCTCGTCCTGCTCCGACAGGCCGACCAGCACCTGCTGGCCGGTGATCGGGTCGGTGGCACAGCCGGACAGCTGCGGCAGCGTCACTGCGGCGCCGGCGATGCCGGACAGCCACAGGAAGTCGCGGCGGCTCATTTCGCGGCGGAAAAAGCGGTCGTGAGACATGGTCGTCGTCCTTCGTTGAGGTCTTCAGCGATAACGCTGGAAGATCGCCGCCGCTGACAGGGCAAGGTCGCGCCGGCGCTCCGTCCGTATCAGGCCGGTTCGGCGTGTTCCACCATCAGCTGCACACGGCGCACGCCCTGGTACTCGTTGATGTCCAGCCGGTAGGCGGCGGTCACCCGTTCGGGCAGTGGTTCGGCGCGGTTGAACCATATTGCATCGAACACGTTACCGTCCTTTGCCAGCGACAGTTTCAGGTGCTTGTCCTTCAGCAGACGCTGGTTGCGCACTTCGAAACGGTCGGCGAAAACAGGCGGCGGAAAGCCCTGGCCCCAGGTTTCGGCTTCCATCAGGGTGGCCGCGTGCAGGTTCATCAGCGAAGCTTCGAGCGCGCCGTCGGTTTCTATGGTGCGGGTCAGCGCCGAAGGTTCCACCATGTCGGCGACCGCCTGTTCGAAGGCGTCACGGAAGCGCTCGAAATCGTGCTCGTGCACGGTCAGGCCGGCCGCCATCGCGTGGCCTCCGAAGCGGATGAGCAGGCCGGGTTCGCGCTTGGACACCAGATCGAGCGCGTCGCGCAGGTGCAGTCCCGGTATCGAGCGGCCGGAGCCCTTGATCTCGCCCTCGTTGCCGCGCGCAAAGGCGATGGTCGGCCGGTGCGCGCGTTCCTTGACGCGCGAGGCGACGATGCCGATCACGCCCTGGTGCCAGTCCGGGTGGAACAGCGCCAGCGATGTCGACTCGCCGATGTCGATGCCGGCCAGCTGGGCTTCCGCCTCTTCCTGCATGCCCTGTTCGATCTCGCGCCGCTCGCGGTTCATCGCGTCCAGCTGCTGCGCCAGTGACAGCGCGCGCGCGAAATCGTCGGTGATCAGGCATTCGATGCCCAGCGACATGTCGGACAGCCGGCCGGCCGCGTTCAGACGCGGGCCAATGGCGAAGCCGAGATCGAAGGAGGTGGCCCGCTCCGGCTCGCGGCCGGCCGCGGCGAACAGCGCGCGCAGGCCCGGCGTGAGCTTGCCGCCGCGGATGCGCTGCATGCCCTGGGTCACCAGTACGCGGTTGTTGTGGTCGAGCTTGACCACATCGGCCACGGTGCCGAGCGCGACCAGGTCGAGCAGGTTGCCGAGGTTGGGCTCCTCGCGGCCGGCGAAGGCGCCGCGGCGGCGCAGCTCCGCGCGCAGCGCCAGCATCACGTAGAACATGACGCCGCAGCCGGCGATCGCCTTGCTCGGGAAGGCGCAGCCCGGCTGGTTCGGGTTGACGATCACGTCGGCCAGCGGCAGTTCGTCGCCCGGCAGGTGATGGTCGGTCACCAGCACCGATACGCCCAGTTCGTTGGCGCGCGCCACGCCTTCGACGCTGGCGATGCCGTTGTCCACGGTGATGATGATGTCCGGCTCGGCGTGCGCCGCGAGATCGACGATTTCCGGCGTCAGCCCGTAGCCGTACTCGAAGCGGTTGGGCACCAGGTAGTTCACGTTGGCGCCCATCGCCCGCAGCGCACGGATGCCGAGGGCGCAGGCGGTGGCGCCGTCGCAGTCGTAGTCGGCGACGATGAGCAGGCGCGCGTCGGCCTCGATCGCGTCGGCCAGCATCTGCGCCGCTTCTGCGGTGCCGGTCAGCGCGTCCGGCGGCAGCAGCGCCTTCAGTGAATAGTCGATCTGGCTGCGGTCCTGCACACCGCGCGCGGCATACAGCCGGGCCAGCAGCGGATGGATGCCCTGCTGTTCGAGCAGCGCGGAACTGCGCGCCGGGATGGGGCGGTTCAGGATGAGGGTCACTGTCTTTTTAGGGGCTAGGGGCTGGGGGTCAGGGACCAGGGGTCAGGGGCTGCGGGCGGCGCCAGAATTTCCACAGGTCGCGGCGTTCGGTGGTCACCGCGACCGCGGCTTCGTCGCCGCTGAGGCGCACGGTGACCGACTGCACGTCGCCGCGGCGCAGCGCGTCGAGTGCCGGCGCTATCCAGTCGCGGTCGAGCGCTTCGACCGCCTGCGTCCAGGCCGCGGCGTCCAGGTAGAGGGCGGGCGCCAGCGCGTCCTGCAGCAGTACGAGGTTGCCCTCCTGCAGTGCGACGCCGGTCTTGTCCGGCAGCGGCGCCGCCCGCACGCCGGCGGCGTGCGCCAGACCGTGCGCCAGCGGGTCGTCCGCCCACAGCTGCATGCAGGGAATGTCGGCGCGTACCGGCAGGCTGCCGGCGCCCCAGAACCACAGGCTGTTGATGACCGGCCGGCCCGCCTCTTCGCGTGCGACGTTGACCGGGTGGGCGTGGAACAGCATCTGCGTCTCGTTCATCCACTGGCGCAGCTTCGCGCCGTCGCGACCGGCCGGCATCGAGGCGTCGATCTTGCGCCCGAGCGCGGCGCCCGGCGGCACGGTGTCGACGTCCAGCGGCTCCAGCAGCGACAGATGGCCGTGACCGCCGGCCGGCAGGTGCAGCCAGCCGACGTTGGCGAAGTGGGCGTTCCACGACGCGGCCAGCGCGGCGGCCTCCTGTGCGTCCGGCGCGACGTCCGGGCGGTCGGTCAGCATCAGTGCGTCGCGCGCGAAGCGCAGGTGAGTGGCGTCGGCCGCCAGCCAGCAGCGGGTGTCGGCTGGCTCACCGGTGCCGGCCCAGCGCAGCGCGCCGAGCGGCGCCCGCTCGTCGAGGCCGAACAGCTCGGCCAGCAGGTGTTCAGGCGCGCGCGCGGCCCGGGAGGTCCGGCGACCACGGCCCAGCAGCAGCGACAGCGCCGGGGTGCGGGGGGGCGGCAGCGGTGAAGTCGACGGCCAGAGCAGGCCGGGCAGGACGAGATGCAGGGACATGGCCGGGAGTTTACCCGGCTTGCGGCACGCCGCGCGGGGGACTGGCCGCTGCCCGGTCGGCGGAATCCGACGCGGCGCTGCCGCATCATCCCTGGCGGGCGCGCGGGCGCCATCCGGTACCATGCCG
>Ga0123397_154638_pt1 | contig 19750 bp, 12 predicted proteins | sample T10HLNH4metaT_FD_89925 | JGI IMG/M metagenome (GOLD analysis project Ga0123397, IMG submission 89925) | Methane-oxidizing artificial microbial communities from Washington, USA to study methane cycling - T10-HLNH4 metaT (Metagenome... ... | reverse complement strand
TAAATAGCAAAACCAGGCCCGCACCCGCTTTTATCCTAATAATTAGCCACCTGCCGATGACTATTACCATAAAAACCGCTGAAGAAATCGACAAGATGCGCGTTGCCGGAAAATTGGCCGCCGAAGTACTTGAAATGATCGCCCCCTACGTCGTTGCCGGGATATCCACCGAAGAGCTTGACCAAATTTGCCACAATTACATCATCGATGTGCAACACGCCATTCCCGCGCCCTTAAATTACCGCGGCTTCCCTAAATCGATTTGCACATCCATCAATCAACAAATTTGCCACGGCATTCCCAGCGAGAAAAAACTGAAGAACGGCGACATCGTCAACATCGATATCACGGTGATTAAAGACGGTTACCACGGCGACACCAGCAAAATGTTTTGCATCGGCGATGTCAGCCCACACGCCAAACGCTTGGTAGACATCACCCGCGAATGCCTGTTTTTGGGGATAGCGGAAGTCAAACCCGGCGCCCGCCTCGGCGACATAGGCCACGCCATTCAAAAGCACGCCGAGAACAATCGCTACTCCATCGTCAGAGAGTTCTGCGGTCACGGCATTGGCAAAAAATTTCACGAAGATCCACACGTAATGCATTTCGGCAAACGCGGTGAGGGCGAGATAATCGAGCCAGGCATGATTTTTACGATAGAGCCCATGCTCAATCAAGGCAAACGCCATATGAAAATCCTCGCCGACGGCTGGACTGCAGTGACCAAAGACCGTAGTTTGTCCGCACAATGGGAACACACGATTTTGGTGACCGATACCGGCTACGAGATTTTGACGCTGAGACAGGAAGAGCTGTGAGCCAAGCGCTGTTCACCGAAAACGATTTTCTCAACTGTTTCGCGGGCGACAATCCGGTCGCCAAATTCAAAAATGCGATTAACGAGGAAAATGCGCAGTTAAAAATGCGCTTTAACCCGGACCAGGCGACCGTCGGCCTGCTGACCGAGAAAGCTCGGTTCATCGACAATTTATTGACGGCCTGTTGGCTGCATTTCCTCGACGCAGCCGCCAGCCGCCACAGCCTGATCGCGACCGGCGGGTACGGCAGAGGCGAATTGTTTCCTTACTCGGACATCGATATTTTGGTGCTGCTCAGCGCAGCCAACCCGATAGACTATCAACAGCAAATATCCGGTTTTTGTAACTTCCTATGGGATATTGGCTTAAAACCAGGACTCAGTACGCGTAGCGTAACAGAGTGCCTGGCTGTGGCCGAGGGCGACCAAACCGTATTTACCAACCTGCTGGAAATGCGCCTGATTACCGGCAACTCCGAACTATTTAGCGATTTAAAACACCAGGTAAATTCCGAAACACTCTGGCCATCGGAACAATTTTTTCCAGCCAAAATGGCGGAACAACAAAAGCGTTACAGCAAGTTTCACGACACCGCTTACAACCTGGAACCGAATATCAAGGAAGGTCCGGGCGGACTCCGCGACTTGCAGGTAATCAGCTGGGTATTCAAACGCCATTATAACGCATCGTCTCTCCGAGAGTTGATCAAGTACGGTTTTTTACCGAAATCGGAATACGACAACCTCATTACCGCTCGCGACATCCTCTGGCGCCTGCGCTTTGCACTACACAATCTGACCAACCGCTGCGAAGACCGCTTGGTGTTCGACTACCAACGCGAGTTAGCCAGCCAGTTCGGCTACATCGATAAGAACGAGCAACCGGATGTCGAGCAATTCATGCAGTTTTACTTCAAAACTGTCGTGGATATCGAGCGTCTGAACGAAATGCTGTTACAACTGCTGAACGAGAGACTGATCAGCAATAAGGAAAGCCTGGCCCCAATCCCTATCACCGCCAATTTTTCCTCGATTGATGGCTATCTGGAAGTCAGCCACAAAGACGTATTTCAAAAACAACCGCTGGCTTTGCTGGAAATTTTTTTAATCTTGCAACAATCGCCCTCTTTGAAGGGAATTCGTGCCAGCACCATCCGTTTGATTCGCAAAAATCTGCACCTGATCAATGCCGACTTCCGCGCCAACAAACAGGCCAACCGCCTGTTCATGGATATTCTCAGACAGCCGCGAGGCATTACCAGCCAACTCAAGCGAATGAACCGCTACGGCGTACTCGCCGCCTATTTGCCGGATTTCGCCAATATCGTGGCGCGCATGCAGTACGACCTATTCCACATCTATACCGTAGACGAGCACACTCTGTTTGTTATTCGTAATTTGCGGCGCTTCTCGCTGGCCAAACACAATAAGGAGTTGCCGTTTTGCAATAATATTTTTTTACTGATTTCAAAGCCTGACATTTTGTACATTGCCGCCATGTTTCACGACATAGCTAAAGGCAGAGGCGGGGATCATTCCACGCTAGGCGAAACCATCGCCAACAATTTTTGCCAGCAGCACGAATTATCAAGCCACGACACCAAGTTGATCACTTGGCTGGTTCGTCAGCATTTGCTGATGTCGATGACTGCACAACGCAAGGACATCAGCGACCCTGACGTCATCCACACCTTCGCCCAGGAAGTCGGCAGTATAGAGCGGCTAAATTACTTATATCTCCTGACAGTGGCAGACATTCGCGCCACAAATCCTAGCCTGTGGAATGCCTGGAAAGATGTATTGCTGAAAGATTTGTATATTTCCACCCACCAAGCCTTGCATCGCGGACTACAAAATCCGATGGTCCGATCTGAACGGGTACAGGAAAACAAAAAAGAAGCGCGCGACGAGCTTTTGAAACTGGGCATATCCAAAACCAATATTACACAGTCTTGGCAGCATCTCAGTGACGACTATTTTCTGCGCTATTCTGCGGACGAAATAGCCTGGCACACAATTGCGATCGCGGCCTGCCAGGAAAGCGAACTGCCGCTGGTGCTATTGCGGCCGCAAACCCAGCGCGGCAGCGCGGAGATTTTCGTTTACACCCGTAACGAAGCGCAAATTTTTTCAATTTCGACCGCCACCCTGGACCACCTGGGCTTAACGATTCTGGATGCCAGAATCATTACCACTGCCGATCAGTACGTCTTGAACAGTTTTCAGGTGCTGGAACAATCCGGCGAAGCCATTAACGACTTGTATCGCGAGGTGCACATCTGCACTTCGCTACGCCAAGGCTTGATTGCCAAAAAGGTTAAAGCCTCAAAGAATATCCACAAGCAATCCCGTCAGGCCCGGCACTTTCCGATTGAAACCAGTATCACCTTTCTGGAAGATCCATCGCACAAACACACCGTGATCGAATTAGTTACCACGGATCGCGCCGGTTTGCTGTCTACCATAGGCAAGGCGTTTACGGAGCTGGACATCCAATTGCACGATGCAAAAATCACCACGATAGGCAGTCGCGCTGAAGACATGTTCTACATCAGCGACCAGCAGTCAATGCCGATCACTGACGAAGATAAAAAAGCCCAAATACGCACCACCATGTTGCGATATTTGAGCCTGAAAAGCTAAAACCTTATCTAGCTAACAAACGTTCGCCGCGAGCTAATTTCGGCAGACGACCTTCCAACCCCATAGCAGCCTTCATCGCTTTGTTGCGGGCGGGAGTGATGCGTTGGGCCAAACCCAGACCAAGATTTCTTAGTAGTTTAATCGGCAAAATGTCGTTACTGAAGGACCGATAAAACACATCCATTAAGGTCATCATTTTCAGATTCTCGTTGCGGCGCATCGCTTCGTAACGCTGCAACACCGCCAGATCTGCGATGTCCTTGCCGCGTTTGCGGGCATCCACCAGAATCTCGGCCAATGCCGCAGCATCCAGCAAGCCGATATTGACGCCTTGGCCGGCCAATGGGTTAATCATGTGCGCCGCATCGCCCACCAGAGCCACACCTTGTTTCACGTAGCTTTGCGCATGCTGCCGCTTCAGTGGGAAACTCGCCACACCCAAAACTTGTTTAACCTCGCCCAGACAATCGGGAAAAGCCGCTACCAGCTCATCCCGCAATTGCTCGTAAGACAAGGCTTGTAAACGCCGAACTTCATCGGGGGATTGATACCAAACAATGGAACCGTAATTGCCCGTCAACGGCAAAAAGGCTTGCGGACCGCTGGATACAAATCGCTGCCAGGTAATGTCCTGCTGCGGATAGGCGGTTTCTATGTAAATCACTAGGGCATGCTGGTTATAGTCCCAGCTGGTCACGCCCAGGCCTACCGCCTGCCTGACTCGCGATTGTCCACCATCTGCCGCAACCAGCAACTTTGCCTGAAGCACGCGACCGTCCACTAATACCAACTCCGATTCGCGACCATCGTAATTTATTTTGGAGATGGTTTGCGGCATCAGTAATTCGATATTGTCAAAACTTGCCAGTCTATCCAGTAATGCCAGCTGGGTGATGCGATTTTCGACGATATAGCCCAGCTCGGGATAGCGAATGTCATCACTGTTAAAAGTGGTATCGCCGGCCGTTTCCCAAACGCGCATGCGTTTGAACGGACAATAACGCCGTGATGTCACACCTTCCCAAGCGCCGACGGCTTCCAGAATGTTCTTCGAGGCAATACTTAAGGCTGAAACTCTTAAATCATGCGGCTGCTCGCTGGAAAAAGCTTCCGGGACTTGCGCTTCTATGACAGCTACTTTTAACTCGCTGCCGCCCAGGCAACAAGCCACGGCGGCACCCACCATTCCCCCGCCGACGATCACCACATCAAATTGTTCTTTCATATTTCTTCACAAAGTTTTAAAACTAAAGGCCAGACGAGAGAACGACGCCGCCATTGGCTTTACGAAATGACAGAGGCCGCGCAACATGGTAGAATTACAAAGTTTCGCCAACTGAAATTCCGAAGTTAATTAGGGGTTCTCGCCGCATAGGACGACTCTAACACGCAGCAGGCAGAAAAACCATAAACGGCACTATCGGTAAGGAAAATACCGGCTAGCGCATTTAATCAGTAAGAGAGGATCTGGATAGCAATGATTAAAAACGCCCAGAAAATTAACGCAATACACATGCTTTACGACGCTGATCTCTCCCAGGATAGCTGCGGTGTCGGATTTATCACCCGCAAAGACAGCAAACAGACCCACGAGCTCCTAGTCAAGTCACACGAAGCCTTGTGTACGATTCCGCATCGCGGCGGCATGAGCGCGGAAGGCATAGGCGACGGCGCCGGCGTTAATATCGATTTGTCTCTGAAGTTTTTCCGTAAGGTCACAGGGAATGATGACCTGGAACTGGGACAATTCGGCGTAGCCAACTTTTTCTTCCCGGAAGATCACGCCCATTACGATTCTGAAGCACAAAAGCTGGTCGAAGAACAATTTCTGGAATTCGATCTGCCCATTATCAAATGGCGGGAAGTGCCTGTTGACAGCTCGGTGTTAAATGCGGCGGCGTTGCGCGCGCAATTACCGATCAAGCAGGTCATTTTCGGTCGCCCAAAATCCCTGACAGATGCCAGTCACGAGGCTTTTGAAAGACATATTCAGTCCGCGCTGTTAACGATAGAAGCCAACGGCTTCACTCGCCCGGAACTGAAAGGTTTTTATCCGTTGTCGATGAGTTCCCGCACCCAGGTTTATAAAGGCCGCCTGAACTCGTTCGAAGTCATCCCCTACTTTGTCGACTTGTACGACGCCGACCACGAAATCAGCACGCTGTTCTTCCATACCCGTTTTTCCACCAACACCGCACCGGCGACGATGATGGCCCAGCCGTTCCGTTATATGGCGCACAACGGCGAGTTGAACACAGACAAGAAAAACCGCCTCAGCGAAAATGCGATTGCTCGGCAAAACAACAAACATGTCGTGTTTCCTTGCGGCCAATCGGATTCCGGTCGCTTGGATCAAACCCTGACCCGCCGCATCAACGAAGATCAGCTGGATATCGTCACCGCCATTCTGGCAATGATGCCGCCAGCTTGGGAAAACGATACAACCTTATCGGCAGACGTGCGTGCCATGCTGGAATATTTCAGCCTGTATGAAGAGAAAAACGACGGCCCGGCCGCTTTAATCTTCAATGACGGCATTCGCGTCGGCGCGCGCTTGGACCGCCTGGGCTTAAGACCATTGCGCTCAGTGGAAACCGCAGAGTACCTGGCGGTGATGTCCGAAGCCGGCCAGATCGATTTCCCACCCGAAAAAGTGCTGAGACGTGGCCGCATCGAGGCTGGCGGCATGCTGTATTTCGACCACAGTACCGGCAAGTCATACAACAGCCATCAAGTGATGGAGCGTTTGGCCAAGGAAAGAGACTATAAAGCGCTGCTGAAACAAAGTTGCCTTCATATCAACGAATTGCCCAAAGTAGAGCTTGCGGAACTCAACAACGAGCATGAACTGAATATCGATCAACGTCACACTGCTTATTCGCTGAACCAGGAAAGTTTTAAGTTTTTGCTGGACCCTATTCTGCAAACCGGCTTGGAAAAAGTCTCGGCGATGGGTTACGGCCTGACGCCGAACGCTTTGAGCGCGTCTGAAGGCGGTATGTCACGTTATTTCAGCCAACGCTTTGCTCAGGTTACCAATCCGCCACTGGACTCTCTGCGTGAAAGCGACGGCATGACCTTGCGCGTAGCCTTGGGTGCCAAACCGACTTTTGCACCGCAGAACAGCAAACAGCTGATCATCGAATCGCCGATCCTGCAACGCACTCAGCTGGAACAGATTCGCAGACAAAGTCAGGTGAAAACCGCGACTATAGAAGCGCTATACACTCCAAATTTTGAAAATGCCGCGCAAAACGAACTGGCTTTGGAACAAGCTTTGCAAACGGTCTGCAAAGAAGTCGAACAAGCCGCGCGCAGCAATACCGGCATCATCATTCTGAGCGACGCCAATATCAGCAAAACTCAAGCCGCTATCCCTGCGCTGTTGACTATTGCCGCAGCCAATCAGCATTTAGTAAAACATGGCTTGCGCTTTAATAGCTCATTGATCATGGAAACCGGACAGGCAGCCAGCCCGCACGACGTGGCCACCATTCTGGGTTTCGGCGCATCCGCCATCTGCCCGCTCAGTGTCCATAACCGGGTAACTACCGAATACGCCGATCCGGCAGCCCAGCAAAAAGCGCTATACAGCTTTCAAAAAGGCGTCGAAAAATCGCTGATGAAAACCATGGGCAAATTCGGCTTGTGTACCGCTGAAAGCTATATCGGCGGCGAGTTTTTCGAATCCAATTACCTGGATACCGACGAACCGAAATTAAAACCGTATTTCCCCAACATCAATGCTTCCGTCGGCGGGGTGCGTTACAGTGACATCGCCGCCAGCGCAACGGAATGGCACCATAAGGCGCTATCCGTAAAAAGCGAAAACGATATCCCGTTTCTAGGCCTATTCAAAGAGCGTAACGAAGGTGCCGGCCACACGTTTGGCAACACGGCGGTGCGCGAATATATCAACATGACCGATGAAGCGATCATGTACATAGCGCCACAACAAGCGCCGGAAGCCAGCGATACGGCGTATTTGGATTTCGGCTATGAGAAACGCACACCGGCGCAAATTGACGCTTTCGGTATTACTCCGGCTTATCGCAGCTTTACCCACAACCTGGCTCAGGAGCGGGCGAACCGCCCAGCTGCTTTGCGCGATGTAATGGAGTTTCCGGCCGATGTCAGCGACGCTAACAGCAAAGCCGATTTTGATCGCCTTTTGGGCAGCCAGGATTTGCACGGTAACAATAATTACCTGATCCGCGGCCTACAGGTCGAGAAAAGCAACGGCGTGGTGTTTAGCATTCGGCTTACCGAGAATTCAAGCAAAGCGCGTCTGGAACAATTAGCCGAACACCTAAAAGGTCGCTTTGCCGGTAACGATTTCGGTTTAACCCTGGAAAACGACAGTATCAGTCTGCGGGCGAACGACAGCGACAGTCTGATTTACAACTATCTGATCAACGTGCGCCCTGCCCGCTCGCCGATAGCGCTGGACCTTGTTCAGCCCGCCCATGAAATCACTCCGACTTTCGCATCCGGTGCGATGAGTCACGGCGCGCTGCTGGCCGAAGCCCATGAAGCCGTCGCGCAAGGCACCAACATTGCCGGCGGCATGAGCAACTCCGGCGAAGGTGGCGAACATTCCAGCCGCTTTGGCACGATTCGCTCCAGTAAAATCAAACAGTTCGCTTCCGGCCGCTTCGGCGTCTGGGCTGGCTATTTAGCCGATCCGAATCTGGAAGAAATTGAAATCAAGATCGGCCAAGGCGCCAAGCCCGGCGAGGGTGGCCAATTACCGGCACCTAAAGTCTCTGTCGAAATCGCCGCGCTACGTGGCGGCACGCCCAAAGTAGAATTGGTCAGCCCACCTCCACATCACGATACCTATTCCATCGAAGACTTGGGCCAATTGATCCATGACGCCAAGGCAGCCCGCGTCCGCGTGGTGGTAAAACTGGTTTCCTCGGAAGGCATAGGCACCATCGCAGTTGGTGTTGCCAAAGCGGGCGCCGATGTAATCAACGTAGCGGGCAACACCGGCGGTACCGGCGCGGCGGCTGTTACTAGCTTGAAAAACACCGGCCGCTCACCTGAAATTGGTATCGCCGAAGTCCATCAAGCGTTGGCTGCCAACGGTCTGCGCGATAAAGTCATTTTGCGTTGCAGTGCGGCTCATCAGAACGGTGCCGACGTCGTGAAATCGGCTATTCTCGGCGGCGATTCCTTCGAGTTCGGTACCACAGCGCTGATGATGCTACGCTGCGTCATGGCGAAAAACTGCAACATCCGCTGCCCGGCCGGTTTGACCACCGCCCACGAAGAATTCAAAGGCGACCCGCGTGTATTGGCACAATTCTTTATGAACCTGGCCCACGAAGTGCGCGAAATCCTGGCTGACCTGGGTTACACCAGTTTGCAGGACATTCGTGGTAAAACCGAGTTGCTGCATCTGATCGACCACCCCAGCATGGTCGGCCAAATTCACTTGCAAAAACTGCTGGCGGAAGTACCTGTTATCAAAATCGAGAAACCGATTTATCTAGAAAAAGATTTCGCGATCGACGATTTGATCTTCGCGCGCGTCAAATCGGCGTTGTTCGAAAAAGGTCAAAAACAAGTGGTCGTCGAAGGCAACGAGTTCAAGCTGAACAACCGCAACAAAACCGTCGGCGGTCAAACCGCAGTCGATCTGGAACGCTTGTTGACTTATGAACTCAACCCAGAGCAAGTCGCTAAGTCGAACATCATCTATACCAACCAACACGGTCGCCGTTATTTAGCCGACGATACCATTATCGTCCGCACCCATGGTTCGGCAGGTCAAAGTTACGCCGCGTTCAACAACGACGGCATGCGTATGGAGCACACCGGCACCTGCAACGATGGCGTCGGCAAAACCGCTTGCGGCGGTACCATCGTTATCAAATCACCTGGCGGCGGATCAAAGTTGCCCGGCGAGAACGTGCTGATCGGTAACTTTGCGCTATTCGGGGCCTCCGGCGGCAAAACCTTTATCAATGGCGAAGCCGGCGACCGTTTCGCGGTACGTAACTCCGGCGCGATGGCTGTCGTCGAAGGCGTCGGTGACTTTGCCTGCGAATACATGATTAACGGCGCGGTATTGAATCTGGGCGGTTTTGGTAAAGGCTTCTGCACCGGAATGTCTGGCGGCAATGCCTACCAATACGACCCTGATAATCGCTTACACGATTTGTATGACGACACCTCGGTATCGATACACAGTTTGACCGATGACACCGATGTAGCAAGTAGTCATGAGCAATTCATTTTGTACATGCTGGAGCAACATGTTGAACATACCGACTCGGAAAAAGCCCAGGCCATTCTGGCTAATTGGACCAACGAGCGTCAGCACTTCAAATTTGCCTTGCCGCTCTGGTTAAACCGCACGCAAACGGCCGAATACCTGAGCAAAGCTTTGGATCGCAAAGCTATGATCGAAGAATTGTCGGTGGCATTTGCACAAAAACAAATCGAGCAAATCAAACAGGCTTACAAAAACGACACACCACTGTTCGACGGTGCTATCCCCGGTTACGGCGAAACCGACACCGATCTCACTTTGAAACTGATCAACAGCTATGCGGTGATAGATAAAGCCCAGCAAATAGCCCGCGATCAGCTGAATAAAGCCGGCCAACCGGCTACCGAAGCCTTAGTCGATAAACATGCCTACAAATTAGTCATGGAACGTCCGCGCAAACTGCAAGACGCGCTGATTAAAAATATCCGCGAAGCTTACAGCCAATACGATGACGGCCAGTTAGCGGCGTTGATGGCGGAAAAACGCCTGAACGACTACAAAACCACGCTGATGCTACGCGACGTGCAAAGCATTTACTCGATCGGCTCCACGGCCTGGATCATCGAACAGGATAGATTCAATCGTGTCGCTTTGGCCGGCCTGCCGTCCATCGATAAAAATCTGGCGAGCTTGGAAAGCCTGTCTATCGTTAAAGACATGCTGGAAAGCGCGTCCGCCTAAGCCCATGGAGGGTGCCTGCCACGCACCCTCCACACCGCGATTGGCAAGAACCAAATACAGTGACTGGACAGCCTGACACCTGTCCACAGATGGTAATGAAATGAAAGCACCTTTTATCCCTCAAAACGCTCCTTACAGTGACACCCAACGCGCCTGGCTAGGCGGCTTTTTCGCCGGCATGCACAGCCACATGCTGCATAGCGCCGGCAGCGTCAATCAAGCCGACGCCCGTACCTTGCACATCCTTTATGGCACCCAGACCGGTAACTCCGAGTCTCTAGCCAACGACGCAGCCAACGCGGCTAAAAAGCACGGTTTGCAACCCGTGGTTAAAAGTATGGATGAAATTGAAATCGGCCAATTGCCGCAAATGCAGTACTTGTTGATCATTACCAGCACATATGGCGAAGGCGCGATGCCGGACAACGCGGAAATGCTGTGGGAAGCCGCGAATAGCGATGCGGCTCCGAGCCTGGAAAATGTCAATTATTCGGTATTGGCTTTGGGTGACACCAGCTACGACTTGTTCTGCCAGGCCGGCATAGACTGGGATAACAAATTGGCTGCTCTGGGCGCTAAACGCCTGTTCGACCGCGTCGATTGCGACGTGGATTTCGAAGCGCCGGCGGAAAAATGGCTGAGCGAAGTGATTCCGTTGATGGCGGAAGGTGCCAGCACAGTTGCGGTTGTCGATACCGAAACCCAACCTGCCAAATCGGTCTACAACCGCAAAAATCCGTTTCCGGCCAAAATGCGCGTCAACCGCATCGTCACGGCATTGGATTCGTCGAAAGAAACTCGGCATTACGAAATTTCCATTGATGGCTCCGGCCTCAGTTACGAAGCGGGCGATGCCTTGTGCGTAATCCCGACTAACTGCCCGGATCTGGTCGCGCAAATTGTCAAAGCCATCGGTTGCACCGGTGCAGAAGATGAACCGGTCAATGGCGAGCTAATGAAGCTGTCGGATGCTCTGCGTACGCATTTCGAGATTAAATTACCCGGCAAAGAGCTGATTGAAGAAATCGCCAGCCGTTCCGGTGATCAGGAGTTGAACGCTTTACTATTATCCGGCGATAAGGAAAAGCTGGCCGATTATCTGTGGGGCCGCGACATACTCGATCTATTGCTGCAATTCCCCGGGGTAGAGTTTTCCGCCGCCGAATTTTTGCGTTTATTAAAACCGCTGCAACATCGCGCCTACTCCATCTCCTCCAGTGGCAAGAAACATCCGGACAGCGTACATTTGACCGTCGCCAGCGTGCGTTACGACGCGCACGGCCGCCAACACAAAGGCGTCTGCTCCACCTATCTGGCCGATTTAGTTAATGAAGAAAGCGATGTGCGGATATTCTTCACTCCCAACAACAACTTCCGCGTGCCGGCCGATGATAGTTTGCCGATGATCATGGTTGGACCAGGCACCGGTATCGCGCCGTTTCGCGCTTTTCTGCAAGAACGCGAATTCCGTAAAGCCCCTGGCAAAAACTGGCTGTTTTTCGGCGATCGCAACGCCGCCACCGATTTTATCTACCGCGAAGAAATCGAAGCAATGCAAAGCAGCGGCCTGCTGACCAAGCTGGATTTGGCTTTCTCTCGCGACCAAGCGGAAAAAATCTATGTGCAAGACCGTATGAAAGAGCATGGTGCCGAACTTTATGCCTGGTTGGAACAAGGCGGCTACTTCTTCGTTTGCGGCGATGCTTACCGAATGGCGAAAGACGTCGATCAAGCCCTGCACGATGTAATTCGCGAGCACGGCAAGAAAACCTTGATCAAGGCGGTTGAGTACGTTAACCAACTGAAAAAAGATAAACGCTACGTCCGGGATGTTTACTAATCTGACGTGATGCTCACGGGTACACATACTGTGTACCCGTGAAAGCGCCTACTCTCCAAATCCTAATCGATATAACCTGAGATTGGACTTGAAACAATCGGCACTAATTGCGCTCAGTCGATAGTCATCCGTTGCCCGCTTTTTTTCAACTTTTTCGCCAAATTTAACGTCAAGATACCGTTCTCGTAACGGGCCTTGCTGGCCTCTTCATCGATCTCGGCCGATAGTTGAAAACTGCGCGATACTTCACCGAAATAGCGCTCGCTACGCAGCAATTTATCGTCTTTATTTTCCGAGTCCATCTGGTTAATTTGCGCGCGGATGGCAACCACATTGCCGTCGATATCCACATGGATATTCTCTTTACCGGCACCCGGAATTTCGGCCTGGACGACAAATTCCCCGGGATTTTCCTTCACATCAACCTTGATCTGGGCTGGCAAACCATCCCCATGTAGCGGCTTGATGTAATAACCGGGATTAACATCGCGAAACAGTTCGTCAAACAGACCGCGACTAACAAATGGGCTTAAGTTACTCATGTCGATTCTCCTCTTTGTTGCATGTAAAAACCTGAATGTCTCTATGCGAATATGGTGTTAGACCACAAGAAATTCAAGAGGAAGACACTTCAAAAACAACGGATAATCGTTGCAAAAAATCACTTAAAGAACTAGCGGTGCGTTAGCTATTTCATTGGGATTTTCATTATCGAACGCCGGAAAATGCTGTTGCAATTGCGCAGTGATATGGGCAATCCCCTCAATCACGCCCGATTCGAATCGACCTGCCCTAAACTGGGCTTCCATCTGTTTGCAAACCCCTGCCCAAACCGCTTCTCCGACCCTGGCATGTATACCGCGATCAGCGACGATCTCGACATCGCGGTCCGCCAGCAGCAAATAAATCAGCACACCGGTGTTGTGTTCCGTGTCCCAAATCCGGCATTGCGAAAACACTTCAAGCGCGCGTTGTTTAGGGGTAATACCGTGCAACAACTCGCCTATCTCCAACGCACTTTCCACAACGAAACGGATTTCCCCTAAATGCGATGTTTCGCTATCGGCAATCGCGGCTTCTATAGCTTGCAAACTGCGCTTGGGAAACGCCAATCGCACGCTCCAGGGACCGATGAAAATATGCTTTATAAATCTAACAACTTGCATTAGCTACCATCTCCCTGATGCACCGCCACCACCAAAACCACCGCCTCCGCCGGAGAAACCGCCACCTTGCCCTCCACCAAAGTCGTTGTCGTCGTAAAAATCATCGTTTCGTCGACCTCGAAAAGCTCTCCTGCCATTGCTAAGCGAAATCATAAAAGCAAAAAATGCCGCGAGAAATACAACAAGCCAACCTGCGTTCAAAAGCCATGCAATACTGCCGACCAAACTTCCGTTGATTATCCCCCCGAGAAAGCCCCCAAATAGCGTCCGTAAAACCCAACCACCAGCAACGGCTAGAACCGCCAAGAGCGGCAATAAGCGTTGCACCCGGTCGTCTATAAACGATGATTTGGAGGCTGGCAATGGCACTCCTTCGAATATTCCTATCAGGCTATTAACACCGGCATTAATGCCCGTGGCATAGTCGCCCTGCCGAAAATACGGAATCATGATGTCATCAATAATCCGCTTGGCCAACACATCCGGCACCACACCTTCCAAACCGTAACCCACTTCTATGCGCGTGGCCCGGTCATCTTTGGCCAGCAACATTAGTATGCCGTCATCGACGCCTTTGCGGCCTAGACGCCATTGTTCGACCACGCGAATGGCGTATTGCGCAATGTCTTCCGGCTGGGTACTGGCTACGATTAATACCGCAATCTGAGTGCCTTTTTGTTGCTCAAAAGCCTGTAAGCGCTGTTCCAGCATGGCATTTTGCTGAGCGGATAAGGTGGCGGTTAAATCGGTCACTCGATGCTCAAGATTGGGCACCGCTTGCTCCGCACTTACAGCCTTCGCAATCAGGCAAGCGAGCAGCAAAACAGCAACCACAAACCGTGGAAGCCCGGCTGGCTTCCGCATGTTATTTACCAAAATCGACCACCGGCGCGGTTGATATGGCTTTTTCGTTTTCAACCGTAAACGATGGCTTGGTTTTATAGCCCATCATCATCGCAGTCAGATTGCTGGGAAAAGAACGAACGGTAATATTGTAATCCTTGATCGCGGCGATATAACGGTTGCGCGCCACGGTGATACGGTTCTCGGTGCCTTCCAGTTGCGCTTGCAAATCGCGGAAATTGGCATCGGCTTTCAGTTGCGGATAGTTCTCAGACACCACCATCAAGCGCGACAAGGCCGAGCTCAATTCACCCTGTGCCGCTTGAAACTTGGCGAAAGCCTGTTCATCGTTCACCAACTCCGGCGTCGCTTGAATGCTGCCCACTTTAGCGCGCGAAGCCGTCACCGCTTCCAATACTTCCTTCTCATGGCCGGCGTAACCTTTCACCGTATTCACCAGATTCGGCACCAAATCCGCGCGGCGCTGATATTGATTCAGCACTTCCGCCCAACCGGCATTGATTTGTTCGTCTTGCGTTTGAAAGGTGTTGTAACCGCAACCGGGTAGCATCAGTGTCGCGACTAAAAGAAAAACCGTTACTATTTTTTGCATAGTCCACTCCGTGAATAGGGAAATTTTAATTGATGGCAGGAGCATAACACGTAGCTACTTGCGCAACGTAAAGCGTCAGACTATGCTCCTTATGCCCCCTTCCGCAAAACCAATAGCCGGTTATTCGCGGGCATGGCATGGTCGGCCTCTAATTCCAAGCCAGCATTTTCGGCGAAGCGCATGATCTCTTCAAAATCCTTTATCCCGCTCGAAGCATCCCGTTCTTTCAACCACAAATCAAATCGAGCATTGCTTTCGCTGGTATACGCCCCAGCGTAATTGAATGGACCGTAGATACACATCGTTGCCTCGGGCCCCAGATAAGCTCCCAGCCGATCAAATAGAAGCCGTACTTCGACGCTACTCATGATATGCAGGGTATTCGCGGTAAACACCGCATCAATTCGTTCGCACGGCCATAGCGTATCCGCCACATCCAATCTTAGCGGCGGCAGCAGATTAGCCAGTTGCGCTTCGTCCCGCCATAAATGGATCCCCGCCAGATTCTCACGCCTATCGGTAGGTTGCCATGCCAAATGCGGCAGATTCTCTGCAAAATGGCAGGCGTGCTGCGCGGTGCCGCTACCGATTTCCCAAACCGTGGTCGGTTGGCTAAAGACCGTTTTGATAATGTCTAAAATCGGTGCCTTGTTGTTCTCGCAAGCTTGGGAAAATGGTTTCGGTATCGTCATCAGCAATGGTTTGATGGTATTTTGATGCTTTAACTCTACTGTGATTAAAAATGGAAGTAAAACAAATCGACAGCATGGCGCAAATCGACGCCGCGGATTGGAATCAGCTGTGCGGACTCGACTATCCTTTTTTACGCCATGAATTTTTATCCGCCCTGGAACAAAGCGCCGCGGTTTGCCCGCAAACCGGCTGGGAAACCTCGCATTTGCTGGTCATGGACAATCAGAAACTACAGGCGGCATTGCCGCTATATTTAAAAACCCATTCCTGGGGGGAATACGTATTCGATCAGCAATGGGCCCAAGCTTACCAGCAGCATGGACTGGCCTATTACCCAAAATTAGTCAGCGCCATCCCCTTTACGCCCTGCCAAGGACAACGACTGCTATTTGCACCGGATGCGGATCAAACCGCTGTCTGCGCAGTATTGTGGAATTTTATTCAACAGCTTGCCAAGCGACGCGGCATTTCCTCCTGGCATTGTTTGTTTCCCGAGCATTCCCAACTTGAACTGCTGCAATCCTTAGGTCTAAGCGTCCGCGAAGGGGTGCAGTTTCAATGGTTTAATCGCAACTACGCTACGTTTTTGGACTTTTTACAGACCTTGAGCGCCGATAAACGCAAGATGATCAAACGAGAGCGGCGTCGAGTGGCGGAGCAAGGTATCGATCTGCTGCGTATTCCCGGACAAGAGGTTACCGACGCGCAGTGGCAAGTGTTTTTCCGGTTTTACGCGTTGACCTATCTTAAACGCAGTTCCGAACCTTATCTGAATCTGGCGTTTTTTAAGCAAATCGCGCGCACCATGCCCGAGCAGTTGTTGCTGGTTCTGGCGATTAAAGACGATGCGTACGTAGGCGCAGCCTTGAGTTTTATCGGCACCGACACACTATACGGCCGATATTGGGGATGCCAGGCGGAATACAATGCCCTGCATTTCGAAGCCTGTTATTACCAGGGCTTGGAATATTGCATAGAACACAACTTGGCCCGTTTCGATTCCGGCGCGCAAGGCGAGCATAAAATCTCCCGTGGCTTTGAGCCGATCACCACCTATTCTGCACATTGGCTAAAGGATGCCGGCTTTGCCAAGGCCGTTGCGCAATTCGTAGATCGGGAGAAAAAAGCGATTCAGCATTACAAACAAGACGCGGCAAATTATCTGCCGTTTAAACGCGCTCAATAAAATAGCGCTGCGTCAGCCTTTTTCCAGTTCGGTTTGACAAGACAAACAATATTTACAAGCAATCGCCTGACGCCGCGCTTCCGGAATCGGCTCGCCGCATTCCTGGCAATGGCTGGCGGATTCACCGGTATAAATGGCTTTACGCGTCTCGGCGACGAAAAGCTCGGTCATCTTGTCCATTCTTTCCAGAATGGCATCGGTACCACCCGCCCAGGCCGTGGACACTATTGCTGCTCCTGACTATACATAGTTTTCCGCTTAACGATGGGATTCCACCCATACACCAAAATCCTCGAACGGCATCGGCTTGCTGAACAAGTAACCCTGCGCCAGATCGCATTGATAACTGCTGAGTTTATCCATGATTTCCTGAGTCTCCACACCTTCGGCGGTGACCTGCAAGCCCAGGTTGTGCGCGAGGTTAATAGTGGCTTTGACGATCACCGCATCGTTTTCGCTATGCAACAAATCGACGACAAACGATTTATCGATTTTCAATTCCGTCAATGGCATGCGTTTTAAGTAGGCCAGCGAGGAATAACCGGTGCCAAAGTCGTCAATCGACAATTTGTAGCCCATTTCATTCAGGCGCTGAATCACTTCCATTGCCCGTTCCGGATCGGTCATGATGGAACTCTCGGTAATCTCCAACATCATCCAGCCGGGTTTGATATTGGCTGCCGCCGCCACACCCGCCATCACATCCGGCAGTTCCGGATCGTGTAAATCCTTGGCGGACAGATTGACTGAAATAATCAAATCCCAGCCGCGCTTGCGCCATACCGCGCAATGCTTGAATGATTGTTTCAGAACCCATGCTGTCAGATGCTTGATCACCCGGGTTCTTTCCGCCATCGGAATAAATTCATCCGGCGAAATAAAACCGTGTTTGGGATGCTGCCAACGCACCAAGGCTTCCGCGCCGTAAACGTGCCCTGTCGCCACCGACACTTTGGGCTGGTAGTAGATATGTAATTGCTCTTTTTCGATGGCCTGGCGCAGCTCGCTCATCAAGGTCAGGCGGCGCGGACTATGATCATCGTAAGATGGCGCGTAAGTGGTGTAACCTTCGTGCGATTGGCCGGCAACGAACAATGCCACACCGGCTTTTTGCACCAGCGTATCCACATCGTCACCATGTTCGGGAAAATTGACGATGCCGATATTGCTGTGAATTACCAGACTCAGACGCTCGACTTTAAACGCCGGATCCAGAGCCGCCTGGATATTTTTCGCCAAGGTGAGGCCGGCCGTTTCGTTGTCGACCGCCGAGAGCAATACACTGAAAATATTGCCGTCTATGCGGGCAACGCTATCGGTACCCAACACCACGCTTTGCAACCGTGTGGCGATCTGTTTCAAGATCAGATCGCTGCTGTTACGGCCCAGTGTGTCGTAAACTTCCTTAAAATTGGCCACTTCCACCAGCAAAATAGACAGCATTTTGTTTTGATTGCCGGCGGCTAAAATCGCTTGTTCCACTCGGTCGTAGAACAATACCCGGTTCGGCAAGTCCGTTACCGAATCGTGGGTGGTGGAATAACTGACTTGTTTTTCTAATGATTCGGCGCGGGAGCGCAGTTCCTGGGTCTGGTCCAAAATCATCGCCCCGGCTTGATAAGCAATGACCGAGCTGGAATATTGTCCCCAAAATCCGAAAATGAATGGTAGCGCTTCAAGCATCCACAGACCGTAGTTTTCGGTTTGCGCTTTGATGATACCGTTTAAGGAGATTTCGCCGACGTAGTAATAACTCAACGCCAACAGTGCGCTGACAATGCTGGCAATCGCAATAGCCACGCCTTGATAAGTGGTTTTAGATACCTCGCTTTTCAGCACGCGAACATTTTCGTTCAGTATGTTTTTGGCGGGTATCATCTGTTTCCCAGCATCTGTTTAATAATCCGCTATCGTCGTTTAGTTTGTACGGACCAAGCTTTGGAAGCTATGGGCCCCACAAAATACACTAAATATAGTTAGCCAAAGCGTTAATTACAAACCCAAGCCCATCAAATTACCATCTCGGCCTGAAGCAATTTAATCTGGTCTCTAACACGTGCAGCATCCTCAAATTCCAGGTTCTTGGCATGCTGATACATTTTTTCTTCCAGCTGTTTCAAGGCTTTCGCGGCCTGTTTCGGTGTCATCGCCTTGTAATTCCCAGCCGGCTCGGCGACTTTGGCTCTGGCATTGGAAATCGAACCGCCGGAACCGGGAATGGCGAGTTCCAAAATATCCGTCACCGATTTGAAAATGGTTTTCGGCTCGATATTGTGTTCTTTATTAAACGCTATCTGTTTATTGCGACGGCGTTCAGTTTCGTCTATGGCCAATTGCATCGAGCGCGTGATTTTATCGCCGTAAAGTATGGCCTTGCCGTTAGCATTACGCGCCGCCCGGCCTATGGTTTGTACCAGCGACACCAACGAGCGCAGGAAACCCTCCTTATCCGCATCAAGAATAGCCACCAGCGACACTTCCGGAATATCCAAGCCCTCGCGTAATAAGTTAATGCCGACCAATACGTCGAACACGCCCAGCCGCAAGTCGCGGATAATCTCCACGCGCTCCACGGTTTCGATATCCGAATGCAGATAACGCACCTTGACGCCATGTTCCATCAAATAATCGGTCAAGTCTTCCGACATGCGTTTGGTTAAGGTGGTGACCAACACACGTTCCTGAACAGCAGTGCGTTTGGTGATTTCCGACAACAGATCGTCAACCTGGCTGGTCGCCGGGCGTACTTCGACAATAGGATCGACCAAGCCGGTCGGGCGCACTACCTGCTCGACCACCGCGCCGGAATGTTCTTTCTCATAAGTGCTTGGCGTGGCGGAAACATAGATACGTTGACCACAGATTTGCTCGAATTCCTCGAATCGGAGCGGCCGATTGTCCAAGGCCGATGGTAAACGAAAGCCGTACTCCACCAAGGTTTCCTTGCGCGAACGATCGCCCTTATACATAGCGCCGATCTGCGGC
>Ga0123397_142034_pt1 | contig 19981 bp, 20 predicted proteins | sample T10HLNH4metaT_FD_89925 | JGI IMG/M metagenome (GOLD analysis project Ga0123397, IMG submission 89925) | Methane-oxidizing artificial microbial communities from Washington, USA to study methane cycling - T10-HLNH4 metaT (Metagenome... ... | reverse complement strand
GCGCGCAGTACGTCGATACCCGGAAGGCCATCATCCGCAGCAGCGCCACCGGTGATCTGGTCACCACGGTCGACGACTACTGGGTGTTCGACGCGGTTGCGCTGTATCAAGTGAGCAAGGATCTCAAGCTGCGCCTGAACGTGTATAACCTGCTCGACAAGAAATACATCTTCGAACTGTCCAGCGGCCAGAGCATTCCGGGTGCAGCCCGCTCGGCCGTGCTGACCGCGATTTACGCCTTCTGATGCTGATCACGATAGACGACCTGCTTGCCCGCGACGAGATCGCCACCGTCCGTCAGCTGCTCGACCGCACCGGCTGGGCCAGTGGCAGCCTGACCGCCGGCACGCAGGCCGCTGTCGTGAAGAACAACGAACAGGTGCCGGAAGGCGCCCCGCTGCTGCCGGAACTGAGGCAGCGCGTGCTGGCCGCGCTGAACCGGCAGCCGCTGTTCTTCAGCGCGGCACTGCCGGCGAAAATCCTGCCGCCTTTCTTCAACCGCTATTCCGGCGACAGCAACCGCTACGGGCAGCACATCGACAACGCGATGCGGGCGATGCCGGATGGCAGCGGCTATGTACGCGCCGACCTGTCAGCCACGCTTTTCCTGTCCGAGCCGGATGAATACGAGGGCGGCGAGCTGGTGATCGAGGACACTTTCGGTCGTCACAGCGTCAAGCTGCCGGCCGGCAGTCTGGTGCTCTATCCGTCGTCATCAGTGCATGAAGTGACGCCGGTCACCCGCGGTGCGCGCATCGCCTGCTTCATGTTCATCCAGAGCATGGTGCGCGACGCCGAACAGCGGCGCCTGCTGTTCGACCTCGACATGGAACTGCTCACGCTGCGCCAGCAGCTCGGCGAAACCGCCTCCATGGTCAAGCTGACCGGCATCTATCACAACCTGCTGCGCCGCTGGGGGAACGCCTGAACGCCTCGGCCGCCCTGCAGCCTTCGATCGCCGCCTACCGCGAACGGGCGCGCGAACTGCTGCCGCCCGAGGTGTGGCATTACCTGGACGGCGGCCGCGACACGCCCACCGGCCGTGGCAACCGGGCCGCGCTGGACGCGCATCCGCTGCTGCCGCGACCGCTGGCTGAGGTGCGCGGCGGTCATACCCGGCTCGAACTGTTCGGCGAAACCCTGGGCCATCCGCTGCTGCTGGCCCCGATCGCCTATCACCGGCTGCAGCACCCGGACGGCGAAAGCGCCTGCGCGATGGCCACCGCGGCGCAGGACGGCCAGATGGTGGTGAGCACGCTGGCCAGCCAGCCGCTGGAGCAGATTGCGCGGGCGGCCGAGAAGCCGCTGTGGTTCCAGCTCTACTGGCAGGGCAGCCGCGAACGCACCGCCCGCCTGCTCGAACGCGCGCTGGCGGCGGGCTATCGCTGCATCGTGTTCACGGTGGACGCCCCGGTGAAGCTCGCCACGTCGCCGCTGCCGGCCGACGTGCGGCCGGTCAATACCGAGCCGCCGCTGCCGCGCCGGCTGCAGCCGGACCAGAGCGAGGTGTTCGACGGCTGGATGGCGGAGGCGCCCGGCTGGCACGATCTGGCCTGGCTGCGCGAGCGCGTGCCGGTGCCGCTGCTGATCAAGGGCGTGCTGCACGCGGGTGACGCTGTACGCGCAGTGGACCTCGGCTGCGACGGCGTGGTCGTGAGCAATCACGGCGGCCGGGTGCTGGAGGTCGCACCGGCCGCGCTCAGCCGGCTGCCGGACGTGATCACCGCGCTCGGCGGCCGGGTCCCGGTGCTCTACGACAGCGGCATCGACAGCGGTGCCGACGCCTTCCGCGCACTGGCGCTGGGCGCGCGCGCGGTACTGGTCGGACGACCTTATCTCTGGGGACTGGCTGCCGCCGGCGCGCTCGGTGTCGCGCACGTGATCCGGCTGCTGCGGGACGAACTGGAAATGTGCATGGCGCTGTGCGGCTGCGCCACGCTGGCCGACATCAGCGCAGATAGGTGCGGCTGATTTCGCGGAATTCCTCTGAGCCTGCTGCACCCAGCCACTCGAAGGCCACCATTTCGCGCGACACCACGATGACACCCTGCTGACGCAGGCGCTCGAGCGCCAGCCCTCGATTGGACGGATCGCGCGACGCGACGCAGTCGGCCACGACGAATACCTGACGGCCCGACGCCTGCAGATCGAGCGAGGTCTGCATGACGCAGATGTGCGATTCGATGCCGCAGACGATGACCTGCGGCCGTTCGGGGTCCAGCAGCGGCTTCAGGCAACCATCGGCGACGCACGAAAAATGCATCTTGGGCACGATGGATGCGGCGGGAATCAGGTCGCGCAGGGTCTGCACCGTCGGCCCCAGCCCCTTCGGATACTGTTCGCTGACCAGTACCGGCACCGACAGCCGCTGAGCGATCTTCACCATCCACACCACGTTGTCGAGCAGGCGGTCGGCGTCGTCCATCGCGGGCAGCAGCCGCTCCTGCATGTCGATCAGCAGCAGCGAGGAACGGTGGCGGTCTATCAGCATCGGGCACTCCACGGAAAAGGCAGCGGCGCAGCGTATCAGGCCGGCCCTGCGGTGAAAACCGGTACAGGTCAAAGAACCAGCATGGTGGCGATCGACAGTTCGTCGAGCCGGGCCAGTTCTTCCGCCTCCTGCCAGGCGCGGTATTCGGACACGCCGGCCACTACCGCGATCAGCAGCAGCGAAAAGGCGAGGCCGGCCGCCCACGGCAGACGACCGGCCGTGCCGTCGCGCACCGGCGGCGCACCGGCCGCCAGACGCGTCTGCAGCCGGTCGGTCGAAGGCGCCGGCAGACTGCACAGCGCGCGCCTCAGATCATCGTCGGAAAACCGTTCATTCATCGTCACTCTCCCCGGACAGCAGCATCCTGAGTCGCGCACGCGCGCGGAACAGCAGCTGGTGGGCCGCATTCTCGGCGATGCCGAGCTCGCGAGCGATCGCAGCGACATCGTACTCCTGCCACGCCCACATCATCAGCGCGGCCCGCTGCCGCGCTGGCAGCTGCGCCAGCGCGCGGTGCAGTGCGCCCTCGCGCGCAACCGTCTGCCAGCGCTGTTCCGGCGTCGGCCTGTCGTCCGCCAGCGCATCCATCTCCGTCTCGTCCGCCTGCGGCCGGCTGCGGCGGAAGCGGTCCATGCACAGATTGCGCACGATGCCGAGAAACCAGGTCGACAGCTGTGCCCTGCCCTCGAATCCGCCGCCGTGCTGCCACAGCCGGCAGAACGCTTCCTGCACCACGTCGTCGCTGTCCGCCGCATGGCCGGTGAGCCGCCAGGCCAGCGCGTGCGCCTGCGGCAGCAGGCGTTTGATCAGCTGATCGCTGGCTGCCTTTTCGCCGGCGCGCGCGCGGCGCAGCAGCGCCGCATCACTGCGCCAGCTGTCAGGCCACAGGGGCAGGCGCTCAGTGCTCCAGTTCACGCTTCAGGCGCCGGCGTTCTTCGGGCGACATGCGCTCCAGCATTTCCCGCCGTTCGCGCAGCAGGGCGCGGCGTTCGTCCGGCGACAGCGACTGCACATAGGCGCGGCGTTCGGCGCGCAGCCGTTCGCGTTCCTGGTCGTTCATCGATTTCCAGTCCTCGCGGAGGCGCTCGCCGATCTCGCGCCGCTGTTCCGGCGGCAGCGAGGACATGCGCTCACGCAGCCGTTCGCGGAACTGGCGACGCTGTTCCGGCGTGGCGGATTTCAGCCGCTCGCGCAGCGCCCGCGCCTCGGTTTCGCGCTGGGCCGGCGGCAGCGCGCTCCAGGCGGCCGGATCGGGCACGGCCGGCAGTTCGGCCCGGGCAAGGCCGGCCGTCAGCAGCAAAAGCAGGGCCGACAGTGGCAGCAGACGCAAGGGGGACATTCTGATCATCCGGCAGGCGATGGCAGATAGACGCAGCAGCAGGCGGTTTCTTACTGTGGCGGCCGCGGCCTTACATCCGCTTACAGCGGCGTAGCGTAAGCGCACCGCTGGGTCCGCGTCATATGGGCACCGGCGCTGCATCCCGCGGCGTCCATATCGTGGAGAACACGTTCATGAATACGCATACCGCCCGCCTTTCCGCCCTGATGATCAGCGCCCTGCTGTGCACCGGCAGCGTGTGGGCGCAGTCCGCCACCACCCCGTCCGAGCGCATGGAACACCGCATCGACGCGCGTCAGGCGCGACAGGAACAGCGGATCGACCGGGGCGTGCAGAGCGGCCAGCTCACCCGGCATGAGACCGCGCGGCTGGAACATCAGCAGGCGCACATCGACCGCGTCGAGGACCGCGCGCTCGCTGACGGGAGCCTGAACCGCCACGAGGCGCGCCATATGGAAAAGATGCAGGACCGGGCGAAGCGCGACATCCGCCGGCAGAAGCACGACCGCCAGCACGCGCAGTGAGGGCGGCCGGCGTCAGCCGGTGACCGGTTCGCGCGGCTGGGCCAGCGCCTGGCTCACCGCGCGCTCGAACATCGGCGCGTCCTCGACCACCCGCGCCTCGCTGCGCGCCAGCTGCAGTGCCAGCGCGTCCGGCGCGATCGAGGTCGCACGCGCCGAATTCGGGTTAGTGAACAGGTAGATGCCGCGCTGCGGACTGACCCAGTTCAGCCGCATGCGCACGAACTGACCGTCCGGCTGGCGAAACTCCACCCAGTCGCCGCGCTTCAGGTCGGCCACGCGGTCCGACTCGGCCAGATCGAGATGGGCCGGCAGATTCAGCGAAATGTCCTCGAACTCGAGACCGTCCTGCTCGACATGCTCGGTCACCACCTCGGGCGCGGGCACCGCGTCGTTGGCTGAGCCTTCTCCCGGCACCCACTGCCTGACCGGCGGCGGTGCGGCCGGCGCGGCACCCGGCTTGATCCACTGGGCGTGCAGGTCGAACAGGCCGTTGAGCATGAGCAGCTTGTCGGCCGGATGCGCTTCGGCGCTGTCGAATCCCTGATTGAGCCGTCGCAGCAGGCCGGGCAGCGCCTGCACCAGCTTGCGCCGCTCTTCCGGATCGCTTTTCGGCTGCACGCTCCAGATCAGTTCGTCCGCGGTCACCAGCGCCTGCCGGTAGTCGACCGCGGCCTCGTCACCCCGCTCGGCCAGCGTGCGCAGCAGGCGGCGCCAGATGCCGTCGAGCAGATTCTGGACGACCGCCGGCAGCGGCGTACGCAGACGGTCGTCGAGCGCATCGTCGGCGGCGCGTCGCGCGTCGTCGCGGCGCAGACGTTCCTGCTCCCTTTCCTCGGCCAGACGGGCAGCGCTTTCGGCGCGCTGGCTTTCTTCCGCTTCCAGCTGGGCGATGAAGGCTTCGAGATCGGCATTGCAGGCTTCGAACAGACTCATGTCGCGTTCGAAGTCGCGCAGGATGCGGTCGACGATTTCGGCCAGTTTCACGTACAGCGGATCGTCGTGCCCGACGTCGCGGCCCCAGCGCAGCATGGCCTGGGAAATCAGGTCCAGCAGCCGGCGGGCCGGATGTGCCTTGCTGGAGAAGAAGCTGCGGTCCAGCATGGCCACCTTGACCAGCGGAATCTGCAGCCGGCCGACCAGCGCCTTGATCGGGTCCGCGATATTGGCGTCGTCGAAAATGAGGTCGAACAGCATCGCGACGATGTCGACCGTGATCGCGTCGAACTGGCCGAGATGGCGGCCGAGGTCGGACGTGCGGAAGTCGCGCAGCAGATTCGCCGGCACACCGATGGCCGGCATGGCGGGCGCGTGGTCGGCCTCCGCCTGCAGCGCAGTCAGCGCTTCGAATACGAAGGGCGACGCGGGGGCCAGCGCGCCGACCCCGGCGGTCGGCGGCAATCCCTGGGCGGCCAGCTGGCCCTGCACCAGCTGGGCCAGCATGGCGTACACGTCACCGTCGCCCTCGACGCCGGCGTAAGAGGTTTCGCCGAAGCCCTGATGCACCGAGCCGGTTCCGAAACCCTGGACCGCGGACACGGTGCCGAAATCGGGTTGCGGCAGCCCGCGCTGTTCCACGCCACCCGGCGCGACCGACGCGTCCCGCGGACGCGCGGCGGCCGACGGCGCACGGCGGAAACCGCGTCGCAGGCCGGGCAGCACGTTCTGGCGGACCAGCCGGCCATTCAGTTCCTGGTACAGCCGCGACAGTTCGCCCGAAATGTGCTGCTCGAGCGACTGCAGCAGTACCAGCCGCATCTGCACGCCCGGATCGACCTCTTCGCACGCGGCGCGCAGCGCATTGGCCACCGCTTCGGTGCCGACCGGATTGTCCGCATCGGTTGGGTCCTGCTTGCCGAGCAGACTGCCCAGGCGCTGTTCCACGCCGTACAGGTCCTCGTCGCAGTGTTCCTTCAGCTTGCGGGTGATTTCGCTGACCGCGATGTCCTGGGTCAGATCGTCCTCATCGACCAGACTCAGTTCGTCCAGCGACTTGGGCATGACGCCGCCTGCGGCTTTCAGCGGCTCGCCGCGCACACGGGCGTCGAAATAGCGGGTGAGGTTGTCGATGAAAGCCTGTTCGATGCCGGCCCAGTTCTCGCGGGCCTTGCCGCAGGCGAACATGTAGAGATTGCGCTGGTCGCGGTCGAGCTCGGCTTCGGCGCGCGCGACCAGATCTTCCTCGATGCGCGAGAGCATGCCGTGCAGCGACTCACGCAGGCGGCGCAGCGTGAAGTCGCGGCAGTCATTGATCACCCGACCGCGATCGGGTGAAAGATTGGGAGGCGTGGGTGAAGCTGCGCTCATTGTTTACCTTTGACGTCGCGCGAAAGCGACCGTTCAAGGCCGACACCGGGGCGTGGTGTTCTGGGCGCGACGTGCGGCGCAGTATAGCGGCGGCCCCGCTGTCATGGGGTGTTGTCACCCGTTAGACCGGAAACTTTGCGTCGCCGCCTTTCGACGGGTTTGCCCTGGTTCAGCTGTGTTCGGACTTCACCGTCTGTAACAGTTGTCCGTGCAGATAACTTGAGGCCGGCTCGGCCGGCACCGGCGCTGCCGGTCAGACCTGCAGCGTGGCAATGATGGAATCGATCTCTTCCTGCGACTCCGCCACCACCGCCTGCAGCGTTTCGTTGTCGATTTCCGCGGTCACTGTTTCGGCGATCACCGCCTCGTTCTCCGGCGTGGTGACACTGAAGGGATTCGGGAAGGCCGCCATGCTTTCGGCCAGGAAGATAACGTCGGCCAGGGTGCGCGGCGGCACCACCGGGCCTTCGATCGACGGATCATCAACCGCGTCGATGATCTGCGCCGGTACCTTCAGCGACTCCAGCACCGCACGTCCCACGCTGCGGCTGAAGCTGAACATGAGTCCGCTCAGTTCCTGCTCGCGCTGCAGCAGCGCCGGGAAAGCGGCGGCGCGGGCCAGCAGGTAGAACTGGCCGATCTCGTGTACCACACCGGCGAACATCGCCGCATCCGCGTTCAGCCGGGACAGCCGGCGCGCGATGACATAGCTGAGCGCCGACACGTGAATGGTGTGCTGCCACAGGTCGTGAGTGAGCACCCGCAGTCGCTCGTCAGCGCGGGCATCGACCATCTGGCGGACGATGAGCGACATGGTGAGCATGCGGACCGGCTCGGTACCAACCCGGTTCACCGCAGTGCGCACGTCGGTGATTTCGTTGCCGCTGCGGTTGTAGGCCACCGAATTCGCCAGCCGCAGCGCCTTCGCACTGAGCACCGGCTCGGCGCCGACCAGCCGCGCGACCTCGTTGATATTGATGTCCGGATTCTCGAGCGCCTGACGGATGCGCAGCGAAACATCGATGCTGGTCGGAAAGACGATGTCTCCCGACTCCAGTTCGGCAGACAGTCTTTGCAGAGCTTCAAGCGACGCGTTCACCGGCTCACCCATTCTTGATCCCACAGGTCGACAATTCGGATGTCCGGTTAACGGCAGACAGGGGACCGCCTTGAGCGGCGGCCTCGGCTCAGTCCGCGTGCTGCGCGATGAAGGCCTTCATCGCCGCCACGTCCGCATCCATCACTTCGAAACGCTGCGGCAGGGATTCCAGGTTCTCCATGCCGGCCGGACGCACCGGTTCGCGTCCCAGCGCCTCCACCACGGTTTCCGAAAACTTGGCCGGCAGCGCGGTTTCGAGCACCACCATCGGTACGCCGGCCTCGCGCCGCTCCAGCGCCACCTTCAGGCCGTCGGCGGTATGGGTGTCGATCGCCCTGCCCCAGCGCGCCTGCGCCAGACGCATCGTGGCAAGACGGTGAGCATGGTTGCTGGATCCCGACTGGAAGCCGTAGTCGGACGCCACCTTGCCGAACAGGCCGCTGTCCGACAGGTCGAACGGGCGACCGCGGTCCACCTCGCCCCACAGCGCACGCACCCGGTCGGCGTCGCGCCCGGTGAGGTCATAGATGAAGCGCTCGAAATTGCTCGCCTTGGAAATGTCCATCGACGGGCTGGTGGTGTGCAGCGTCTCGGCGGTCGCGCGCGGGCGATACACGCCGGTGCGGAAGAACTCGTCGAGCACGTCGTTCTCGTTGGTCGCCACCACGAGATGGCGGATCGGCAGGCCCATCATGCGCGCGATATGGCCGGCACACACGTTGCCGAAATTGCCGGACGGCACGGTGAAGCTCACCTGCTCGTCGTTGCTCTTCGTGGCCGCGAAGTAGCCCTTAAAGTAGTACACGACCTGCGCCGACACTCGCGCCCAGTTGATCGAATTGACCGTGCCAATGCGGTACCTGGCCTTGAAGTCAAGGTCGTTCGACACCGCCTTCACCATGTCCTGGCAGTCGTCGAACACGCCGCGCACCGCGATGTTGAAAATGTTCGGATCCTGCAGGCTGAACATCTGCGCCGTCTGGAAACGGCTCATCTTCTGGTGCGGGCTGAGCATGAACACGCGGATGCCGCGCTTGCCGCGCATCGCGTATTCGGCGCTGGAACCGGTGTCGCCCGAGGTGGCGCCGAAAATATTCAGCTCGGCACCGGTCTTGGCCAGCGCGTACTCGAACAGGTTGCCGAGCAGCTGCATCGCCATGTCCTTGAACGCCAGCGTCGGACCGTTGGACAGTTCAAGCAGGTGCAGATCGGATTCCAGCGTGTACAGCGGCGTGATGTCGCGCGCGTCCGAACCGGACACGGTGTTGCGATACACGTCTGCGGTGTAAGTGCGGTCGATCAGCGCCTTCAGGTCATCCGCCGGAATGTCGTCGGCGAAGCGGGACAGGATGGCGAACGCGAGCTGGCGGTAATCCATGCCGCGCATCGCGTCGAGGTCGGCGCGCGAGAAGGTCGGGTACTGCACCGGCATGGCCAGACCGCCATCTTCCATCAGGCCGCCCAGCAGGATTTCGGTGAAGCGCTTCTGCGGCGCCTGGCCGCGTGTCGAGAGGTAGTGCATCGCGTCGTGCTTGGAGCTGTTCGTTCAGGGAGTGGACGGCACCCGGCCGTCGTGCAGGGGCAACAATTTAGCACAGCGCCCGCCCCCGCCCGGTGCCGGCGGTCCGGCGGTTATGCCGCCATGCGCGCACCGCGACGGTGCCCACGGTCTAGACTGCCGGTTTTTTCGTCTCCAGCCGATGACCGGTCTGCCCGAACTGCTGCGGCGCCATCTGGTGTCCGATGCGCCGCCGCTGTCGCGCGCCGAACGCTGGCGCAGCACGCTGGCCGGCTTTCTCGGCCTGCTGCTGTTCGAAGGCGTGCTGTTCGTGCTGCCGCTCGGGCCGGACGAAAAACATGTGCTGGCACCGCTGGGCGCCACCTCGGTCATCCTGTTCGCCCTGCCCCACAGTCCGTTGGCCCAGCCGTGGTCGGTGATCGGCGGTCTGATGCTGGCGGCCCCGCTCGGCTACGCCTGCGGCCTGTGGCTGCCGGCCGGCCCCTGGGTGATGGCGGCTGCACTGGCGGCGTCGATCTGGCTCACCGCCTGGGCGCGCTGCATTCACCCGCCCGCCGGCGCGATGGCGCTGACGATGGCGATGGCCGCCGCCCACGGCACACCTTTCGGGCCGTCCATGTGGGCAGTGTTCGCCAACACGCTGGCCATCCTGGTGGCGGTGATGGTGGTGAACAACCTGATTCCCGGCCGCCACTATCCGCAGGGCACGCCGCCTGCGGTGCAGAAGCAGCGCGCCCACACGGTGCCGCCGGCACTCACCCACAAGGACATGGCGGCCGCGCTGCACGAGATCGACGGCTTTCTCGACGTGCGCGAGGACGATCTGGTCGACCTGTACGAACGCACGCTGCGTCACGCCTTCAAGCGCATGCACAGGCTGCGCTGCGCTGACGTGCTGGATACCTCGCAGCCCGCCCCGGCGCTGGAATTCGCCACGCCGCTCGGCGACGCCTGGCTGCTGATGCGCAGGCTGCGGGTGGACGCGCTGCCGGTGATCGACCGCAGCCGGCGGGTGATCGGCCTGCTGGCGCTGGAGGACTTCCTGAATACGGTGTCACCTGAAGCCGGACGCAGTCTGGGCGAATCGGTCAAGCAGCTGCTGACGCGCTCACCTGACACGCACTCCGAACGGGCGGAGGTGGTGGGGCAGATGATGCGGGAAGCGCGCGCCGGCCTGAAGGTGGCCCGGATGCACGACAGTCTGGCGGAAGTGGCGGAGGCGTTGAGCGCCGGTCATCAGCCTGCGGTGCCGGTGGTCAATGGCGCCCACCGGCTGGTGGGCATGCTGGACCGCGGCGACATGGTCGCCGCGCTTTACCACCGGATGCAGATCGAGGACGCGATGCGGGCCGGCTGACGCCGGCCCGTCGATGGCCGATCAGCCGTTCAGCTCTTCCAGGCGCAGGCGGGTGACCGCGCCCACGGTGCTGTCCAGCCCTTCGATGCGAACGATGGCCGCATCGACCTGCTTTTCGCGGGTGACGTGGGTCAGCATGATGATGTTGGCCTGCTGCTCGCCTTCCGACGGCTCCTTCTGCAGCATGGCGTCAATGCTGATGCCCTGGTCGGCCAGGATGCGGGTGATGTCGGCCAGCACGCCCGGCCTGTCCTGCACGCGCAGGCGCAGGTAGTAGGCGCTCTCGACTTCGCTGATCGGCAGGATGGGCGTGTCCGACAACTGGTCGGCGCGGAAGGCGAGATGCGGCACGCGGTGTTCCGGGTCGGCGGTGTGCAGGCGGGTCACGTCGACCAGGTCGGCAATCACCGCGCTGGCCGTCGGTTCAGCGCCCGCGCCGCGACCGTAGTACAGCGTGGCACCGACCGCGTCGCCCTTCACCACCACCGCGTTCATCACGCCTTCGACGTTGGCGATCAGGCGCTTGGACGGGATCAGCGTCGGATGCACGCGCAGTTCGAAGCCGTCGGCCTTGCGCTTGGTGATGCCCAGCAGCTTGATGCGGTAGCCCAGTTCCTCGGCGTAGCGGATGTCTTCGGCGGTGAGCTTGGTGATGCCTTCGATGTGAGCGCGATCGAACTGCACCGGAATGCCGAAAGCCAGCGCCGACAGCAGGGTGATCTTGTGCGCGGCGTCCACGCCTTCGATGTCGAAGGTCGGGTCGGCTTCGGCATAGCCCAGGCGCTGCGCGTCGGCCAGCGCGTCGGCGAAGGTGAGGCCCTTGTCGCGCATTTCCGACAGGATGTAATTGGTGGTGCCGTTGATGATGCCGGCGATCCAGTCGATGCGGTTGGCGGTCAGGCCTTCGCGCACCGCCTTGATGATGGGAATGCCACCGGCCACCGCGGCTTCGAACGCCACCATGACGCCCTTGGCCTGAGCCGCGGCGAAGATTTCCTGGCCGTGCACCGCGAGCAGCGCCTTGTTGGCGGTCACCACATGCTTGCCGTTGGCGATCGCTTCCAGCACCAGCTGCTTGGCCACGGTGTAGCCGCCGATCAGTTCGACCACGATGTCGATGCTCGGATCGCGCACCACCTCGAAGGCGTCACCGGTCACCTTGACCGAACCGCCGGTCAGCGACGTCGCGCGCTCGGTGTCGCGGTCGGCAACGGCGGTGATCTGGATCGGGCGGCCGGCACGGCGGGTGATCTCTTCCTGATTGCGCGTGAGCACCGTCCAGGTGCCACCGCCGACGGTGCCGATGCCGAGCAGGCCTACGTTGATGGGTTTCATGCTGTCCCTCGTCCTTTGATGGGTGGGGCCGGCCGCTCAGGCCAGATCCCGCGAAAAATGAAAACAGGCGATGTGCATGCCTTCGCGATGGTAGAAGCGGTGCGCATCGATGCGGTGGGTGCCGGAATCGAGCCGCAGCCGGGTCGCGCCACGTGCCTTCGCCTCGACGGTCAGCCAGTCCAGCAGCGTCTTGCCGACGCCGAGCGAACGGGCAGCCGGCGCGGTCACCAGATCATCCACGTAGAAGAACACGCCACAGGCGGTGTTGCGATAGCTGCGGAATACGGTGACGCCCAGCACCTCGTCGCCGGCGGCAGCCACCGCGATCTCGCCGCCGTCCGCCACGATGCCCTGCATGGTGGCCGCGTAGTCCTCGGGCAGGTCCGGACGCAGCGCGCGATGCACGGCCTCGGCCTTCGCCAGCCAGCCCGCTTCGGTCACCGCGCGGCCGGTGGCCACGCGATGCACGGTCAGCGCCGGGCGCTCAGGCGCCATGACGCTTGCGGTAGCCGTCGAGGAAGCGAGCGATACGGCCGATGGCGTCGCGCAGGTCGTCCTCGTGAGGCAGGAACACGACGCGGAAGTGGTCCGGGCGCGGCCAGTTGAAGCCGGTACCCTGCACCAGCAGCACGCGCTGCTCTTCCAGCAGTTCGAGGATGAAGCGCTGGTCGTCCTCGATCGGGTAGATCTTGGGATCCAGCCTGGGGAACAGGTAGAGCGAGGCGCGCGGCTTCACGCAGCTCACGCCGGGAATGTCGGTCAGCAGTTCCCACGCTACGTCGCGCTGGCGTGCCAGGCGGCCGCCCGGCTTCACCAGGTCGTTGATGGTCTGATAGCCGCCGAGTGCGGTCTGGATCGCGAACTGCCCCGGCACGTTGGAGCACAGGCGCATCGACGCCAGCATGTTCAGGCCATCGATGTAGTCGCGGGCATGCCGCTTGTCGCCGGACACCACCATCCAGCCGGCGCGATAGCCGCAGGCGCGGTAGTTCTTAGACAGACCGTTGAAGGTGACGAACAGCAGATCGTCGGCGAGCGAGGCGATCGAGGTGTGCGTCGCGCCGTCGTACAGGGTCTTGTCGTAGATTTCGTCGGCGAACACGATGAGCTTGTGTTCGCGGGCAATCTGCACCAGATCGCGCAGCAGGTCGTCCGAATACAGCGCGCCGGTCGGGTTGTTCGGGTTGATGATGACGATGGCGCGGGTGGCCGGCGTGATCTTGGCGCGGATGTCGGCCAGATCCGGCATCCAGTCGGCGCCCTCGTCGCAGATGTAGTGGCGGGCGGTGCCGCCGGCCAGCGTGACCGCGGCGGTCCACAGCGGATAGTCCGGCGCCGGCACCAGCACTTCGTCGCCGGTATTGAGCAGGCCCTGCATCGCCATCACGATGAGTTCGGACGCACCGTTGCCGATGAAGATGTCGTCCACGCCCACGCCCTGGATGCGCTTCTCCTGGCAGTACTGCATGATGGCCTTGCGCGGCGCGAACAGGCCGCGCGAATCGGTGTAGCCGGCGGCATCGGGCAGGTTGCGGATCACGTCCTGCACGATCTCTTCCGGCGCGTCGAAGCCGAAAGGCGCCAGATTGCCGATGTTGAGCTTGATGATGCGGTGGCCGTCCTCTTCCATCTGACGGGCGCGCGCGAGCACGGGGCCGCGGATGTCGTAACAGACGTTGGCGAGCTTGGAGGACTTGGTGACCGGCGGATGCACGATGGCGGACTCTGAAGACACGTTGGATGCGGTGCGGGACATGAGCGCTTTCTGAAGTCCCGGCGACGGCACCGGATACGCGCCGCCACCCGGGCAGCCTTGCCCGCGGACGAAAAAGGTATGATTGTATGCGACCGCTGGAGGCAGGGCAAAACCGTAGCCTCCGGTGTACCGAACCACCTCCGGACACACCGGCCTGCCACCGGCGTCCGACACTGCCGACGCACCCTGTGAAGCTGCACCAGACGCCCCGCCCGACCATTCCCCTGATCACCGGCTTCGGTGATGGCTACCTGCAGATCGGCGAGCGCCGGGTCACCCGCAGCGTGCTCATCGGCCCCGGCGTCCTGCGCGAGGACTGGGGCCGCAGCGCGCTGGCTCAGCTGACCTCCGACGACTTCGCCGACATCGTGGCCATGCAGGTGCAGATCCTGCTCCTGGGCACCGGCCCGAACCAGCAGTTTCCGCATCCTTCATTGCTGCGTACGCTGATCGCGGCCGGCATTGGTGTCGAGGTGATGGACACGCTGGCGGCCGCACGCACCTACAACATTCTTGTCGCGGAAGGCCGCGCGGTCGCTGCCGCCCTGCTGCTTCCCGACGCGGCGCCCTGATTGACCGTCCGGACGCCGCAGCCACCCCATCGAGTACGGAGACTTTCACGATGAGCGACACCCGGATCGAAGACTTCACCCTCCCCTCCACCGGCGGCGATTTCACGCTGTCGGCCGCCAGCCGGCCGCTGGTGATCTACTTCTATCCGAAGGACAGCACGCCCGGCTGCACCACGGAGAGCGCCGCCTTCCGCGATCTGCACGCCGAGTTCACGGCGGCCGGCGCCACCGTGGTCGGCATTTCGCGCGACAGCCTGAAATCGCACCAGAACTTCAAGTCCAAGCTGGAACTGCCCTTCGAACTGCTGTCCGATCCGGACGAAACCGCGTGCGAACTGTTCGGCGTCATGAAAATGAAGAACATGTACGGCAAACAGGTGCGCGGTGTGGAACGTAGCACTTTCGTCATAGGCGCCGACGACCGTATCCTGCGCGAGTGGCGCGGTGTGAAGGTGCCGGGCCATGCGGAAGAAGTGCTGGCCTTCATACGCACGCTCTGATCCGCCAACGGCGAATCCAACCCAGACTTCACGACACATGGCCACCCGACGCCCCGCCGCAGCACCCGCCCGCCGTTCCCGCAAGTCCGCCCCGCCCACCAAGCTGTTCGTGCTCGACACCAATGTGCTGATGCACGACCCGACCTCGCTGTTCCGCTTCGAGGAGCACGACATCTTCGTGCCCATCATGACGCTCGAGGAACTGGACAACAACAAGAAGGGCATGACCGAAGTGGCGCGCAACGCGCGTCAGGCCAGCCGGCTGCTGGACGAGATCGTCAGCGGCGACGAGGAGCGCATCGCCGAGGGCATTCCGCTGGCGGCCGCGTCCAGCGATCTGGCCAGCGGTCACCTGCTGCTGCAGACCGAGGCGATCAACGGCACGCTGCCCACCGCGCTGCCCACCGCCAAGGCGGACAACCAGATCATCGCGGTGGTGATGCACCTGAGCCAGCGCCACCCGGGGCGGCAGGTCATCCTGGTGTCCAAGGACATCAACATGCGCATCAAGGCCCGCGCGCTCGGGCTGCATGCGCAGGACTACTTCAACGACAAGGTGCTGGAAGACACCGACATGCTCTACACCGGCACGCGCGAGCTGCCGGACGGTTTCTGGGAAGAGCATGGCGGCAATCTCGAATCGTGGAAGGAAAACGGCCGCACGCTGTACCGGGTGAAGGGCCCGCTGTGCCCGGACCTGCTGATCAACGAATTCGTGTTCAAGGAAGCCGGCCCGAAACAGGACAAGGCCTTCCACGCCTGGGTGCGCGAGCGTAACGGCAGGACCGCGGTGCTGGAAACGCTGATCGACTTCAGCCACCACAAGAATTCGGTCTGGGGCATCACCGCGCGCAACCGAGAACAGAATTTCGCGCTGAACCTGCTGATGAATCCGGAAGTGGATTTCGTCACCCTGCTCGGCCAGGCCGGTACAGGCAAGACGCTGCTGACGCTGGCGGCGGGCCTCACCCAGGTGCTGGAAAGCAAGCTCTACAGCGAAATCATCATGACCCGGGTGACTGTGCCGGTGGGCGAGGACATCGGATTCCTGCCAGGTACGGAAGAGGAAAAGATGACGCCGTGGATGGGCGCGCTCGAAGACAACCTCGACGTGCTGAACAAGACCGACGATCCGAACGGTTCCGGCGAATGGGGCCGCGCGGCAACGCTGGACCTCATCCGCAGCCGGATCAAGGTGAAGTCGCTCAACTTCATGCGCGGCCGCACCTTCCTGAACAAGTTCCTCATCATCGACGAGGCGCAGAACCTGACGCCCAAGCAGATGAAGACGCTGATCACCCGTGCCGGCCCCGGCACCAAGGTGGTCTGTCTCGGTAACATTGCGCAGATCGACACGCCCTACCTGACCGAAGGCAGCTCGGGTCTGACCTATGTGGTCGACCGCTTCAAGGGCTGGCCGCACAGCGGGCATGTCACGCTGCAGCGTGGCGAACGGTCGCGTCTGGCCGACCACGCCGCCGAAGTGCTCTGACGACGTGCTCTGACTATCAACGGGGGATAACCGGATGACCTTCATCGACCCGATGCTGCTGGACCAGCAGCTGTGTTTCGCGCTGTATGCCGCCTCGCATGCGATCACGCGCTGCTATGCGCACGGCCTCAAGTCGATCGGACTGACTTACCCGCAGTACCTGGTCATGCTGGTGCTGTGGCAGGAGGACAACCTGTCGCTGAAGGCGCTGGCCGAGCGGCTGGATCTGGATTCGCCCACGCTCACGCCGCTGCTCAAGCGGCTGGAAGCGAGCGGCTATCTGACCCGGTCCCGCAACCGCATGGACGAGCGGGCACTGGAAATCAGGCTGACCGACGCCGGTCGCGCACTGCGTGAGCGGGCCGAGGAAGTGCACGCCGAAGTGGCCCGCCAGTCGGGATTGCCGGCGGACGCGGTAGCGCGCATGCGGGCCGAACTGCAGAAACTGAGCTCACAGCTGAAAACCGGGCCGCTGGAGGTACTGAAACAGGGCTGAGCACTCGTCGTCATCGCGAGCTGTTCGGTCAGTCACCGAACAGCTTGCCCACCGCCTCGCCCACGCCTTTCACCGCCGAGGCGCCGGCGCTGCCCACGCCGCGTACCAGCCCGCCCAGACTGACGCCCAGCGACTCGGCCACGCCGCTCGCCATCCGGCTCGCCAGCCCCTCATTCAGCGAAAACGACGGATCGTCCAGCCGGCCTTCGAGCGTGAAATCGGCGGTGATGCGGCCATCACGGTCTTTCATCAGGCCCACGACCGCCGCCCGGGGCATGCCCATGAAGGTGTTTCCGGACGCCAGTTCCAGCCCGGTCAGCGTCAGCCGTCCCGGGGCGCGCAGTCGACCATCCTTGACTACAGGGCGCAAGTCGAGATCCATCGTGCCGCGCTTCACCCCGGTCTCCGCCGCCTGTATCAGGTAAGGCTGGAAAGCGACCAGATCGGCCCCGCGCAGTTCGAAGGTCAGGTTCATGTCGCGGGTGGACGGCCGCAGCGTGCCCTGCAGCGAAAAACGGCCGTCCGTGCGCGGCCCCTTCACCGTGCCGTCGACCTGGAGTTGTGCCTCGGTCGCGAGCGCCGGCAGATCCACCGGGCCCAGGTCCGCGCTCACCGCCTCGAACGCCAGACGGTGAGGGGTGCGGCGCACGCTGGCATCGAAGAAATCCAGCGCGGCGTCGCGCAGTTCGATCTGCGCGATATGGATGTCGGGCAAGGGGGTGGCGGCCTCGTCGGCCGGCCGGCCGATCAGCGCCGGCAGCACCTGCAGCGCCCCCTGACGGGTGCGCAGCATGGACAGATAAACGCCCTCGACCGTGATGCGCGCGATGCGCACCCGGGCCGACAGCAGGTCGCGCAGCTGCGGCACCACCACCACCCGATCCGCCCGCAATTCGTCCTCGGCCGGCCAGGCGGCAGGGCCTTCACGCTCTGCCCGTATGCGCAGGTCGTGCAGCACCACCGCGTCCAGTCCGACCTCGATCTGCCCGACTTCGCCGCGCGACCCGAGCGCCGCCAGCACCTGATCGCGCAGCAGATGCAGGCCGTACTGGAAGGTGCCGGCTAGCACTGCCGCAAGCACGATCAGCATGACGGCCAGACGGGGCAGCCAGCGCTTCACGGTGACCTCAGTAGGAGCCGGGTCGGGCAGCGTTCACGAACTTGGTGTGCTCGCCCTGGAAGCCGAGCACCACGGTGCCGGTCGGACCGTTACGGTGCTTGCCGATGATGATTTCGGCCAGCCCCTTGTCCTGGGTGTCCGGGTTGTACACCTCGTCGCGGTAGATGAACATGATGATGTCGGCATCCTGCTCGATGGCGCCGGATTCGCGCAGGTCGCTCATGACCGGCCGCTTGTTCGGTCGCTGTTCCAGCGCGCGGTTCAGCTGCGACAGCGCGATGATGGGCACATGCAGTTCCTTGGCCAGCGACTTGATGGAGCGGGAGATTTCCGAAATTTCCGAAGTGCGGTTCTCGCCGTCGCGCGTGCCCGACATCAGCTGCAGATAGTCGATCACGATCAGGCCCAGCTTGCCGCACTGACGGTACAGCCGGCGCGCTCGTGCGCGCAGGTCGGTCGGATTGATGCCGCCGGTCTCATCGATGTGGATCGGCGCCTCATGCAGCTTGCCCAGCGCCATGGTGAGCCGGCCCCAGTCCTCGTCGGTGAGGCGACCGGTACGCAGCCGCCCCTGATCGATGCGCGCCACCGAAGACACGAAACGCATGGCCAGCTGGGTGGCCGGCATTTCCAGCGAAAAGATGGCGACCGGCAGACCCAGCTCGACCGCGACGTTCTCTGCAATATTCAGCGCGAAAGTGGTCTTGCCCATGGCCGGGCGGCCGGCCACGATGATCATGTCACCGCCCTGCAGGCCGGCGGTCTTGGCATCGAGATCGGTGTAGCCGGAAGGCACGCCGGTCACGTCCGACGGGTCATCACGGTCGTACAGTTCCTGGATGCGGTTCACCACCTCGACCAGCACAGGCTGGATGGCGACGAAGCCGCTGGAGCCGGATGATCCGGCTTCGGCGATCTCGAAAATCTTGGATTCGGCCTCGTCGAGCAGCACCTTGGCATCGCGACCGCGCGGGCTGAGCGCGCTGGCGGCGATTTCGTCGCCGACGCTCACCAGCTTCCGCAGGATGGCGCGCTCACGGATGATTTCCGCGTAGCGGCGGATATTCGCGGCCGAGGGGGTGTTGTTCGCGATTTCGCCCAGATAGGCGAGCCCCCCGGTGTGCTCGGCTTCGTCTGCCCGTTCTATCGATTCATAGACGGTGACCACGTCGGCCGGTTTGCCGGTTTCGATCAGGCGGGCGATGTGGCGGAAGATGCGGCGATGGTCGTCGCGATAGAAATCAGCCTCGTTCACCTGGTCGCCCACGCGGTCCCAGGTGCTGTTGTCGAGCAGCAGGCCGCCGATCAGCGACTGTTCGGCCTCGATCGAATGCGGCGGCAGCTTCAGCGCCGCGATCTGGCGATCGGGCGCGGGCGAGGCATCCTGCCCGCCGGGAGGGTTACGCACGGTACTCATGGTGTCCTGTTCATGCGGGCTCGGCGCCGGACGCAATCCTGCAATCTAGCCGGCCGCCCGGTGCGGGACAACTGGACAAGCTGTGGAAAAGCTGTGGGATTCCTGTGGGCGGACGCCCTCAGGGCCGCTGTCCGCGCGAGCAGGCGCCGGTCAACGAAAAAGGCCACCCGAAGGTGGCCTTCCGATCGCTGCCCGGAGGCCGTCGATCAATGCTCGCCGACCACCGCCACGGTGATGTTGGCGATCACGTCCGAGTGCAGCGCGATCTCGAACTGGGACTCGCCCACCGCCTTCAGCGGGCCGTCCGGCATGCGGACCATGGACTTGTCCACCGTGAAGCCCTGGGCAACCAGCGCTTCGGCGATATCGGCGGTCGACACCGAACCGAACAGGCGGCCATCAACGCCGGCCTTGCGGCTGATCTGGGCGGTGAAGCCTTCCAGCTTCTCGGCCACGGCCTTGGCGGCAGCCAGACGTTCGGCAGCAGCCTTCTCCAGTTCGGCACGGCGGGCTTCGAAAACCGCCAGGTTTTCCGGGGTCACGCGCTTGGCGCGGCCGGTCGGGATCAGGAAGTTGCGGGCGTAACCGTCACGCACCTTCACCACATCGCCCAGATCGCCGAGCTTGGCGACCTTGTCCATCAGGATTACTTGCATGGTC
>Ga0123397_147594_pt1 | contig 20335 bp, 17 predicted proteins | sample T10HLNH4metaT_FD_89925 | JGI IMG/M metagenome (GOLD analysis project Ga0123397, IMG submission 89925) | Methane-oxidizing artificial microbial communities from Washington, USA to study methane cycling - T10-HLNH4 metaT (Metagenome... ... | reverse complement strand
GCCGAAGGACCTGCGTTTCGGTGACAACCTGCCGAAGACCCGCTCGGGCAAGATCATGCGCCGCCTGCTGCGCTCGATCGCCAAGGGCGAGCAGATCACGCAGGACACCTCGACGCTGGAAAATCCGGCCATCCTCGATCAGCTGGCGCAAACCCTCTGATCGGACCCCGCGGCGCGCCAGCGCCGCGGGCGCATGACCCGGATGCGGCGTCGATGAATACCTCCGACGCCGCGTCCTCCCCCGCCTTTCTGTCCACCCCCTCGGGGCCCGGACTCCATCTCCCGCTGCAGACCCTGATCCGCCGGCCGCCGGTGTGCGTCGCGCCGGATGCGCCGCTGCGCGAAGCGCTTGAACGCATGACCGCCGAACGCGTCGGTTCGGTCTTGGTCGCAGTCGATGGCCGCGCGGTCGGCATGCTCACGCTGCCCGATCTGCCGGGGCAGGTACTGCTGGCCGGTCAGCCGCTCGACACGCCTGTGCGTACGCTGATGCAGACCCGACTGCACACGCTGGGCGCGGAACACAGCGGTGAGGACGCGGCCCGGCTGATGGCGCGACACGAGGTGCGCCACGTCATCGTGACCGATGCCGACGGCCGGCTGCTGGGCGTCATCTCTCAGAGCGACCTGTACGCGCGGCTGCGGCAGGACGTGCATACGCTGGGGGCCCGCATCCGTGATGCGTCGGATGCCGACGCGCTGATCGAAGCCGCTGCCTCGGTGCGCCGTTTCGCCCGCCAGCTGCTGCAGGACGGCACCTCGGTCGAGGCGCTGATGCTGCATCTGTCCTCGCTGAACGACGCCCTGAGCGCGCGCGCCATCGATCTGGTCAGGGCAAGCCATCCGGACGGCGAGGTGTTCGACCGTGTGCGCTGGTGCTGGCTGGCTTTCGGGTCCGAAGGGCGCATGGAACAGACCTTTGCCACCGATCAGGACAACGGCCTGCTGTTCGAGCCACCGCCCGGCCTGAGCGCCGAAGCGGTGCGGCCCGCGCTGATGCGGGTGGCGGCCGGGGTCAACACGCTGCTGGTGCGGCTGGGCTTTCCCGCCTGCGCCGGTGGCATCATGGCCGGTGAGGCGCGCTGCTGCCTGTCCTTTGACGAATGGGCGCAGGCCTTCGCCCGCTGGATCGCGACGCCGCATCCGGAGGCGCTGATGTCGGCCGCCATCTTTTTTGATCTGCGGCCGCTGCACGGCGACAGTGCGCTGGCCGAGGCGCTGCACCGGCAGGTGCGGGCGCAGGCGCGGGCGAACCGTACTTTCCTCCGTCTGCTGGCGGAAGCCGCGCTGCAGGCGCGGCCGCCGCTCGGTCTGTTCAGCCGTTTCCGGGTCGATTCGGTCGATGGTGCGCCGCACACGCTGGACCTCAAGGCCGGGGCCGCCCGCGTGTTCGCCGATGCTGCCCGCCTGTATGCGCTGAGCGAAGGTGTGCATGAACAATCGACCGCCGGCCGGCTGCGCGCGCTTGCCCGCAGCAGCCGCTTCGCGGCGGACGATCTGCCGGGCGCGGCGCGCGCCTTCTTCCTCATCCAGCGCCTGCGGCTGCAGAAGCAGGCGGGCGAGGGCGACACGCCGTCGCTCGATACCGCCAACCGCATCGATCCGTCGTCGCTGGCCGACATGGACCGCATGCTGCTGCGCCATGCGCTGAAGCGCGCACGGCAGCTTCAGACCCGCATACGCCTCGACTGGCTGACAGGATGATGGCATGTTGCGGCGCGCAAGTTCCCGCGCTGTAAGCGGCTCGTAAGATTGGACTGCATGATGTGCGTCACGTCATGCAGGCATCGTGCGCCCGGCGCCGGCATCCGCATGACGACAACAAGTCCGGGCAATGACCCGGTCTGGCATCCGCCACAGGAGGAGAACCTGAATGCAGCTGTCCGAGCGGCACCGGGCGTACTGGCGCCGTAACCTGCGCATGACCGCGACCCTGCTCGCGATCTGGTTTGCGGTCACTTTCCTGCCCATCTATTTCGCGCGCGAGCTGAACGACATTTCCTTCTTCGGCTGGCCACTGGCCTTCTACATGGGCGCGCAGGGTTCGCTCATCGTCTACGTGCTGCTGATCGGCTACTACGCCTGGGCGATGAACCGCCTCGATCACGAATACGGCGTGAACGAGGACGCCTGACCATGCCGCATTCACAGGGCACGTTCCGCCAGCAGCTGAAGAAGATGTACGGCTGGTACACCGGCGGCTTCGTCGTGTTCGTCGCATTGCTGGCGGTGGGCGAGCAGCTGGGCATGTCTTCGCAGTGGATCGGCTACACCTTCCTGTTCGCGTCGATCGCGCTGTATGCGGCCATCGGCGTCATGAGCCGTACCGCCGACGTGGCCGAGTACTACGTGGCCGGCCGCCGGGTGCCGGCGCTGTTCAACGGCATGGCCACCGGCGCGGACTGGATGTCCGCCGCGTCCTTCATCGGCATGGCCGGCACGCTCTATTTCAGCGGCTACCAGGGCCTCGCCTTCGTCATGGGCTGGACCGGCGGCTACTGTCTGGTCGCGCTCTTCCTCGCGCCCTATCTGCGCAAGTTCGGCGAATTCACGATTCCGGATTTCCTCGGTGCGCGCTATGGCGGCAACCTCGCGCGGATGATAGGCGTGGTCGCCGCCATCCTCGCCTCCTTCACCTATGTGGTGGCCCAGATCTACGGCGTCGGCCTCATCACCAGCCGTTTTGTCGGCCTCGAATTCGAGGTCGGCGTGTTCGTCGGGCTGGCCGGCATCCTGGTGTGCTCCTTCCTCGGCGGCATGCGCGCGGTGACCTGGACCCAGGTGGCGCAGTACATCATTCTCATCATTGCCTACCTGCTGCCGGTGGTCATCCTGTCCACCAAGGTGACCGGCGTGCCGGTGCCGCAGGCCATGTACGGTCAGGTGCTGCAGAAGCTGTCGGCCAAGGAAAGCGAGCTGTTCGCGTCGCCCAAGGAGCTGGAGGCGAACGCGCTGTTCAAGGCGCGCGCCCACGACTACGAAGAGAAGATACGCGGGCTGCCGGCGTCGCTCGACGCCGAGCGCGCGAAGCTCACCGCCAAGCTCGACGCGCTGAAGGCGGCCAATGCGCCGGCGAAACAGATCGCGGCTGCCGAGATGGCTCTGCGCAACATGCCGAAGACCGAGGCGGATGCGCGCCGCAAGTGGGGCGAGGCGCGCCGGCTCGCGGAAAGCAAGGCCAAGCCGCCGCTGCCGCACACCGCCGCCCACGCCGGCCGTGATGAAGCCGACGCCTCGGTAAAGCGGCTGAACTTCATCGCGCTGGTCATCGTGCTCATGGTGGGCACCGCCTCGCTGCCGCACATCCTGATGCGCTACTACACCACGCCCAGCGTGAAGGAGGCGCGCGACTCGGTGTTCTGGTCGCTGTTCTTCATTTTCCTGCTGTACGTGACCGCGCCGGCCTATGCGGTGTTCGCGAAGTGGGAGGTCTATACCAATCTGGTCGGCTCCACCATTTCGACACTGCCCGGCTGGGTCGCGTCCTGGGGCAAGGTCGGGCTGGTCAAGATCGACGACATCAACGCCGACGGCATCCTGCAGCTGGCCGAACTGACGCTGAATACCGACGTGATCGTGCTCGCCACGCCGGAAATCGCCGGTCTGCCCTACGTGATTTCCGGCCTGGTGGCGGCCGGCGGCCTCGCTGCGGCGCTGTCGACCGCGGACGGCCTGCTGCTCACCATCGCCAACGCGATGTCGCACGACATGTATTACAAGGTGATCGACCCGGACGCCTCCACCCAGCGCCGGCTGGTCATCTCGAAGGCGCTGCTGCTGGTGGTGGCGCTGGTGGCCGCCTACACCGCCTCGCTGAAGCCGGACAACATCCTGCTGATGGTCGGGCTGGCCTTCTCGATCGCGGCTTCCGCCTTCTTCCCGGCGCTCGTGTGCGGCGTGTTCTGGGCGCGGGCGAACAAGGCCGGCGCGGTCGCCGGCATGATGGCCGGCCTGGGCATGTGCATCTATTACGCCGCCACCACCCATCCCTTCTTTGGCGGCGACAGCGCGAATGCGTGGTTCGGCATCGAACCGATTTCCTGCGGCATCTTCGGCATTCCGCTCGGCTTCGCGGTGCTCATCGTAGTGAGCCTGCTAACGCGCGCGCCGGACGAGGACACCCGCGCGCTGGTGCAGTACGTCCGCTATCCCAATCTGGGCGAATCGCCCCGTCAGCTGCCGAGAGGCGGCGGAGTCGATCACCACTGAAGGCAACACCCCGCCATACGACAGACCGGCGCCGCAACCCGCGTCAAGCCGGCAGACGCAACGGACAAGGCCCGCCAAAAGCGGGCCTTGTGCTGTCTATGGAGTGCGCCAAACAATAAGCCCGCGAGCTCCTGATGGACGGAGATCTGCGGGCCTTCGATGGGTGGCGGCGGAAGTATGAAGTTGCCCCTTTTCGGTGGACACCTGACCCTAACAGGCTGGTGAGAAACCCTTGAATCCTTCCTGATCATGTCCTTCCGCTCGTTTTTTCCGGCACCGGAAGTGCGCCATGGCGTGTGATCAGGGCTCTCTCACCCTCGCATCCCGCTGCTCGCGAGGCAGCGGACGCATCTATTTCCTCTACGCGGCAGCCACTCTCATCAGGCTCAGCATTCGGGTCAGGTTGTACGCCGCGAACGCAAACAGCGCCTGACCCGAGAGCTTCTCCAGCCCCTTATGCCGCGTCTTGCGCAAACCACCTACCGTCTTGATCCAGCCGAAGGCCTCTTCGATCATCTTCCGCCTGCGCAGGCTCATCGCGTAACTCTTGCCACGCGCCATGCGTCCATCGACGGCGCTGCCGCTGACCTTGCGCGCCACGTGCGCCTTGATGCCGCGTCGTTCGAGTGCGGCCACGAACTCGGCCGTGTCATAGCCTTTGTCCGCACCCACCGTCGCACCCGGTTTGCGCACGCTGCGATCGATCATCCGGATAGCAGCCTCCCACTCGGCACGACCCGTAGCCTGGGTACTCTCGACATCGACGACGAGCCCTTTTCGGTTCTCGGACAGTGCGTGCGTCATGTCGCGCAGCTTCGCTTCTGCGAACTCGCCCTTCTTGTAGAGCCACGCCTGCGGGTCGGTTGTGCTCTGGTGCGTGGCGTTGCTGCGCTTGTTGCCTTTGAAGTCGGTTTCCGGGTTGCGCCCGGCAGGCCTGTCCGGACCACTGCCGTCCTTCGACACGAAGCTCTTGTGACTGGCCCAGGCCTCGATCATCCACGGAAGGCAAACGGATGATCGCCGCGCGCTTCGCCACGGTAGAACCGGTGTTCGGCAACCTGCGGCACAACAAGCGGCTCACCCGCTTCACGCTGCGCGGGCGCACAAAGGTGGATGGGCAGTGGAAGCTGTACTGCTTGGTGCACAACATCGAAAAGCTCGGGCATCACGGCTACGCAAATTAGGTAAGCTCGCGGACGGGCCACGACGACGGCATCGCGCCGGTCACTGGCAAGGGCTGAGGTCAGGAGACGACGATGAAACGAAGATCGAGAGACTGAAATGAGGATGAACGACTTCGGACCGGCCAAGGCCGGATGCAACCGCTTGCCCCGGAACGAGGGTATTTTTACAGCGTCGTTATGGTGGGGGCTCGTAAAGGGAGGTAGTGATCATTGTTGAACACGTCGGAAGCTGATTATTTTGCCCTGCGGCGGCTCATTCTCATTGATGCCTACCGCAAAGGCGCCATCACTGAATTGAAGCTTGATGGCCATACCTCCCTCACAGGAGCGAATGGCGTGGGCAAGACGTCGCTGCTGCGACTGATTCCCTTGTTCTATGGGGAAAGCCCGAACAAGCTGGTGCAGGGCGGAGGCGTTAATCAGTCCTTTGTGCAGTACTACCTGCCCCACACCACCTCTTTCATCGTGTTTGAGTACAGCCGGCGCGGCAAGGTCTGCATGGTGGTGTTACATGCTTCCCGCTCCGGCGAAAGCGTTTACTACCGTTTCATTGATCAACCATTCGCCTTGGAGCGGTTCCGCGACGAGTTTGGTGACCTTGTCATTGGCCCCGATCTCAACCGCCACATCCGGAAGCGAGGCGAGTTCTGTTCGGAGCAAATCACCGCTCTCTCGGATTACCGGGCCATCATTCAGAACGCTGTTTCTGGAAATCGCGATCACCGGACGCTGGCAGCGAACTTCTCATTCGTCGGGCCGGGTAGCCGTCTGAGCCATGTCGAAAAGATCGTGACCGGCATGTTTTCGCGGGTGACAAATTTCCGCGACATTAAACGGATGATCGTCTCCTGCATTGTTGATGACAAGACCAGTATCCGGCTTGAATCCAGCAAGACGACCATGAAGGACTGGGTGCGCGAGTACCGAGCCTACGCAGTGGTGATGGAACAGGCCGGTCGCATGAAGGATTTCCAGGCAGCGCAAATGCGTCACGAAGCGGCTGCGCGGCAACTTCAGCTTGTTCACACCGATTTTGCCCGCCTGCAGCAGGTGCAAGAAACTGCAATCGAGCAGGCAAAATCCAGGGCGGGTGAGATCCAGGGCGAAATGCAACTCCTGGAAGACCAAACCAACGCTCAGTTGCGCGAAATCAGCAGTCAGCTTGGTGTGGCCGAAGGGCAGGTTAAGAGCCTGAAGGGCACCCTGCAGGGTTTGGATAAGCAATACCGCGCCTACGAGAAGGAAGATCTTCCTGGCCTTGCACGTTTGGTCGATGCCTTGCCGCAGCTAGCCGACGATCTGGAAACGAAAGACAAGCGGGAGAAGGCGCTACTCGGAGAGTCGCAGAATCTGGCCAACCGTTATGCCGAGATGCGCAATTTGCGTATCGAAGCCTTCCATACGCTGGAGCGAGAAAAGAATGCGCTGAAGGAGCCAATTCGAGTCAGAGGTCGAGACGAGGAAGCGCAAGCGCGGCAGTCGGCTGATGAGACATGGCAGGCCATCGTCGCGGAATTCGATCGACAGGAAGAAGCGATCAGCAACGCGAAGGAGCGGCTGGTCGAGCAATTGGGCGGGCTAAAGCAGGCAGCTGAGTATCCGCAAGCCAACCCCCAGGTCGTCGCAGCCAAAGAGCAGGCTTACACTGAGCGTGACACAGCAGCGGAGGCTGCTGCCACGGCGCTGTCGGCATATGAGGAAGCAAAGACGGCGCACCAGGCAGCCACAGATGCGTTCCGTGCCATCGATGACCAGATTCAGGATCTACGAGAGCGAGAAAAGAAGGATCAAGCGGCGCGGGCGCACCTGCTCTCGCTCAGAGACGCCGCACCAGGCACGTTGCTTCACTTCTTGCGAGAAAACCGTCCAGACTGGACCAGGGACATCGCAAGGGTGGTACCCGAGGAGCTGTTGTTGCGCACCGATCTCACGCCCACGTTGGTCAGTGAGGATGCCCTTTCTCTGTATGGCATCGGCCTGGATCTGGCTGCGCTCGATGTTCCGAGGGCAGCCGACGAGGAGGTGCTGCGGCAGAAAATCGAGGAAGTCGATCGGGCCATCGGGCGCCATCAGCGAGATGCAAAGGCCAAGGAAAAAGAACTGGAAGCGCAATCCGATCGTGTCCGCCAGGCGAAAACGGCCTCTGACGACAAGCAACGCCTTCATGTCCAGGCCGCGAATGCAGCACGGTCATGCCAGACAGCCTTCGAAGCGACGGAACGGGCGTTGGCAGAGGATATTCGTCAGGCCGGCATTCGTGCCCGACAGCAACTGCAAGAAGTCCAGCAATCTGTTGAGAAGAATAAGCAGGCCCTGAACACACTCAAATCAACCCGAAACGCACGCAAGCAGAGCCACGAAAGCGAGCTGAAAAAGCGCTTGGCGGCAATTGAAGCGCAGGTTAAAGCCGACATCGGTGAGATTGATCAGGTCATTGCATCGGCAAAATCAACCTGCGATCAGGACATCGGTGCGCTGAATAAGGAGTTGGACTCGGCGTTGAAGGCACAGGGCGTCGACACCGCTTCGCTCGAGAAGCTTCAGAAGGAGAAGTCGGAGGCGCAGGAGAGGTTGCAGAAAGCCCGGTCCAATGAGGCTAAGGTCGGCGATTGGCGGCGTTGGCTGAAATCCGAGTGGGAAACCCGCTCAGAGAAAGAAGCTGAATTGAAGGTGGCGGAAGCCAGTGTCCAGCAGTTACTGGAGCAGGAGTCCAAGGCCCGCAAGGCTCGTGAGATCAAGCATGGCGAGCTGGATAAGGCGCTCAGCCAAGTCAATCAGGAAAAGGCCAAGGTAGAGAAACTACATGGCTTCGTGGTCAAGCGCCGAGAGAAGCTGACCCGTTGGCCGGCGGATCCCATCGGGCCGCTGGCCAAGCCGCTGCGAGACCAAGATGCCTTGGAAGCAGATATGGATCGGCTGCTTCTGGATATTCATGGTGAGGAAGCGCGAGCTCGAGAGGCGTTGGCACCGATCAAGCGAGTATTCTTTGAGTCACCGGGCACCACGCCCTATCAGTTCTATGACAAGAAGCGTCTGGAGTTGGGGCCGGATCAGGACGGAGCTTCACCATTCCTGTGGGTGGCCCCCATGCAAGAATGGTTCGAGGCCGAACACGAAAATGCCCGCAGGTTGCTTTTGAGTCAGTGTCGTAACTTCGCCTCGGGCATCCATGAGTTCCATGATCGGCTCGATGGTTTCAAGCGCAAAGTCGGCATCTTCTCGAAGGACTTGCAGGAGAACATGGCGGCATCGACGCGTTTCCGCTTCATCAGCAGTGTGGCGGTGCGTATCACCACTTCATTCGATGGCTTGGATGGTTGGGAAAAAATCAAGCTGCTGGACGAGGAGTACAGCGTGTGGGCCGGCAAGGACAGCAACGATTTACCCGGCCCCGCGTTCGCTGATGCGGTCGATCAGGTCAGCGATTGGCTACAGGGCCGCCATACCCTGGATGTGAAGCTGGAAGACCTGCTGGGTCTGGAAATCGACATCGAGGAAGCGGGGCAACCGAAGAAGACGGTAAAAGATGAAGGGCAACTGCGAGATGCTTCCAGCAACGGACTTTCCTATCTCATTCTCTGCGTCGTGTTTGTCGGCCTGATCAACAAGATTCGTGCCGGCCAACCCGTACAACTGGTCTGGGCCTTGGACGAGTTGCGCGATCTTGATCTCGACAACGTGAGAGTTCTACTGGATATGTTGGCGGACAATCAAATTCACTTGATTTCCGCCTTCCCCGATCCCGAGCCTGAAATCCTGGCCCTCCTGAAGAATCGGTACGCCATCCAGGAAGGGCGTCGCCTTGCAACGTTCCAGCCGGAGGTGGCCAATGTTTGAAGCGACGGTCATCAAGCTTCTGGAAGGGGCGTTTATTTGCCGGACGGCATACCCCGATCTCTTTTCCTTTCTGGAGGATGAATCAACCCGCCGCCAGGTGGACGGTTATCTGACCCAGATCGGCCGTCGTCTGGCCGCGACTTCCCATGGCGAGGCGTACTACGCAGCCCACAGAGCGGTTGGCCCCAGCGAACGAACGGAAATCAGATCCCTGTTCAAGGAAGTGAAACACGAGCTTCGGCCTGTGCTGGGTTTCCTTAACCTGATCATGCAGGCACAGCGTGCCGACCGAACCCTTGGTACGGGCGATGTGATCGATTTCCCCAAGACGCTGCTACACATCTCCGAGAACCCACATCTGGGTGAGATGTTGCGGGGCTTCGCGGCGCTGGGGAAAGAGTTCGCATCCAGTGATGCCAATTTGCGCACCTTGCTGGATCGGTTGTTGCAGCAGATGGTGAAGACTGGCTACCTCATCCCGGATCGCCAGGGCGACCGCTTCGAAGTCACCGGCAAGATCGATTACTTCTACGAAGTCGTGGATTTCCTCGCCGAAAATGAGCAGGCCATTCGCGAGGCACAAGACCAAGAATCCGAGGGCGAGACTGGGAGGTTGTTTTGAGTCGGGATGGTGTAAAGCACCTGATCGGCCGCCTGGCCACTCACCAGCATCTGGTTTCCCACGCCTATTACAACAGCGAGTTGATTAAGGACGAGGAGAACGCCCGAGGGATTGAGTTATTGCAACAGCACAAGGTGCTGATCCCGCGCGGCGACGATGCCTACACCCTTCACACGACCTTCCGCCGCTTTCTGGATGCCGCACTGAATATCGAACGGCTGTACGGCATTGGCTCCGATCTTGGCGTTGCGTTTGAGCGGCTGGAGCAGCTGACGAATGCGCTGTTTGATGTCGCTCATGAAGGGAAAATGGAAGACCGCGAGCGGATTGAGGATGAGATCCGTCAGTCCATCTATGAGATATCCGACAACCTGGCAGCCGATCTGGCGCATCTCAGAACACTGGTCGAAAACCGTTTTGGCAATGTGAGCACCCTGGCCGAGAAGAAACGCCAGAATGCCTATTACATTGGCCGCACGGAAAAGGTAGTACGGGCAATTGAACTCTTCACCCTTTCCGATCTGGGCGAGCGGATTCAGACACAGGGAGCGTTTGCGAACATCGCTGCCATGTTCCGTGCCCAGCTACAGGAGCGCCTGCCTTCATTCCGGCAGAATCTGAGCGACATCCTGGAAATTCTGAAGCAGTATCTGTTTGAGTACCGCGAAATCGAGGAGCGGACTCGGCGGGTGCGTAGCCTATGGCTGTATCTTGAGCGTCATCCTGTTTATGAGTTGCAGGAATGGGACGAAACCGCTCATCCCCAGCCCTGGCTGCTGAAGGCATCGGGACTATCAATACGCAGCCATCCTTGGGTGCGAGATTCGGAATACACAGACGCTCTTGCAGATCTCGCGGGTGACATTGCACCACCGCCCCTTCGCTTGCCGGTTGAGCGACCTCGCGGAACACTGATTGAGGATGATCCTGCCCCGTCGGTAATCCTTCAGATCAAGCCTTACCAGTGGGCTATCGAGAATCTCATCACCACCTGCAAGTCGCAGAATGTCCGCGCATCCGCCTTGGAGTGGTATTTCGACCACCCCAACGACCTCGGCGGCATGAGCGTTTCGGTCTGGCTGCAATGCGTGCTGGAAGATCTCGGGCCAAGAAAGAAGAAAGAGCTCGGAATCGCTGTGGTCGCCGAGGAGTCACCCGATCCCATATTTACCGGCAATGTCATGGTCAGTGATGTGCATGTGGAGCCGGCGTGATAGATAAGCGGCTTATCAATACCTTGCTGCGGATTTTTCATTCCCCGGACACCCGCTTCGCCTCCGGGCGAGCAATCAGTGCCTTTTGTGCTGAGTACAACCTTGGCGTCAGGCAGAGGAGTTCCCTAGTATTCAATGATGCACACAAGGCGGAGATCGGGCGGATCCTCAAGGGAGAGCTGGGTATTGATCCGGCGGCGACGACAGCCGATAGCTGGAAGGGCTTGGGTAGAGCTGAAAGTCTGATGCTTGCTAGGGATGAGAAGCTCACCAGTCGTACCGTCGGGGAGGGCAGATTGAGGTTGAAAACATTGCCCGGGCGGGTTCTGCAGGTTGCTGGTGGTAGCTGGTCCCTGCCGAATCGCGCCGATCTTGGGCTGGATCTGAGCGCAGTTCTCGAGAGTGAAATCGGCCACGATGCCCTGCTGATCGTCGAGAACCTACAAACCTTTGATGACCTCCATACGGTAGGTCCGGAAGTGATGGGCAATTTGTCCGCGCACGATCCGCTTGTGATTTATCGTGGCGATACCCAAGGTGGCGCGCGAGCAGATGCTGTTCATGCGCTGGTTAGCGGTACGGGGCTGCCGGTTATCGCGTTTGTTGATTTTGATCCCGCCGGCCTGGTCATTGCGTCTCGCTTGCCAAGACTGGATACGGTGTTGGCCCCCTCTTTGAAGGAATTGGCGGAAATTATCCAGGCCAGTGGTATTGCCAAGCGCTATCTCGAGCAAGTGGCGATGGCGGCTCACGCTATGCAGCGGATTCAAGGGGACCCCCGTATGGCTCCTCTGTGGCATGTCATCGATGCGGCTGGCAAGGCGCTTCCACAAGAGTATTTTCATCGCCACGCAAAATAGCTGATTGGGCTCATAATTTGAGCCAGTACCACCTGGGCAATACGCACATGCGAGAAGGTGCGAAGACAGTGGGCGATTCAGTTTCGTGGTCGCAACAGTATCCGGCTGAATGCTTGATGGCCAAACCGGCGCCGCGAGAGCGGCACAAGTCGCTCGGCCTGCTCTGACCCTCAAGCGCTTCCGGTGGGTGGTGGGGGATGCTGGGTACAACAAAAAAGCGCCCCGAAAGGCGCTTGGTTGCTTGCTCTGTGGCGGAGAGGGCGGGATTCGAACCCGCGTTAGGCTTTCACCTAAACACGCTTTCCAGGCGTGCGACTTAAACCACTCATCCACCTCTCCGCGAAAGCGCGCGACTATAGCAGAAAGCCCCGATGTTTGCCGCATCCGTGAGGCCCGGCGGCGGTCGGCGTGCGGGGCTCACATCTTCCGCCGATAGCGCTCGATCACCCGCGGTACATAGCGACGGGTTTCGGCGTAGGGCGGAATGACGCGGCCGTGGCGTTCGACTGCACCTTCGCCAGCGTTGTAGGCCGCCAGCACCAGTTCCAGCCGGTTGTCGAAGCGCAGCATGAGGTCGCGCAGGTAGAGGGCGCCGCCCATCACGTTCTGGTCAGGATCGAAGCGGTCGGCGACGCCGTAGCGGCGCGCGGTGTCCGGCATAAGCTGCATCAGGCCGGCGGCGCCCTTGGGCGACACCGCGCGGGCGTTATGGCCGGATTCGACCGAAATGACCGCGTGCAGCAGATGCGGATCCACCCCCGAGGCGCGGGCGGCGCGCGCGATGCTTTCCGGATAGCGGACGTTCGGGGCCAGGGGCGGCAGGCCGGCGTCCGGTACGTCTATCAGCAGTTCGAAGCCCGCCTCCTGCGGCGCATCGGTCAGGTGCAGCGCACCGCCCGCGTCCTCGCGCACATATACATCCGCGCGTGCAAGCGAGCAGGCGAACAGTGCAGCGATCATCAGGCAGGCGGTGCGGGGCGTGTTCATCTGGGGGCAATACAGCGGGTCTAGAATCCGCAAAGTTTCAATTCCGCGTCCGAATGCTTACAGTCGCGTTGTCACATGGCGTTCAGAGTGCATGCTCAAGGCTGCACCATCATGACGCGATTTCCATCGTATGCACAGGATCCGCCCCATGCACAGAAATACTCGCCACGCCGGTTTCACGCTGCTCGAACTGCTGGTGGTGATGGTCATCATCGGACTGCTCGCCGGTTACGTCGGACCGCGCTTCTTCAGCCAGATCGGCAAATCCGAAGTGAAGGCGGCCCGGGCACAGATCGACGGGCTGGAAAAGGCGCTCGATCAGTACCGTCTGGATAACGGCCGCTACCCCACGACAGAAGAGGGTCTGAAGGCACTGACCGAGCGGCCGTCCACCGCGACCAAGTGGTCCGGTCCCTATCTGAAGAAGGCGGTGCCGCTCGATCCGTGGGAACGTCCCTATATATATAAGGCACCGGGTGAGCACGGCGAGTACGACCTGAGCTCGCTCGGCAAGGACGGTCAGCCGGGCGGCACCGACGAAGCGGCCGACATCACGAACTGGTGACAATGCAGTTCCGCATCCGCGCGCTTGACGTCACCCAGCGCATCATCCAGCTGCAGATCGACGCGGCCGACGAAATGTCGGCGCGCGCGCAGGCACAGGCCGACGGCCTGGTCGTGCTGTCGGTCGCGCGTGCGCGATCCCTCGCCTGGGCGCCCGGAAGACAGCGCTTTCCGGTGCTGCTGTTCTGTCAGGAACTGCTGGCGCTGCTGCGCTCCGGCCTGTCGCTGGTCGAGGGGCTGGAGGTGATGGCCGAGAAGGAGGGGCGCACGCTGTCGCGTACCGTACTGACCGCGCTGATCGACGCGCTGCGCCAGGGCAAGACGCTGTCGATGGCGATGTCGGCGCAGAACGCCATCTTTCCGGATCTGCTGGTGGCCATGGTGCGCGCGTCCGAACGGACCAGCGATCTCGACCAGGCGCTGGAGCGCTACGTCGCCTACAGCGAACAGCTGGACAGCCTGCGCGGCAAGCTGGTCGCCGCTGCCACCTATCCGGTCATCCTGCTGGTGGTGGGCATGCTGGTGGTGCTGTTCCTGCTGGTATTCGTGGTGCCCGAATTTTCCAAGGTGTATGAGGACATTTCGACCGAACTGCCGCTGGCGTCGCAATGGCTGCTGGCCTGGGGGCATTTCGTGAAGGCGCATTCGGCAGTGCTGGGCCTGGGCTTCGTGGCCGTGGTCGCCTCACTGGTCTGGACCTTCGGCCAGCCGGCAGTCCGTCAGGGCCTGCTGGCGCAGTTCGAGCGGATGCCGGGCATCGGCAGCCGCATGCGGGTATTCCGTCTGGCCCGTTTCTTCCGCACCGTGGGCATGCTGCTGCGCGGCGGCATACCGGTGGTGCAGTCGCTCGAACTGGTGCGCGAACTGCTGCCAATTCCGATGCAGCAGAGCCTTACCCGCGCGCTGCTCGCCATCCGCGAGGGCAGGGCGGCGTCCGATGCCTTCACCGACAACGACCTGAGCACCGCGGTCGCCTCGCGCATGCTGCGCGTCGGCGAGCGGGCCGGCAATCTGGGCGACATGATGGAGCGCATTGCCGCCTTCCATGACGAAGAGATGACCCGCTGGCTGGACCGTGCGACCCGCCTGTTCGGGCCGCTGCTCATGCTGGTGATCGGCCTGGCCATCGGCGGCGTCGTGGTGCTCATGTATCTGCCCATCTTCCAGCTTGCGGAAAGTCTGCAATGAGCGCGCAGCCCCTCACACCGCCCCCTTCGATCCCGGTGACCGAACTGTCGCCTGATCTGCTGGCGCGTGCCCGGGCGCGCGCCGGCCGCGGCTCGGTCATGCAGGCTTTGATCGACCTGTCCGGTGCGTCGCCGGAGGACATGCGCGACCGCGTGGCCAGTCGGCTCGGCGTGCCTGCGCTGCGCAGCGCCGATCTCAATTCACTGGCCATGAATCTGGGCAGCATCCGCTTTTCCGAGGCGCTGTCGCGCTCGGTGGCGGTGGCAGAGGATGCCGGCGGCGGGCGTATCGCGGTGGTGGCCGACCCCTACGACCTCGCGCTGCAGGACTGGCTGGCCGCCGCGCTGCACGACCGCTTCGAGCTGTGTCTGGCCACCCGCGACGACATCACCGCAGCGCTCGCCCGCTTCGAGGACAGTCAGCGAGCGTCCGCCGGTCTGCTCGACGAGAACGCCCAGGCCGGCAGCAGCGCCGCCGAGGTGCTGTCGCTGGCACGCATCGCCGATGATTCGAGCCCGGTGGTGCGGGTGGTCAATTCCACGCTGTACGACGCGCTGAAGCAGGGCGCGTCAGACATCCATCTGGAATCGGTGCCCGCCGGCATGCAGGTGAAGTATCGGGTCGACGGCGTGATGGTGCGCATCGGCCAGATCGCCGGTGCCGATACCGCGGAGCAGGTGATTTCGCGCATCAAGGTGCTGGCCGAACTGGACATCGCCGAGCGCCGCGTGCCGCAGGACGGCCGTTTCAAGGTGGCCTATGCCGGCCGCGACATCGATCTGCGGGTGTCGGTCATGCCCAGCGTGCACGGTGAGGACGCCGTGCTGCGGGTGCTGGACAAGGAACACCTGACCGAAGAGCTGCAGGCGCTCACGCTGGAAAGCCTGGGCTTTGACGACATCGCGCGCGCCGCCATGCGCAAGCTGGCCGCCGAGCCCTACGGCATGCTGCTGGTGACCGGCCCGACCGGTTCCGGCAAGACCACCTCGCTGTACGCCACCATCGGCGAAATCAACCACGGCCTCGACAAGATCATCACCATCGAGGACCCGGTCGAGTACCAGCTGCCGGGCGTGCTGCAGATTCCGGTGAACGAGAAGAAGGGCCTCACCTTCGCGCGCGGCCTGCGTTCGGTGCTGCGCCACGACCCGGACAAGATCATGGTGGGCGAGATCCGTGACGGCGAAACCGCCGAGATCGCGGTGCAGGCGGCGCTGACCGGTCACTTGGTGCTGACCACGGTTCACGCCAACAACGTGTTTGACGTGATCGGCCGCTTCCTGCACATGGGCGTGGACCCGTACAACCTCGTGTCGGCGCTGAACGGCATCGTGGCTCAGCGCCTGCTGCGCCTGAACTGCCGGCACTGTGCGGTGCCGCAGGTGCCGGACGCAGCCCTGCTGGAAGAATCCGGTCTGGCCGGCCTGATCGGTGCCGGCGGCTACGATTTCCGCGCCGGCACCGGCTGCGGCCACTGCCGCGGTACCGGCTACAAGGGCCGGCGTGCGATCGCCGAACTGCTGGTGCTGGACGACGAACTGCGCGAGCTCATCGTCACCCGCGCACCGATGCGGCAACTGAAGGAGGCCGCGCGGGCGCGCGGCACGCGCACCCTGCGCGAAGCCGGACTGGCCCTGGTGGCCAACGGTGAAACCAGCCTCGCGGAATTGAACCGTGTCACTTTTGTCGTCTAGGGCGCTCCAGCTCGATCTGGGCCCGCACGGACTGCAGCTCGCGCGCGCGGGGCAGGTGCTGCATGCCTCCGCTCAGGTACTGGCGCTGCAGGCCCTGCCCGCCGCGCTCGATGCGCTGCCGCCGGCCGCCACGCCGAGACGCGCCGCGCTGTCGGTCGGCATCGACAATGCGTGGGTGCGCTGGCAGGTGATCGACATTCCGCCCGCCGTGTCGGGCCGCGAAGAGCGCGCGGCGCTGGTACGCGCGCGCATGGCCGAGGTGTTCGGCAGCGCGGCCCAGGGCTGGGCGGTGGCCTGGGACGACCGGCCGGCATCGACCGTGCTGGCCTGCGCGCTGGACGCCGGTGTGCTGCAGCACCTGCAGGCCTGGACTACGGCGCGCGGACTGAGACTGCAGAGCGTGCAGCCGGCCTGGCTGCGCGGTTACGCGGCGCTGCGCGGTGACGCGGCGCTCGGCGGCTATGCCGAACTGAGTCACGGCTGGCTGTGCCTGGGCCTCTGGTCCGGCGGCCGCTGGCTGCACGTGCGCGGCGAGGCGATGAGCGACCCGGCCGGGCTGGCCACCGTGCTCGAACGCCGGCTCGCGGCCTTCGACGGTGATCTGGATGGCGGCCGGCTGTTCCTGCGCGGCATGCCGGCGGTAAGCCTGCCGCGGGGCTGGCAGTGCGTGGCGGGAGCCGACCGATGAGCCGTCGTCCGCCGCTGCCGGAACTCGATTTCGTCGTCCGCCGTCGCGCGCCCGGCTGGCTGGGCTGGCTGGTGCTGGCGCTCGGCGTGGCCGCCGGACTGTGGGTGTTCGAAACGCATCAGGTACTGACCGGGGAGGTCGAGGCGCTGCGGCTGGACAATCGCCGCGCCGCCCGCGCGGCCGAACAGGCCCGGGTGCTGGCCCGGCGCGAACAGGAAGATCCGGCGCTGCGTGCCCGTTTCGAGGTGGCGCGCAAGCTGTCGCAGCAGATGGCGCGTGACTGGCAGCCGCTGTTTGCCGCGCTGGAAGCGCGTGCCGGCGAACATGCCCAGGTCGCGCTGCTGTCGGTCGAACCGGACGCGACCCGCGGGCAGCTTCGGGTGACCGGCGAAGCCAAGGATCTCGACGCGCTGTTCGCCTACGCCGAATCCTTCGGCGCGGCTGGCGTGCTCGCCGCGCCGCGCATCGAGGTGTTCGAATTCAAGCAGCGCGAGGGTGTGCAGGTGGTGGCCTTTTCGCTGCGACTGAACTGGAGGCGGGCATGAAGGCCCGGGGCGAGGCGGGCATGGGCGTGCTGCAGACCCGATTGACCCATGCGGTCGCGCGGGCCGGCTGGGCGGGCGCGCTGGGTGCCGGACTGCTGGCCTTTGCGCTGGCACTGCATCTCGGAGCCAGTGCGCCGCTGCAGGCGGAACGCCTGACGCTTGAAGCCGAGCGCGATGCGCTGGCGCGCAAGGTGGCGCAGGGCGTGACCGTGGAGTCGCCACGCGAACAGGTGGAGCGTTTCGACGCCGCGCTGGTCGAGCGCAGCCGGCTGCCTTCGCTGCTGGCCGACCTGTCCCGGCTGGCGACCGCAGGCAAGCTGTCGCTGGCCCGGGTGGAAAGCCGCGAATCCCAGCCGCTCGGCTCGGGTTACGCCCGGCAGGAATATCTGTTCCCGTTGCGTGGCAGCTATCCGGCGCTGCGCACCTGGCTGGCCGACATCCAGCGGCTGTCGCCGTCGGTGCTGGTCGAGGACGTGAATCTGCGCCGCGAGGATGTGGGCCGCGACGCGGTCGAAGCGACGGTACGGGTGTCCATCGTCATGAAGGACGCGCCATGAACCGCGGTCTGCTCGCTGCGCTGGCGATTACGCTGCTGGCCGTGGCCTATGTGTCGCAGCAGGACGAGGCGGTGACCGATGACACCGTTGCGGCACCCCGCGCGGTTCGCAGCGCGGGCAGTGGCAGCCCGCGCGCCACGCCGCCGGCGGCCGCTGACGACGGTGCGCTGCTGGCTGCGGCCCCGGCCCGCGTCGCGGCTGAGGTCGGGCACGACCTCTTCGCGCCGCACAGTTTCCTGCCGCCCCCGCCGCCGGCCAGTACACGACCGGCACCGCCGCCGCCCCCGATGGCGCCGCCGCTGCCCTTCCGCTATCAGGGCCGCATGACCGAAGGCAGTTCCACCGTGGTGTTCCTGACCCACGGCGAGCGCGTGCTGGTCGCGCGTCAGGGCGATCTGCTGAACAACCAGTACCGGGTCGAGTCGGTCGGCCCGACCGCCATCACCTTCCTGTTCGAGCCGCTCAAGCAGCGGCAGACACTGTCCACCGGAAACACGAAATGAGCGCACCTGCCATGAGCGCATCGCTACTCCGCCGCCTGTACGCGGTCACCTTCGCCCTGCTGCTGCTGACGGTCGGTGGCTGCGCCACCAACAAGGCCTTCGAGGACGGCCGCCAGGCGCTGATGGCCGGCGAGCAGGACAGGGCGCTCAGCCTGTTCGAACAGGCCGCCCGGCAGTCACCGGACAACGCGGAAATTCGCGCGACGCTGATGCGGCAGCGGGAACTGGCGGTGGCGCGCGGGTTAGCCCAGGCAGAGGCGGCCCGGGCTGCCGGCAATCGCGAACAGGCTAACGCGGCGCTCGACCGCGTACTCGCGACAGACCCGCGCAGCCCGCGCGCGCTGGCGATGCGGGACCAGCTGATACGCGGCGTGAAGCATGACGCGATGGTGGCCGATGCCCGGACGATGTTCGCGCGCAAGGACGTGGCCGGTGCCGAGGCGCGGGCGCGCAACGTGCTGGCACAGGACGCGGGTCATGCCGGTGCACGTGAACTGCTGCGCCAGATCGAGGAAACGCGGCCGAAGCAGCAGGCGCCGGCCGTGCTGGGCGACATGTTCCAGAAGACGGTGACGCTGGAGTTCCGCGATACCTCGATGCGCAACGTGTTCGAGGCGATCGCCCGTTCGACCGGCATCAATTTCGTGTTCGACAAGGACGTGCGCCCGGATATCAAGGTGACGCTGTTCGTGCGCAACACGACCGTGGCCGAGGTGATGCGCCTCATCCTGATCACCAACCAGCTCGAGCGCGCGGTGCTGTCGGAAAACACGGTGCTCATCTATCCGAACACCGCCGCCAAGGTGCGCGAGTACAAGGAGCTGGTCACCCGCACCTTCTTCCTGGTCAATGCCGAGGCCAAGCAGGTGCAGAACCTGATCAAGACCGTCGTCAAGACCAAGGACATCTACATCGACGAGCGGCTGAACGTGATCGTGATGAAGGACACCGTCGACGCGGTGAAACTGGCCGAACAGCTGGTCGAATCGGTCGATGTAGCCGAGCCGGAAGTGATGCTGGAAGTCGAGGTGCTGGAGGTCAGCAGCAACAAGATGAAGGAACTGGGCATCGATTTCCCGGACCAGATCGGCTACGGCATCCTGACGCCGAACATCAGCAACTCGGTCAGCACGGCAGCCGGGATCACGACCACAACCACGCTGGGCGGCCAGTTGCTGCAAGGCAATATCAATCTGAAGGACACCAACGGGCTGGTGGTGCCCTATGTCAGCAATCCTGGTCTGATCCTGAATCTGAAGGCCACCGACGGCGCGGCCAACCTGCTGGCCAATCCGCGCATCCGGGTGAAGAACAAGGAAAAGGCCAAGGTGCATATCGGCGAGAAGCTGCCGGTGTTTACCACGACCTCGACCGCCAACGTCGGCGTGTCGGCGTCGGTCACCTATCTCGACGTGGGCCTCAAGCTCGACGTCGAGCCGCTGATCCATCCGGAGGACGACGTCGACATCAAGATGTCGATGGAGGTGTCCAGCATCGTCAAGGAAGTGACCGGCCCGCAAAGCTCGCTCGCCTATCAGGTCGGTACCCGCTCGACCGCGACCGCGCTGCGGCTGAAGGACGGCGAAACGCAGATCCTCGCCGGCCTGATCTCGGACGAGGAGCGCACCAGCGCGTCGCGTCTGCCCGGTCTGGGTCATCTGCCGCTGATCGGCAAGCTCTTTT
>Ga0123397_155403_pt1 | contig 20659 bp, 20 predicted proteins | sample T10HLNH4metaT_FD_89925 | JGI IMG/M metagenome (GOLD analysis project Ga0123397, IMG submission 89925) | Methane-oxidizing artificial microbial communities from Washington, USA to study methane cycling - T10-HLNH4 metaT (Metagenome... ... | reverse complement strand
TATGAGCACTTCAATTTAGTTGTCATGCGATCAACCACCGCCCCAAGTTACCCTGAAACGACAGCTGCTCGCCATCTCAACTACAACGTGCCCACACCTATCGGCTGTTTGTTTTGTTAAAGAGCGCACTTCAAACCAGACCAGCTCATCGCTGGTTGCGGGGACAGGATTTGAACCTGTGACCTTCGGGTTATGAGCCCGACGAGCTGCCAGACTGCTCCACCCCGCGTCAGGGAGAAAAAGATTATGGCAGGGCGAAGGGGGCCGGTCAACACCTTTCTTCAAATTCTTTTCATCGGCCCTGTTCACCCCCTGCATCCGATAGCCGCCCTTGTGGCAGCATCGACGCTCCACAAGCAGGGAGCGTCGTTGTCGCTCGACACCATGCATATATATAGAGAGGCGTTGCCCAGTCCCCGGGCGACAATCCGACGCCGGCAGCTCGAGCTGCTGATGATTGCAGCCGCGGCGGTGCTCACCTTTCTGGTCAGTTCCCGTACCGAGCTGTACGAAAGTCTGCATACGGCGCTGGAACAATACGAGGGCTTCCAGGCCGACGAGCTGGTATTCGTCCTGCTCAGCCTGCTGGCAGGCCTGTCAGTGTTTTCGCTGCTGCGCTGGCGCGAGGCCCGGCGCGAGCTGCTGTCGCGCATTTCCGCCGAACGCGCTTTGCAGCGCCTGGCGGCCCGCAATCGTGAACTGGCGCAGACGCTGATCGGTCTGCAGGAGGCAGAGCGCCGTCGCATCGCGCACGAACTTCACGACCATTTCGGCCAGAGCTGCAACGCGATCCGGATCGATGCGGTGTTCCTGTGCAAGGCACTGCCCGAGGGAAACGGCGAGCAGGCAGCTGCCCTTCGAATTGCAGACACCGCGGACGAGCTTTACCAGACGGTACGCGGTCTGCTGTATGAACTCCGGCCGGCGGCGCTGGACAGCCTCGGTCTGGTCGGCGCACTGCAGTCGCTGTGCGAAGCGTGGGAGGAGCGCACCGAAGTGAGCTGTGCGCTGCTGCCATCCGGGAATCTGTCGGACCTGGGAGAGCAGATCAATATTGCGCTGTTCCGCATCGCACAGGAGTCGCTGTCCAATGTGGTCAAGCACGCCCGCGCCAGCCACGTGCGGATATCGTTGCGCCGGGAGAGCGACGCGGGCTCGATCGAACTGGATATCGAGGATGACGGCGTCGGGCATGATGCGGCGAGCGTGCGGGCCGGCCTCGGGTGGCTCGGCATGAAGGAACGCGCGTCCATGCTGGGTGGAGAACTGACGATAGGCCAGAGCCGTCTGGGCGGCGTCTTGGTGTGCTGCCGGGTTCCCCCGGCAGCACATCATCCGCTCGCACCCCATATATACATAGATACAGAGATGGCGACCGAGGAGGAAAACCGATGATCGATGTGCTTCTGGTAGATGACCACCCGGTGGTGCGATCCGGCTACGCGCGCCTGCTGGAAACCGGCGGCGACATCCGGGTCACGGCCGAGGCAGCGGATGCGGATGCCGGCTACGCCGCTTACATCCAGCACGCCCCCGGCGTCACGGTGACCGATCTGTCCCTGCCCGGATCCAGCGGCATCGACCTGATCCGTCGCATCCGCGCCCGCGACCCGGGCGCACGGGTACTGGTGTTCAGCGTGCATGACGAGGCAGTGGTCGTGGACAAGGCGATACAGGGCGGTGCCTGTGGCTTCATCAGCAAGCGCAGCGCACCGGAAGTACTGCTGGAAGCGGTCCGTGCGGTCGCCCGTGGGGAACGCTACTTCAGCGAAGACGTGCGCAAGGTGGTCGAAATGCGGGCGCCGGATTCCGAGCGGGCGGTGATCAACGCCCTGTCGCCGCGGGAATTCGAGGTTTTCCGCCTGCTGGCGCGGGGCCTGTCCGCCGCCGAATGTGCCACCACGCTGAATCTGAGCCAGAAGACGGTCGCCAACTACCAGGCGCTGATCAAGGAAAAGCTCAACGTAAGCACTTCGGCCGCTCTGGTGCACCTTGCGCTGCGCCTGGGCATCGTCTCCGGGACCCCGGACAGGCTGGTTTCCGAGGACTGATTTCCGGTCGGTTCGCGCCCGAAACACAGCCTTATCGCCCCCGGACGCATCTCGGGAAAATTTCCCGAGATGCGTCCCCTCCTCTCCGCTATCGTCCATCGCGACTTCCGGTCAGCCGTGTCGTCACTGCGAGCACGCCATCAGAACGTGCAGCCCCCGAAACGAGAGGAGTGAAAACGTGAGCACCCACCACGGCGCAGCCGCACTGCGCCTGACGCCGATAGCCGCACTGATCGGTACCGCCTTCGCCCTGGCGCCGCTTTCCGCGGCCAACGCCCAGACCGTCGCCCCCGCAGTCGAAATCGTCGGTACCTCGCCGGTGCCCGGTCTAGATCGCCCGAAGGACGAAATTCCGTCCAACGTGCAGTCGATCCGCCGTGACGCGCTGCGTGACACCGGTGCCGCCGGCCTGCCGGAACTGCTGGGCAGCCAGCTCATGAGCGTCAACGTCAATGAAATCCAGGGCAACCCCTACCAGGCCGACGTCAATTACCGCGGCTTCACCGCCAGCCCGCTGCTCGGCACGCCGCAGGGCCTGTCGGTGTACCAGGACGGCGTGCGGATAAACGAACCTTTCGGCGACATCGTGAACTGGGATCTGATCCCGCGTAACGCGATCGCCTCGATCGATCTCATCCCCGGCTCGAACCCGCTGTTCGGTCTGAATACGCTGGGCGGCGCACTGTCGATCCGCACCAAGGACGGCTTCAGCCACGCCGGTACCGGCATCGAGGCGTACGCCGGCAGCTTCGGCCGGCACGCGGTCACCGCCGAGCACGGCGGCAACAACGGCGAACTGGGCTGGTACTTCACCGCCACCCGCTTCAAGGAAGACGGCTGGCGCGACCTGTCACCGTCGGACGTGAACCAGTTCTTCGGCAAGATTTCGCACCGCTCGGCCAAGCACGAGCTCGATCTGAACATCACCCACGCCAACAGCGACCTGATCGGCAACGGCCTCACGCCGCTGTCCTTCTACGAACAGCGCAAGCGCTCGATCTTCACGTCGCCGGACAACACCCGGAACCAGATGACCATGGTGTCGCTGACCGGCGGCTACTGGCTGGACGACGAACAGAAGCTGTCGGGTACCGTCTATGTGCGCAAGAACAATGTGCGCACGCTGAACGGCGACGTGAATGACGAGTTCGCGGCGCCGGGCGACCCGCAGGGCGTGCTGAACCGCACCCGCACCCGCCAGACCGGCTACGGCTTCAGCGCGCAGTGGGCGCAGATCCGCGACGACCGCCAGCTGGCGGTGGGCACGACCTTCGATCACAGCCGCACCAAGTTCCAGCAGACCGAACAGGAGGGCGATTTCCTGCCGGACCGTTCGGTCACGCCGACCGCTGCCGAAGAGGATCCTGATCCGAAGCTGCGTGGCCGCAGCCAGACCTGGAGCCTGTTCGCCACCGGCACCTGGAAACCGATCACCGACGCCACGGTTTCGCTGTCCGGTCGCTACAACCACACCAGCGTGCGGACGATGGACCAGCTGGACGCCACCTCCAGCCTGAACAGCGATTACACCTACAGCAAGATCAATCCGGCCCTCGGCGCCACCTATGCGCTTTCGCCGGCCGTCACGCTGTACGCGAACGCCCAGCAGGGCAACCGCGCGCCCAGCCCGATCGAACTGGGCTGTTCCGACCCGGCCCAGCCCTGCAAGCTGCCCAACGCGATGCAGGCGGACCCGCGCCTCGACCAGGTGGTCACCCGCAGCATCGAAATCGGTGCTCGCGGCATTGCAGGGCCGGTGCGCTGGAACGTGGCCGCCTTTGGCGCGATCAACCGCGACGACATCCTGTTCGTGGCCAGCAACACCGTCGGTCAGGGCTATTTCAAGAACTTCGGCAAGACCCAGCGCAACGGCGTCGAGCTCGGCCTCTCCGGCGACTACGGCCGCTTCGGCTGGCACGCAGGCTACACCTGGGTCGATGCCACCTACCGCTCCAGCGAGTGCATCGTTTCGGCAGAAAACTCCGCTGCAGGCACTCAGGGCTGCGGAGTGGACAACATCCGGGTCGAATCCGGCGACCGCATTCCGGGCATCGCCGAGCACTCGTTCAAGCTGGGTCTGAACTGGCGCGCCACCGAGTGGCTCACGCTGGGCTCGGACGTGGTCAGCCACTCCGGCGTCTACGCCCGCGGCAACGAAAACAACGAGCACGACGAGAACGGCAAGACCTCCGGCTTCACCGTGGTCAACATGGTGGCGGATGCCCGTCTCGGCGGCGGCTGGTCGGTGTTCGCGCGGGTGAACAACGTGTTCGACAAGCGCTACTTCACCGCCGGCCAGATCGGCGAGAACCCCTTCGTCGGGCCGAACAACAGCTTCGACACGACCGGCGGTTCGCGTGACGAAACCTTCTACGCACCGGGCGCCCCGCGCGCCGGCTGGGTGGGCGTGCGCTACCGCTTCGGCGGCTGACCTGAGGCCACGGTGTATCGCCTCGCGCGATACACCGTCCGCAGAAAGACAGAAGGCACCGCAAGGTGCCTTCTGTCTTTTCAGGAACCCGATCGGTGATCGGGCCTTAATCCATCTACTTCGCTGCAGGCGCCGCGGCCGGTGCGGCCGGAGCCGGTACGGGCGCGGCCGCCGGCGGCGCCGGGGGCACGACCGGCGTGGGCGTCACGGTGACGCCCTTCGCCTTCATCTGCTCGATGTACTTGCCGGCCACCCTGTCCTGCGCCACGGCGAGCTGCTCATTCGCCTTCTTGGTCGCTTCGTCGGCCTTCGCCTTCTTCTCCGCCGCGGCCGCCTTCTGTTCCTCGGTCAGCTCAGGCAGCTTGGCCCAGGCCGCCGAAGTCAGCACTGCGCCCAGCAGCAGCACGATCAGTCTGTTCATTCGATCTCTCCTCTAGGTCCTGACGGCCGCCGGCGCCGACAGGCCGCCCGGCGTCTGTTCCATGCCCTGGTTCTGACGGGCGGCGTCGTACCACAGCTCGTGGTGCTCCTTCGCCCAGGTCTCATCGACATAGCCGGTCTGCATGCCTTCGAGCGCGCCTTCCATGCCCAGCGTACCAATGTAGATGTGCGCCAGCGACAGCGTCATCACGATCAGTCCGCCGATCAGATGCACCAGATTCGCGGTCTGCATCACCGCCCGACCCTGTTCGAAGTTCGGGAAGTTCAGCACCAGTCCGCTGGCGCCGACGGTGAGCGACAGGAACACCACGCCCAGCCAGAACCAGGTTTTCTCGCCGAAATTGAAACGGTGCGAGGGCACATGCTCGCCGCTGAGCAGACCGCCCGCCTTGCGTATCCACAGCGCGTCGATGGCCTGCCACACGTTGTCCTTCACGAACAGCACGATGAACAGCAGCACCGACAGGATGAATACAGGGCCGACGAAGTTGTGGATGTTCTTGCACACCATGGCGACCACCGCGAACAGCGAATAGCCGAACACCGGCAGCAGCACGTGCTTGCCGAACAGCATGATCAGCCCGCTCACCATCAGCACGCAGAACGAGATCGCCATGGTCCAGTGCGACATGCGCTCCAGCGTCGTGAAACGCTGGATCAGCCGGCCGGTCTTCGGCTCGCTGAGCCGGATCTGGCCACGCAGCTTGAAGAACAGCGCCAGCAGCACCAGCATGGCCGAGAAGGCGATGCCGCCGTACAGCGTAATCGGGCCGTTGCGCAGCGCCCGCCAGGTCTGTCCGCCGGACTGGATCAGCACACCTGTCTCCACACCCTTCACCGTAGTGAAGTGCGCTTCACCGGAGCGTACTTCGCGCCAGACCGGGGCGTTGTTCAGCGGCTGCACCTGCTGGCGCAGCGCCTGGTCGGTGGGCGGCGGCGGATCGGCCGCAAAGACCGGTCCCGCGGCCAGCGCGCACAGCGTGAGCAGCGCACACAGCAGTCGCCGCCATACCGTCATGTCGTAAGCCATGAACGCTCTCCTAACCGTTGATGCGGCGATATTCGTTCTGGCTCTGGTTGCGCGCCTTGATGGCGGTTTCCCAGTTGCCCTTGTCGCCGGAGAAGGCCTCGTTGTCCCAGGGCTTGCCGTCCGCCTTGCCCTGGTACTGGCCCTGCTTGTACACCACCACCTGCGACTTCTCGCCGCAGCCGGCCAGGCCGGCGGCGAGCGCGATCACACAGGCCGTCGCGATCAGCGGCTTCATGATTTGCCTCCTGCTGACGGTGCCGGGGCAGCGGGTGCGTCCGGCTTTCCGTAGGCGGTGGACCAGCCCCAGATTTCGGCGCCCTTGCCGCGGGTGAGCACACGCTGGCGGTAGATGTCGGCCAGCACGTCTGCGTCGCCGCCGAGCAGCGCCTTGGTCGAGCAGACCTCGGCGCACAGCGGCAGCTTGCCTTCCGCCAGCCGGTTGCGGCCGTACTTGCGGAACTCCTCTTCCGAGCTGTTCGCTTCCGGGCCGCCGGCACAGAAGGTGCACTTGTCCATCTTGCCGCGCAGGCCGAAAGCCCCCGCCTGCGGGAACTGCGGCGCGCCGAACGGACAGGCGTAGAAGCAGTAGCCGCAGCCGATGCACAGGTCCTTGTCGTGCAGCACCACGCCCTCGTCGGTGCGGTAGAAGCAGTCGACCGGGCACACCGCCATGCAGGGCGCGTCCGAACAGTGCATGCAGGCGACCGACATCGAGCGCTCGCCCGGCACGCCGTCGTTGATGGTCACGACGCGCCGCCGGTTCACGCCCCAGGGCACTTCGTGTTCGTTCTTGCAGGCCGTGACGCAGCCGTTGCACTCGATGCAGCGCTCGGCGTCACAGATGAATTTCATTCTTGCCATGGTGTTCTCCTGTGTCTGCGTTGCGCCGTCAGGCCTTCATGATCTGGCAGACCGTGGTCTTGGTTTCCTGCATCATCGTCACCGAGTCGTAGCCGTAGGTGGTCGCGGTATTGACCGCCTCGCCCCGCACTACAGGTGCCGCGCCTTCCGGATAGCTGTCGATCAGGTCCTTGCCCATCCAGTGACCGGCGAAGTGGAAGGGCAGGAACACGGTGTCCGGCCCGACCCGCTCGGTCACCATGGCCTGCACCTTGATCTGCGCGCCGCTCGGCGACTTCACCCACACCATGTCCTTGTCGCGGATGCCCCGGTCGTTGGCGGCCTTCGGGTTGATCTCGACGAACATGTTCTGCTGCAGTTCGGCCAGCCAGGGGTTGGAACGCGTCTCATCGCCACCGCCCTCGTACTCGACCAGACGGCCCGAGGTCATGATGAGCGGGTAGTCCTTGCCGACGTTGGCGAACTGGTCCTGCACGCTCTTGTACAGCGTGGGCAGGCGCCAGAAGGCCTTCTTGTCCTCGTGCGTGGGGTACTTGGCGACCAGATCGGCACGCGGCGAGAAGATGGGTTCGCGATGCACCGGCACCGGGTCCGGGAAGTTCCACACCACCGCGCGCGCCTTGGCGTTGCCGAAGGGGTGGCAGCCGTGGTTCTTCATCGCGACGCGGATGATGCCGCCCGAGGGGTCGGTCTTCCAATTCTTGCCTTCGGCCTTCTTCTTCTCGTCCTCGCTCAGTTCTTCCCACCAGCCCAGCTTCTTCAGCAGCACGTGGTCGAACTCGGGGTAGCCGAACTGCAGGTCGGCCCCCTTCGACGCCGAGCCGTCGGCCGCCAGCAGGCTGGCGCCGTCCTTCTCCACGCCGAAGTTGGCGCGGAAGTTGCCGCCGCCATCCATCACGTGCTTCGAGGTGTCGTACAGATTGGGCGAGCCCGGATGCTTCATTTCCGGCGTGCCGTAGCACGGCCACGGCAGGCCGAAATACTCGCCATCGAGCACGTAGCCGGTTTCCTTGTCGATGCCGCCCTTGGCCTTCAGCGTCTTCGGATCGAACACCTGCATGTTGCGCATGTGGATCTTCAGCCGCTCCGGCGACTGGCCGGTGTAGCCGATGGTCCAGGTGCCGCGGTTGATTTCGCGCAGGATGTCTTCGACGCTGGGCTCGTTGTTGGTCACCTTCACGTTCTTGGTCAGCTGCTCGGCAAAGCCGAACTTCTGCGCGAACAGGTACATGATGGTGTGGTCCGGCTTGGATTCCCACAGCGGCTCGATCACCTTCTCGCGCCACTGGATGGAGCGGTTCGACGCGGTGCAGGAGCCTTCGGTCTCGAACTGGGTCGCCGCCGGCAGCAGATAGACGCCGTCCTTGCGGGCGCTGGCCGCCATCGCCGCGGTGGCCGACGGATAGGGATCGATCACCACCAGGGTGTCGAGCGCCTTCATCGCCTCCAGCATGTCCTTGCCGCGGGTCTGCGAGTTCGGGGCGTGGCCCCAGAACACCACTGCGCGCAGGTTCGGGTCCTGGTCGATCAGTTCGTTCTTCTCGGTCACGCCGTCGATCCAGCGCGACACCGTGATGCCCGACTTCTCCATCAGCGCCTGCGACGCGTAGCGACCCTTCAGCCACTCGTAATCGACGCCCCACACGTTCGCCCAGTGCTTCCACGAGCCGGTCGCGATGCCGTAGTAGCCGGGCAGCGAATCCGGGTTCGGGCCGACGTCGGTCGCGCCCTGCACGTTGTCGTGGCCGCGGAAAATGTTGGTGCCACCGCCGGCCACACCGACGTTGCCGAGCGCCAGCTGCAGGTTGCACATCATGCGCACGATGGCGTTGCCGGTGGTGTGCTGGGTCTGGCCCATGCACCACACCACGGTGGACGGCTTGTTCTTGGCCATCGTCTCGGCGATCAGCTTCACCTGGTCATCCGGCACGCCGCTCACTTCCTCGACCTTGTCGGCGGTCCACTTCATCGCCTCGTCGCGGATCTTGTCCATGCCATAGACGCGATCCTCGATGTACTTCTTGTCTTCCCAGCCGTTCTCGAAGATGTGGCGCAGCACGCCGTACAGGATGGCAATGTCGGAACCCGAGCGGATGCGCACGAAGTGGTCCGCCTTGGCCGCGGTGCGGGTGAAGCGCGGGTCGGCCACGATGATCTTCGCGCCGTTCTCCTTCGCGTGCAGGATGTGCAGCAGCGACACCGGGTGCGCCTCGGCGGCGTTCGACCCCATGAAGAAGATCGCCTTCGAGTTCTGCATGTCGTTGTAGGAGTTGGTCATCGCGCCATACCCCCAGGTATTCGCGACGCCGGCCACCGTGGTCGAGTGGCAGATGCGCGCCTGGTGGTCGCAGTTGTTGGTGCCCCACATCGACACGAACTTGCGCAGCAGGTAGGCCTGCTCGTTGTTGTGCTTGGACGAGCCGATCCAGTACACACTGTCCGGACCGCTTTCCTCACGCAGTTTCAGCAGGCGGGCCGACACCTCGTTGAGCGCGTCGTCCCAGGACATGCGCACCCACTTGCCGTCGACCAGCTTCATCGGATAGCGCAGCCGGTGCTCACCGTGGCCGTGCTCGCGGATGGAGGCGCCCTTGGCGCAGTGCGCGCCCATGTTGATCGGGCTGTCGAACACCGGCTCCTGGCCCACCCACACGCCATTCACCACTTCGGCGTCGATGGCACAGCCAACCGAACAGTGGGTACAGACGGTGCGCTTCACTTCCACCTTGGCGCCGGCCGCAGAGGCGGTCGAGGCCTCGGCGCGGCCAACCATCGAGAACGGAAGCGCGGACGCGAAGGCGCCGGCGCCGGCGGTCATGCCGGAGCGCTTCAGGAAGGCGCGGCGGTCCATCGTGCGCGGCGCGGAGGTGGCCGTCTGGGCCGGACGGGCCAGGCGGGCAGCGCTGCGGCCGCCCCGTTCGGCCGCCGGGAGTTTGCGGGTCAATGTCATGTCGGCTCTCCTCGGATCAGACGCGGGCGGTGCGGTAGTAGGCCGCCACGTGCTCGGTCAGGCGGTATCCGCCCTGGTCGGCCTGCGCCGCGGTGTCGGTTTTCGCGGCATCGCTGCCGCCCGATTTCACCGCGACCACGGCCGCCGCGGCGCTCACGCCGCCGACGCCCGCGGTCAGCAGGAACTGACGTCGTTTCAGGTTGGCTTTGTCGGTCATTGCTCTGTCCTCCTGGTGATGACTGCCCGGTTTCGGGGTATGGCGCTCTTCAGTTGTTGTGAGGTCATGGTTCTATGCTCAGCGCCGCTTTCTCGACCTCGAAAAAGCAGCGTGCGTACTGCGAAACACGTCGATAGAAATTGGCGCCGGCGGCGGCCTCGACCGCATCGCACAGCGCGCCGTACCAGGGCTGAACATGGCGGGCGAAGAAGCGGTCCTGCAGCGCCGTACGGTCTGCGGCGGTGCGGCTGGCATCGCTCAGCAGCAGGCGCATCACGTCGCACACTGCGGCGATGTGGTCCTCCGGCAGCGCTTCGCCCGGCGCGCGGGCAAAGCCCAGTTCGGCCAGGTCGCCACGCAGCGCGGCCAGCGGCTTTTCATTGACGAAGCCGGCCAGATAGAAGGAGCCGAACACCGTGACCGCCGGCCGGCCGACGCCGCCGAACAGCGCGTCGAATTCCAGTCGGGCGGCTTCGGCGTCCATCGCGGAGCAGGCGCCGCACAGCGCATTCCACGCCTCGGCCATGCGCACCGCCTCGACGGCCGGCGCGTCCTCGTCGATCAGCCAGTCGCCGGACGCGGCCATCATGTCCAGCAACGCGTCGTCCGGCGCCGCATGGAACAGACGCGAAATCAGCGCGTAGTGGTTGGCGCGCGCCAGGTCCTCGTCGCTGACCGGGTCGCGCACGAACTGCAGCGGTTCGGTGGTGTGCGCGCTCATGTGTCGAACACCGTGGTTTCGCCGCCCTTCGCCTTCATCAGGTCGATGACGCGGCAGTCGGCGCACATCTGCAGGCGGCGCAGCGCATCACCGCCGGCGAACATCGAGTGCGCGGACAGGCGGCCGGTCATCGCGTCGATCATCTGCTTCGTGCCGAAGGGCGTGCCGCAGCTGATGCAGTGGAAGGGTTCGGCTTCGTTCAGGGTGCGCTCGCGCCGCACCGCGTCGCCGATCAGCAGACGCGGTTCGAGCGACAGCGCGTTCTCCGGACAGGTATTCACGCACAGGCCGCACTGCACGCAGTTGCGCTCGAGGAAACGCAGTGCCGGCCGCTCGCCGCCGTCCATCAGCGCCGAAGCCGGACAGGCGCCGACGCAGCTCATGCACAGCGTGCAGGCGTCCTTCCTGATGCTGACCGCGCCGAAGGGCGCACCGGCCGGCAGCGCGATGGCGTCTACCTTCAGCGGCGCGTGGCGGGCCAGGTGATCGATGCAGAACTCGAGCGCACCGCGCTTCTCGACCGGCAGCGCAAAACTGGCAGGCGGACAGGACCACTCCGGTGCGGCGACGCTTCCCAGCGCATGGGTGAGCACCGCCGGCTCGTCCGCCGTGATCGCGGCCAGTGCGGCCGCCGGATAACCGAGCGCGTCCAGCACGGTGCGGCCGAGCGCAATCTGGCCCGCAGTCGCTTCGCGATAGGCGTCCGGCTGATCGTCGTGCGACAGAATGACGCATTGTGCAGCGCCGTAACACAGCGCCGCGAGCATCAGCTCCAGCCCGACCGACGCGACGTCATGCACCGCCACCGGCAGCACGTCGGCGGGCAGGCCGCGCCGGCGTCCGGTCAGCGCAAGCAGCGCCTCACCCTGCTCGCCGCTGTGGAACAGCACGCGCGGGGCGTGGCCGCCTGCGGCACGCCATGCCTGCAGGCCTGCCTTCACGCGCACCGCAACATCGGACGCGGACGGATAGGCGTAGCGCATGGCTCCACTGGGACAAACTGTCGCACAGGCACCGCAACCCATGCACAGATGCGGCTCGACGAACACGCCGTCGCCGTCGGCGCGGATGGCCGCGGTCGAACAGGTGTCGATGCAGCGGTTGCAGCCCTGCTTGCTGTTGCGGCTGTGGGCGCACACCGACTTGCGGTAGGTGAAGAACTTCGGCTTTTCGAATTCGCCCACCAGGCCGGCGAGCCGCTGCAACGCCAGCGACTGGTCGAGCGGATCACGGCCGGGCGCGGCATAGCCCTGCGGCGGATGCGGCATGCGCAGCAGCGGCGGGTCATTGAGGTCCAGCACCAGGTCGTAGCGCTCGCTCTGCCCCGCACCGATGGCGGCGAAATCGATGGCGCCCACGTCGGCACAGGCCGTCACGCAGGCGCGATGGCCGGTGCAGCGGTCCGGATCGATCTGGTAGTCGTAGCCGATGGCGCCTTCGGGACAGGCGTCGATGCAGGCGTTGCAGCGCACGCAGCGGTCGAGGTCGATGGCATTGGCACGCGACCAGCTCACGTCGAAGGCGCCGAGCCAGCCGCTCACCGCCACGTCGCGCCCGCTCACGACCGGCCAGTCACGGCGCAGCGGCAGTTCGCTGCCGTCGCGCGCGGTGATCAGCACATTGACCGCGATGTCCTCGCCGTACTGACGCTGTGCTTCCGCCGCCCAGCCCAGCGCCGCACCGGCCGGGCCGATGATGAGCAGCTGGCCGCCCGAGACGTAGCTCACCGCAGGTACCGGCGCCGGCTCGGCCAGTCGCGCGATGGCCAGACGGGCAGCCATCGCCGGCGTGGCGTCGCTGCCGCGCGGGCTGCGGCCACCGATGTCGCGCAGATTGACGAAGGTGATGCCCGCCTTCGCCTCGGCATCGTCGGCCAGCGCGCGCAGCAGCGCTGCTTCCTGGGTACAGCCGACGATCACGTCGTCGCTGCCCAGCGAAGCGGCAAAGGCGTCAGCGTCGCGGCCGCACAGCTGTCGGGCGGGCTGGAATGCGGACGGGTCCGCGCCGTCCAGCGCGTCCCCCAGTCTTCTGATGTCGATCTCGACCGTGCCATTGCAATCGCACAGCCGGACCGACTTGTGTGTATGGGTCATTCAGTCGGGCTCCTCAGGCAAGGCTTCTGCAGCCTTCGTGCCAGAGCACCCGAGAAAGGAACGGACTATTCCGACCCTGAATGACTTCCCTCAACCCCGGGCGACACGACCCCCTGCGACACCTCTGCGGACGAGACGGGCTGAACCGCCCGGGCGTTGTCGTCCGTGCCGACCCGAGGCAGCGCTTCCGGGTCGTCCGCACCGGCTTCGCCGCCCTCCACCGCAGCCGTCGCCCCGGCAGCGTCGCTGTCGTCGGTCGGAGCGACCGGCAGTTCGGCGGCGTCCGCAGACGACCGGCTGTCCGGCGTGGCGGTGAGCCAGTCCGCCGGCAGCGTGGGATTCAGCGTTTCCTTCGCGTGCGCGAGCTGCGACACCATGGACGCCGGCAAGGGCTCGTACAGATTGAAGTCCTCGATGTAGACGTCCAGCCCGTCCATCGTGTTGAAGTGCGGCGTGTGGAACAGCTTCTTCAGCGCCGCGCGCTTCAGCCCCTCATCCACCTTCTGGCCGAGGAAGGCGCGATAGTCAGAGTCGAAGCCCAGCGATTCGAGCGGCGGGGGGGCGGCATCCTCGGTCAGCGCCGGCGCCGCGGACGGTAGCGGTGCCGCGGCATTCGCAGCGTCCGCCTCCGGCGGCTTTACCGCCGGAGGTACCGGCGTCACCGCATCGGCCGCCGCAGCTTCGCGTTTCAGCCGTGACCAGCGGCCGAGGAAGCCCTTGACCGGATCATCGCTCACGTTCAGCTCCACCCGCGCCTGCGCGCACGCCGCCATAGTGCGTGTTGCCATCGCCGGTCTTCGCGAAACGCTTAGGCTTGCGCGGTTCGGGTGGTTTCTGGAAGCGGCGCGCGAAATCCTCGACCCAGTCGCGCATGTCGGCCGGCATCGGCAAGCCATCGACCTTCTCGCCCGAATCCATCCAGCGCGCCGCCTCGCCGTAACTGGCGCTGATCTGCATCGGCCGCACCGGCGGATCGAAGTCCTCGTCCGGTCGCCACATGACGAAGATGCGCGGCTCGGCGGCGGTCACGTTGAGCAGGTAGTTGTCGGCCTCGTCGGTGTAGAGCGTGAGGTCGAGCGGCGGGAAAATCCACTGGGTCGATTCGGCGGACTGCGCAAAAACCCTTGGCGCATCAGGGCTTTCCGGACCTTCCGGAAGAAGGCCGCGCGCTTCCCATGCATGGTCTGTCCACTTGTTGTGCAGTACCCTGCGCTCCATAATCACGGCCAACCTGAGGGTGACGGGGCTGGTTTCCACGAAATCTTCCTCTGCCTTTCTGTCAAACGGAGCCGGAGCACGCAAACGGCTCACGCCGCACCGCCCATGAGCGAAAAGATCATACATCTGCTGGACATCCGCACCGCCGGCCGCGCCGCGGCGGTGGTGCCGGCCACGCCGATCCCCGCGACCGGCACGCTGCTCGACACGCGCGGCCGGCCGGTACGCGACCTGCGCATTTCGGTCACCGACCGCTGCAACTTCCGCTGCGTCTACTGCATGCCGAAAGAGGTGTTCGACAAGGACTACCCCTATCTGGCACGCCGCGAGCTGCTGAGTTTCGAGGAAATCGAACGCATCGCGCGCATCTTCGTCGCGCACGGCGTAAACAAGCTGCGCATCACCGGCGGCGAGCCGCTGCTGCGCAAGGACGTGGAAAAGCTGATCGAGCGTCTGGCGAAACTGCCGGTGGAGCTGACGCTGACCACCAATGGCGCGCTGCTGAAACAGAAAGCGCGTGCGCTGCGCGACGCCGGCCTCACCCGCGTTACGGTCAGTCTGGACGCGATCGACGACCCGACCTTCCGCATGATGAACGACGTCGATTTCCCGGTCGAGCGCGTGCTCGAGGGCATAGACGCCGCGCATGCCGCCGGCCTGACACCGGTCAAGGTGAACATGGTGGTCAAGCGCGGTACCAACGACCACGCCATCGTGCCGATGGCCCGCCATTTCAAGGGCAGTGGGCACATCGTGCGCTTCATCGAGTTCATGGATGTGGGCTCCAGCAACGGCTGGAAGATGGACGAAGTGCTGCCCAGCGCCGACGTGATCGCCCGCATCGACGCCGACATGCCGCTCGAGCCGATCGACCCGAACTACCCGGGCGAAGTCGCGCAGCGCTGGCGCTACCGCGACGGCAGCGGCGAGATCGGCGTCATTTCGTCGGTCACCCAGGCCTTCTGTTCGTCCTGTACCCGCGCACGGCTGTCGACCGAAGGCAAGATATTCACCTGTCTTTTCGCGACCGAAGGGCACGACCTGCGCGCGCTGCTGCGCGAAGGCCGCAGCGACGACGAACTGGCCTCGGCCATCGGCGCCATCTGGCAGCAGCGCGGCGACCGCTATTCTGAAATCCGCACCGCCGAAACCGCCGCGGCACGCAAGATCGAAATGTCCTACATCGGCGGCTGAGGCCCAGCCAAGGCCCATGCCGCCGCACAGCGAAGCACTGCGACAGAGCGCAGTCCACGACATGCACAGACCCGCCCTCACAGACGCCGCACGCCCGGCCACGATAGAGATTCCCGCGATCAACGAGCGCGGCGAAACCGTGCCCACCGCGATCGCCGGCGAGCACCCGCTGACCGTGTATCTCGACAAGCGCGAACTGGTCACGCTGATGACCCTGGGCGGCGCGCCGGAGGCGCTGGTGATCGGCTATCTGCGCAACCAGCGCCTGCTGCCGTCGATCGAGGACATCCTGTCGGTGCAGGTAGATTGGGACGTGAACGCCGCCGCCGTCACCACGCGCGCCGGTGTGGCCGACCTCGACGCGCGCATGGCGACCAAGACGGTCACCACCGGCTGTGGCCAGGGCACCGTGTTCGGTGACCTGATGGACGACATTGAACGCATCCGCCTGCCGGAAGACGCGCGCCTGACCGAATCGACGCTGTACGCGATGCTCGACGTCGTCCGCAAGCACGAAACCATCTACAAGCAGGCGGGCGCGGTGCACGGCTGCGCGCTGTTCCGCGGCGACGAACTGCTGTACTTCGTCGAGGACGTCGGCCGCCACAACGCGGTCGATGCGATCGCCGGCCACATGTGGCTGGATGGCGTCGAGGGCGGCGACAAGATCTTCTACACCACCGGCCGGCTCACCTCGGAAATGGTGATCAAGGCGGCGCAGATGGGCATCCCCTTCCTGGTGTCGCGCTCCGGGCTGACGAAGATGGGTTACGACATCGCGCAACAGGTGGGCATCACGATGATCGGTCGCTCGCAGGGCAGGCACTACCTGCTGCTGACCGGCATGCAGCGCTTCGTGCGCGATGGGGAAGGTGCATGACTGAGGCGATCACCGGGCTGGTGCTGGCCGGCGGCCTCGGCCGCCGCATGGGCGGCGTGGACAAGGGCCTGCAGGCCTTCCGTGACGAACCCATGGTGGCGCACGTGATCCGCCGGCTGGCGCCGCAGGTCGATGCGCTCATCATCAACGCCAACCAGAACATCGAGCGTTACGCCGCCTTCGGCCATCCGGTCGCTCCCGACGCGATAGCCGGCTTCGCCGGCCCGCTGGCCGGGCTGCACGCGGGCCTGAGCGCCTGCACGACGCCACTGCTGGTCACCAGCCCCTGCGACTCGCCCTTCCTGCCGCTCGATCTGGTCGCGCGGCTGCACGCGGCGCTGGCGCGCGAAGGCGCGGACCTCGCGGTGGCCATCACCGGCGACCAGCCGCATCCGGTATTCAGCCTGGTGCGCGCGCAGGTGCTGCCCGGTCTGACAGAATTTCTCGAAGGCGGCGGCCGCAAGGTCGACCTCTGGTACTCGGCGCTCAAGGTGGTCGAAGTGCCATTCGACGACAATCCGGATGCCTTCGCCAACATCAACACGCTCAACGAACTGGCCACGCTCGCCGCGCGGCCCGATGCCTCATGACTGATCGCTTCACTCCGGTCGCGGACGCCCGCGCCCACATCCTCGCCGCCTGCACGCGGGTCGCCGGTACGCAGCGCGTGCCGGTGCGCGACGCGCTGGGCCGTGTGCTCGCCGCAGACGTCATCTCGCCGGTCAGCGTCCCGCCGCACGACAACTCGGCGATGGACGGCTACGCCGTGCGCCACGCCGATCTTTCTGCAGATACCGAAACACGCCTGACCGTGGTCGGCACCGCCTACGCAGGCCACGCCTGGGACGGCGAAGTCGGCCTGGGACAGGCGGTGCGCATCATGACCGGCGCCGTCATGCCGCGTGGCGCCGACACCGTTGCGATCCAGGAAACCGCGAAGGTGGACGGCGACACGGTGATCATTCCGCCCGGCCAGAAAGCCGGTCAGAACCGTCGCCGCGCCGGCGAGGACCTGAAGGCGGGCGAAGCCGCGCTGCGCGCCGGCCGCCTGCTGCGCCCGGCCGACATCGGTCTGGCCGCCTCGCTCGGCGTGGCGGAACTGACCGTGGTGCGCCGCGTGCGGGTCGGCGTGCTGTCGACCGGCGACGAGGTCATGTCCATCGGTGACGCGCCGCGCGAAGGCGGCATCTACGACAGCAACCGCTACACGCTGACCGGCATGCTGACCCGCCTCGGCTGCGAGGTGGTGGATCTCGGCGTCGCGCGAGACACGCGCGAAGCGCTGTCCGCCGCGCTCGAATCGGCGGTCGGCGAGGTGGACGCCATCATCACCAGCGGCGGCGTGTCGGTGGGCGAAGCCGATTTCGTCCGCGAAATCCTCGCCGCGCTCGGCGAAGTCACCTTCTGGAAGATTGCGATGAAGCCCGGCCGGCCGATGGCTTTCGGCCGGCTGACCAAGGGCGGTCGCGACACGCTGCTGTTCGGCCTGCCGGGCAATCCGGTCGCGACGATGATCACCTTCTACTTCTTCGCGCGTGAGGCGCTGCTGACGCTGATGGGTGCCTCCCCGGTGCCGGCGCCGATCCGCTTCGACGCGATCAGCGGCAGCGCGATGAAGAAACAGCCGGGCCGCACCGAGTACCAGCGCGGCATCCTCGAACTGCGCGACGGCCGCTGGCACGCCACGGTCACCGGCGCCCAGGGCTCGGGCATCCTGCGCTCGATGTGCGACGCCAACTGCATCATCGTGCTCGACGATCACGTCGGCAATGTCGCGGTGGGCGACACGGTGGGCGTCATCCCCTTCGAAGGACTGGTCTGAAGTGAGTGCCGACGGCGAATCTCAGCAGGACGCGCCGTCGCCCTATCTCACGGTGCGCGAGGCCGCGGCCTACCTGCATCTGAACGAGAAGACGCTGTACGCGATGATCCAGGACAGCGGCATTCCGGCCACCAAGGTGACCGGCAAATGGCTGTTCCCGCGCAAGCTGCTCGACGACTGGCTGCTCGAATCCACCCACGGCGGCGTGCTGGCCGACCGCCTGCTGATCGCCGGCAGCGACGACCCCTGGCTGGCGCACAGCATCGCCCGGCTGGCACAGCGCGCCGACGACGGCACGCTGATCGCCTACAGCCCCTGCGGCACGCGCAAGGGCCTGGCGCTCCTCGCCCAGCGCCGCGCCAACGCCTGCCCCATCCACTGGGGCGAGGCGCAGCATGCCACGCGCCGGCACGCGCTGCTGCTGCGCGAATACACGGGCAGTGCGAACTGGGTCATGGTGCAGCTGGCGCTGCGCGAACAGGGCGTCATGCTGTCGCGCGCGCTGGCACCGGTGAGTGATCTGGCGGAACTGCTCGCGCGCCGGCCACTGCTGATACAGCGCGGACCGGGTGCCGGCTCGCAGCATTTCTTCACCCAGGCCTGTACCGCGGCCGGCATCGCCGCGCCGGACGCGACGCAGACCGCCGCCACCGAACGCGAAGCCGCCTTCATGGTTGCCAGTGGCGCCGGCGACTGCGCGCCCGGCACCCGCGCCGCGGCCGGTGAGTTCAACCTGCACTTCCTGCCGCTGGGCAGCGAGGCACTCGACCTCGTGATGCCGCGCACCCTCTACTTCCGCGCGCTGCTGCAGCAGCTGCTGGCCGAACTGGCCAGCGACGACAGCCGCGACCTCGCCGAGCGGCTGGGTGGCTACGATCTGGCGCCGCTGGGGCGGCTGCGCGAGGCGTCCACCGCCTAGAGAATCGCGGGCCGCCGCGGGATCAGGCCGACAGCCAGCCCTGTATCTCCGCCAGCGACGGAATGCGCCCGCTGCTCACCACCTTCTCATTCACCACCAGCGACGGCGAGGCCATCACTTCGTAGGCCAGGATGTCCTTCATGTCGGTCACTTTGACGAATTCGGCTTCGATGCCGGCCTTGTCGGCCGCCTCGCGCGCCACGGCTTCGAGCTTTCTGCAGTTGGCACAGCCGGAGCCGAGAATCTTGACGGTCAGCACGTTGAATCTCCTTTTCTTCAGACAAGCGGTGAGGCCGGGGATGAAGCGCAGCGGCGTCTGAACCGGACCAGCGCGGCCGCGAGCAGGCACAGACCGGCCAGAAGGCCGATCGACAGCATCCTTCTGTCCAGCCCGTCCACCCACGCCCCGTAGAGCAGGCCCGCGCACATGCTGAACACCGCCACCAGCGCCACATAGGCGCCGGTCTTCCTGCGGCCGATCACGACCGCCACCATGAGCATGCTCTGCAGACTGAGTTCCGGGTCGGCCATCAGATAGGCCAGCAGCGGTCCGGGGTGCATGCCCAGATCGAGGAACATGCGAGCGACCGGCACCTCGACCAGCGTCGGGAAATACATGAACACGCCGAACAGGACGGCCGCCGCGTTGGCCAGGACCGTATTGCTGCCGGCCAACGCCTCGATCCATTCCGGGCGGACGATCTGGCGCACCATGCCGACCACGAATACGCCCACCACCAGCAGCACGAAAATCTGTTTGACGAAGCGCCACGCCTCCCAGAGCCAGGCCCGCAGCGCGTCCAGCTCCAGCTGACGGGCGAAGTGGCCGACCGCGGCCATCGTGACCGCCACGGCGCAGGCGCGCCCGGTCAGTGCGATGCGTACACCGTCGCCGCTGGGCACGCACTGCAGGGCTGCGACCAGCAGCGTCGTGGCGGCCAGCGCAAGCGTGACCCAGGTCCAGCGGCTGGCCCCCTCGATGATGTTCTCGAAGCCCTTCCAGGCCGTGACGGCGATCAGCAGCAGCAATCCGATCAGTATCGAACCCTGAAAGGTCACGCCCTCCTCACCCCTTGTCGGGTCGAAGGGCACCCAGCGAAAAAGCGTGTCCTGCCAGTCCTGCGCCCAGGAGACGGGCAGGTCGGCACTCAGTACGGTGGCGGTCAGCGGCCACAGCTTGAGCGTGCCGGCGATCAGCAGGGCCGCCAGCGACAGCAGCAGCCCCAGTGCGGCCGGCGCGATTCCGGCTTCATCGGCGAACAGCATGTCGGTCTGTGCGTCGTGACGGGCATCGTCCCGCCAGAAGATCAGCGCCATCAGCATGCCGATGCCGACACCGAACAGCAGGCACAGCACGAAACGCGCGAACGCAAACTCAGGCCCGAGAACGCTTCCGGTATAGGCCAGCGCCATGATGTTGCCGGCCGGCGCGAAGAACAGAAAGGTAATGGCCGGGCCTATCCCCGCCCCCTTGCGGTAGATGCCCGCGAACAGCGGCACGATGGTGCAGGAACACACGGCGATCAGTGAGCCCGCCAGCGCGGCCGCGGGGTAGGACAGATGCGCTGGCGCGTTGCTGCCGAGCCAGCGGGTGACGCTCGACTTGGGAATCAGTGCCGCCATCGCCCCGGCGATGAAGAACGCGGGAAGCAGACAGAGCAGCACATGCGCGGCGAGATAGGACGCGAGACTTCCCGCGCCGCCCTCGATGAGTTTGAGGACAAATTCCATGCAGGTGCTTGCCTTGATCCGTGAGGTCCGGCCGGGTGAAAGGTGACGACCGGCATCGTCACCGGTTGCCGTCTGGATGATGCGACGCGCGCAACATCCG
>Ga0123397_127041_pt1 | contig 20661 bp, 20 predicted proteins | sample T10HLNH4metaT_FD_89925 | JGI IMG/M metagenome (GOLD analysis project Ga0123397, IMG submission 89925) | Methane-oxidizing artificial microbial communities from Washington, USA to study methane cycling - T10-HLNH4 metaT (Metagenome... ... | reverse complement strand
CTGGAAGGACGGCAAGAACCTGTTCGCGGGCAACGGCTACGCCGGCCTGTCCGAGTTCGCGCTGTACTACATCGGCGGCATCATCAAGCACGCCAAGGCGCTGAACGCGATCACCAACCCGGGCACCAACTCGTACAAGCGTCTGGTTCCGCACTACGAAGCACCGGTCAAGCTGGCCTACTCGGCGCGCAACCGCTCGGCGTCGATCCGCATTCCGCACGTCGCATCGGACAAGGCCCGCCGCATCGAAACCCGCTTCCCGGATCCGCTGGCCAACCCCTACCTGTGCTTCGCAGCACTGATGATGGCGGGTCTGGACGGCGTGCAGAACAAGATCCACCCGGGCGACCCGGCTGACAAGAACCTGTACGACCTGCCGCCGGAAGAGGACAAGCTCATCCCGACCGTGTGTGCCAGCCTGGACGAAGCGCTTGCCGCGCTGGAAGCCGACCATGCCTTCCTGACCAAGGGTGGCGTGTTCTCGGAAGACTTCATCGCCGCCTACATCGAACTGAAGATGGGCGAAGTCAACCGCACCCGCATGACGACCCACCCGGTCGAGTTCGACATGTACTACAGCCTCTGATCCGGCCCGGCCGGACCGCGTGTCGGCGCAGGCCGCACGCGGGGCGTTGAAGCCGGACGCAGGCAGTGCGCGTCCGGTCCCGAAAAAGGACGGCAACTTGCCGTCCTTTTTCATTGTCACTGCCGGTGTGCGCGGCCTACACTGCCGCGGCCCGCTTACGTCCCGTTCCGGTGATTCACATGTTCAGAGGCTGTTCCCGTTTCCTGATCGCCACCGCCGCCGCACTGTGCGTGCTGCCGGCCCATGCCGACGTGTTCAAGTGCGTCGGTCCCGATGGTCACGTGACCTACACCAACGACAAGTCGAATGCGCGCGGCTGCAAGACGCTGTCCAGCGAAATGCCGGTCAGTTCCGTCCCCGGTCCGGCGGCGGCGCCCGCGAAGCCGGCGAATTCCGGTGGCAGCTTTCCAAGCGTGAGCGGCGACCAGCAGAAGGCGCGCGACGGCGAGCGCCGCCGCATCCTCGAAGCCGAGCTGGATACCGAATCGAAAAGCCTGGAAGCCGCACGCAAGGCGCTGGCCGAGGGCGAGGCGGTGCGCCTGGGCGACGAGCGCAACTACCAGAAGTATCTCGATCGCATCCAGGGGCTGAAGGACAATGTTTCTCTGCACGAACGGAATGTCGATGCCCTGCGCAAGGAGCTGTCCAAGCTGCCCTGACGCAGGCGGGCACAGAGCCTGCGCTCTGGCTCGCTTCTTGCGTGGTTCGGTGCCATGACGCCGACCACGCCCCGACTGTCCCCGCATCACTGGCCCGAGCGCTTCCACGGGCTGGAACTTCTGGCCAGTGCGGTCGCCCTGCTCGACGCAGGGCGCCATATCGTCTATCTCAATCCCGCCGCTGAAAACCTGTTCGCCGTCAGTGCGATCAAGCTGGTGGGCAAGCACTGCGACCGGCTGATCGGATCGGCCCACGGTCTGGACAGCGCACTCGACAACGCGCTGGCCAACGACTGGAGCTATACCGGCCACAACCTCACGGTCGATCGCCTGCTCGGCGGGCCGCTGCAGCTGGACTGCACGGTGTCTCCGGTGCAGGCGGAAAATGCCCGCATCCTGCTGGAATTCCGTCCCATCGATCAGCAGCTGCGGGTGGCGCGCGAAGAGCAGCTGCTGCAGCAGCAACAGGCCAACCGCGAGCTCATCCGCAATCTCGCGCACGAAATCAAGAACCCGCTCGGCGGCATACGCGGCGCCGCACAGCTGCTCGAAGGCGAGCTGGAGCGGCCGGAACTGCGCGAATACACCCAGGTCATCATCAAGGAAAGCGACCGCCTGCAGGACCTGATGAACCGTCTGCTGCATTCGCATCGCGCGATGCAGGTCACCACGGTCAGCGTGCATGAGGTGCTGGAGCGGGTGCGGCTGCTGATCGCATCGGAATATCCGAAGGTGCGGGTGCAGCGCGACTACGACACCAGCCTGCCGGATCTGGTCGCCGACCGGGAACAGCTCATCCAGGTGGTTCTGAACATCGCGCGCAACGCGGCGCAGGCGATGAACGGCGAAGGCGAGATACGGCTGCGCACCCGCGCCTACCGTCAGGCCACGCTGGTGAAGCGCCGCCACAAGCTGGCACTCGAATTGCAAGTGATCGACAACGGCCCCGGCATTCCCGAGGAACTGCTCGATCGCATCTTCTACCCGCTGGTGTCCGGCCGCGATGGCGGCACCGGTCTGGGTCTGACGCTCGCGCAGAGCTTCGTGCACCAGCACCACGGCACCATCGAGGTGCAGAGCCGGCCTGGCCACACTGTATTCACAATACTGCTGCCCTTCAAACAGGGCACGACGGAGAAGCCATGAACCCGGTCTGGATAGTCGATGACGACCGCTCGATACGTTGGGTGCTGGAAAAGGCCCTTGCCCGCGAATCCATTCCTTTCGAAGCCTATTCCAGTGCGCAGGAAGCGCTGGACGCGATGGACGGCGGCGGCCAGCCGCAGGTGCTGCTGTCGGACATCCGCATGCCGGGCGAATCCGGCCTCACGCTTCTGGAGAAGGTGAAGGCCCGCCATCCCAGTCTGCCGGTCATCATCATGACCGCCTATTCCGACCTCGACAGCGCGGTGGCCGCGTTCCAGGGCGGTGCATTCGAATACCTGCCCAAGCCCTTCGACGTCGACCACGCGATCGAACTGGTGCGGCGCGCGATTGAAGAGAGCATGCACCAGGGTGGTGCGCCGGTCGAAGCCGACATGGCGCCGGAAATCCTCGGCAAGGCGGCGTCGATGCAGGACGTGTTCCGTGCCATCGGCCGGCTGTCGCAGAGCCACGCTACCGTGCTGATCAATGGCGAATCCGGCACCGGCAAGGAACTGGTGGCGCGCGCGCTGCACCGTCACAGCCCGCGCCGCGACGCGCCCTTCATCGCGATCAACACCGCGGCCATCCCGCGTGACCTGCTGGAATCGGAGCTGTTCGGCCACGAGCGCGGCGCCTTCACCGGCGCCACCGCCACCCGTCGCGGCCGTTTCGAACAGGCCGACGGCGGCACGCTGTTCCTGGACGAAATCGGCGACATGCCGCCGGAGCTGCAGACCCGCCTGCTGCGCGTGCTGTCCGATGGCCAGTTCTACCGGGTCGGCGGCCATTCGCCGATCAAGTCCAATGTGCGGGTGATCGCCGCCACCCACCAGAATCTCGAGGACCGGGTGAAGCAGGGCCTGTTCCGCGAGGACCTGTTCCACCGGCTCAACGTGATCCGGCTGCGCATTCCGCCGCTGCGCGAGCGGCGCGAGGACATCGTGCTGCTGGCCCAGCACTTCATGACCAAGAGCGCGCAGGAACTGGGCGTCGAAGCCAAGCGGCTGTCCGAGGCGGCCATGCGCTATCTGCAGGGGCTGGATTTCCCGGGCAATGTCCGCCAGCTGGAAAACCTGTGCCACTGGCTCACCGTGATGGCGCCCGGCCAGACGGTGGACGTGAAGGATCTGCCGGCCGAGCTGCGGGCCCAGCCGGCGCGTGAATCCAACGGCGACTGGGGCGGTGCGCTGGCGGCCGAGGTGGACCGTCTGATCGCGGTCAAGCAGCCCGCGCTGTTCGACCACCTGATGCAGGAATTCGAGCGCACGCTGATCCGGCGCGCGCTGGCCAGCACCGGCGGCCGGCGCATCGAGTCGGCGCAGTTGCTGGGCATCGGCCGCAATACCATCACGCGCAAGATCCAGGAACTCAATATCGAGGGCGGGCGCGACGGCGACAGCGAGGCCGAGTAAGCGCCCGGCGCGGGCGGCGGCGCGGCTACAATCCGCGCATGACCGCCGACGACCTCCTTCTGCTCGCGCAGGCGCTGCGCGCCCGCGCGCCCGCGCTGCCCGCCGCCGCCGGCATCGATGTGGTGGCACACACCGGCAGCACGAATTCCGATCTGCTCGAATGGCGCGACGGCCAGCCGCGCGCGCTGTTCGCGCTGGAACAGACCGCCGGTCGCGGCCGCCGCGGCCGCGAGTGGGCCGCCCGTCCGGGCGACAGCCTCACCTTTTCGCTGAGCTGGCGCTTCGCACTGCGTGCCGACCGGCTGTCCGGCCTCAGCCTCGCGGTCGGCGTCGCGCTGGCCGAGGCGCTGTCACGGCTGGGGGTGGGCGGACTGGCGCTGAAATGGCCGAACGACCTGATGCGCGACGCCGGGCACGGCGCCGGCAAGCTCGGCGGCGTGCTGATCGAACTGTCGTCCTCGGCCGCCCACACCGACGCGGTGATCGGCGTCGGCCTGAATCTGGCGCCGCCGCCGGCTGGCCGCTACACCCATGTGCCGGTCGCGCTGTTCGACACCACGCCGCCGCGCGAAGACTGGCTGCGCGTCGCCGCCACACTGCTGGATGCGCTGGCGACCGCGCTCACCCGGTTCGAGACGCAGGGCTTCGCCGCTTTTGCCGATCGCTGGAACGCGCTCAACCTGCACGCCGGCCTGCCGGTCGAGGTGCAGGGCGACCTGCACACGCTGTCCGGCACCTGCCTGGGCGTCGATCACGACGGCGCGCTGCGGCTGGACTGCGGCGACCGCATCGAACGGGTGCTGGCCGGCGACGTGTCGCTGCGCGCGGTGCAGGCGTCCTGACATGGTGCTGCTGATCGATGCCGGCAACAGCCGGCTCAAGTGGGCCTGGCTGCGCGACGGCCGTCCGGGCGACGAAGCCGGCATCGATGTGGCGGCTCTCGATGGCGCGCCGCTGGCGTCCGCCTGGCGCGGCGCCCGCGCCGTGCTCTACACCTGCGTGGCGGGTGATGCGGTCGACGCGGCGCTGCGGGCGGCGCTGCCGGCCGGCTGCACGGTGCACCGCATCCGCGCCGGCGATCAGGCGGCCGGACTGACCAATCTGTACGAACGGCCGGCCCAGCTCGGCGCCGACCGCTGGGTGGCGCTGATCGGGGCTCGCACGCTGGCGGCCGGCCCGCTGGTGGTCGCCACCGCCGGCACCGCCACCACGGTGGATGCGCTGGACGCCGCCGACCGCTTTCTCGGCGGCTACATCCTGCCCGGCCTGCACCTCATGCTGGAGTCGTTGGCCCGTAACACCGCCGACCTGCCGCACGCGCAGGGTGCGCCGTCGGACTGGCCGCGCAACACCGACGACGCCATCCTGAACGGCTGCGCCGGCGCCCAGGCCGCGCTGATCGGCCGGGTGCGCGACCGGCTGGGCTTCGGCGCCACGCTGCTGCTGAGCGGCGGTGGCGCCGATGCGCTGGCGCCGCACATCGAAGGTGAATTCCGCCGTGCCGACAATCTGGTGCTGCGCGGTCTGGCCCGGCTCGCGGCGGATGTGTTGAAATGACGGATCACTGCCGCACCGCCGCATCCGCTGCCCGCTGACTTCCCATGCGTCTCGTCTTCCTGCTCCTGCTGCTGCTCAATATCGCGCTCTGGCCGCTCACCGCCGGCCTGGTTCACTTCGGTGGCGGCCAGACCGAGCCGTTCCGCCTGACCAGCCAGATCGAACCTGAGCGCCTGCGCATCGTGCCGGAGGACGGTGCGGCAGCCACAGCGCCTGCGCGGACCACCGAAGCGGTCGCCGCTGAAGATGAACGTGATCCGCAGGCGCCGGCCTGCCGCATGCTCACCGGGCTGACCCGCGAACAGGCGGATGCGCTGGCCGCGCGTGCCCGCGACCGGCAGCCGCCGGTACAGCTGAGCGAGAGCGAACAGCCGGGCAGCTCGTCCTGGTGGGTGCACATCCCGGATCTGCAGACCCGTCCGCTCGCGGAGCGCAAGCAGGCCGAACTGAAGGCGCTCGGCGTGCGCGAAATGGCGCTGATGCCGGACGCCGACGGCCAGAAGTTCGCGATATCGCTGGGCCTGTTCAAGACCGAAGCGTCGGCGCGCGAACTGCTGTCCCGGCTGTCCGGGCAGGGCGTGCGCAGCGCCCGCATCGTCGAGCGCGAGGCGAAGGCGACGCGACTGCGCGTCGAACTGCGCGGTGCGGCGGCCGATGTCGAGGCGGTCGTGGCCGATGCGGGCGGCGTGCCGGACGGCGTGGACGCGGCGGACTGCCCGTGACCTTCGTGGTCGGCCTGACCGGCGGCATCGGCAGCGGCAAGAGCACGGTGGCCGATCTGTTCGTCGCGCGCGGCGCCCGGCTGGTCGACACCGACGCCATCGCGCACGCGCTGACCGCGGCCGGCGGCGCGGCGATGCCGGCGTTGCGCGCCGCGTTCGGCGACGACATTGCCACCGCCGACGGTGCGCTCGACCGCGCGCGCATGCGTGCCCGGGTGTTTGCTGACCCGGCCGAACGCAGCCGGCTCGAAGCCATCCTGCATCCGCTCATCCGGGCCGAATCGAGGCGGCAGGTCGACGCCGGCGATGCGCCCTACGTCGTGCTGGCGGTGCCGCTGCTGATCGAGTCCGGCGACTGGTCGCAGCGCTGCGACCGGGTGCTGGTGGTCGACTGTCCGCCCGAGGTGCAGCGCGCCCGGGTGATGGCGCGCAGCGGGCTGGCGGCGGACGAGGTGGACCGCATCATCGCCGCCCAGGCCACGCGCGCGCAGCGGCTGGCGGCGGCCGACGACGTGATCGACAACACCGGCGGCCTGCAGGCCCTGAATGAGCGGGTCGATGCGCTGCACCGGCACTACCTGGGACTGGCCTCGGCCCGCCCCGCATGAGGTGTGGGCCGTATTCACACGGCTTGCATACGCGGAATCTCCGCCCGAATCTCCGGAAACGCGTTGTGACGGGGAGGCTTTTCGGTCAAAATCGTCAGAATTTGCTTGAACTGTCATCGGACAAGCCTCTGTGATCACGTACGAATATCCTCTGAACGAGCGCATCCGCACCCTGCTGCGCCTGGAGGACCTGTTCGAGCGTACCCAGCACTTCATGCGCAGCGACGGCGCGCACGAACATCATGTCGCGCTGGTGAGTCTGTTCGAGATTCTGGAAGTAGCGTCGCGCGCCGACCTCAAGGTCGATCTGGTGCAGGAACTGGAGCGCCAGCGCCAGACGCTGATGACCTTCCGCAACAACCCGGACATTTCCGAAGAGGCGCTGTCCGGCGCGCTGTACGAAATCGAACAGGCGAGCGCCGCGCTGCTGGCCATGGCCGGCAAGATCGGCCAGTACCTGCGCGAGAACGAGTGGCTCATGAGCATCAAGAGCCGCGCCGCCATCCCTGGCGGACTGTGCGAATTCGATCTGCCGTCCTATCACTACTGGCGTCACCGCGACGCGTCGGCCCGTCAGGCCGATCTGGCCGGCTGGCTCAACCCGATGCTGCCGATACGCGATGGCCTGACCATCGTGCTGCGCCTGCTGCGCGCCAGCGGCCGGCCGGACCGGCAGATCGCCGGCAACGGCGCCTTCCAGATGATGATGGGCGGCAAGTCGGCGCAGATGCTGCGTCTGCGGGTCGAACAGAACGAACCGTTCACGCCCGAGATCAGCGCCAACAAGTACGCGCTCAACATCCGCTTCATCGCCCCCGGCGGTCACGCCCGGCCGCGCGTGGCCGACGCTGACGTCGCCTTCGAACTGACCTTCTGCAATCTGTGAGCACCCCGAAGAATCCGGAAGGGCGCATGGTCGCCTGTCCGCGCTGCGGACAGCCCGCGCTTTACGCGCCCGCCAACCCCTCGCGTCCGTTCTGCAGTCCGCGCTGCAAGCAGGTGGATTTCGGCGCCTGGGCGAACGAGGAATACCGCGTGCCCGACGCTACGCCGGAACGGCCGCAGGACGACGAAACCATCTGAAGCCGCCGGCTGCCCGCGGACGGCTACTCCAGCCTGAACACCACCGGCAGCAGCAGTTCGCGCGCGCCGCCGGCGTCCACGCGGCCGATCTGGCGCGCGGCGTCCAGCGCCGCGCGGTCCAGCAGCGGGTGACCGCTGCCGGCCAGCACCGCCGCCTCGATCACCCGCCCGCGCTCGTCGAGCAGCAGACGCAGTTTCACCTCGCCTTCCAGACCGCGGTCTACCGCCTCCTGCGGGTAGAACACATGACGGTTCAGCTGACGCTGTGCGCGTTCGCGTGCCCGCGCGCTGGCGGCGGGCGAGGGGCGGGCAGCCTGTACTGCGGCCGGGGCGGGCGGCGCGTCCACCGGCTGTTCGGCGCGGGTGTCCTTCAGCAGCGGCGAGGCCTCGGCTTCTTCCGGTGCCGGTACCGGCTGCGGCGGCTGCAGTCGGGCCTGCAGTGCCGGGCGTGCCGGGGCGGCCTGGTCGACCGGTGCGGGCCAGAACATCAGCAGGGCGTGCAGCAGGGCGGACAGCGCAAGTGCGAAAGGAAGTTTCAGGCGGGACAAACCGTAAGGCGGGGTGGGTACACTTGCGCGCATTGTGCCGCAGTCGCCGCGCCGGACGGCGCCCGCGAAGTGTCCGGTAACGATGATGCGGCATGCTGCGCCCCGCGCTGTACCCTGCTGCTCGCGTCCGGCCGTGCAGCCGGACGCCGCACTCAACCACGCTCCAGAGGATCCTGCATTTGAATTCCGCAGCACGCGCGCTGCTCGCTGTCAGCGCCGCTTTCTTCCTGAGTTCGGCCCAGGCCGAACTGCCTGACCCCGCCGGCTTCGGCCGCGCGATCGAACTGGGCGACATCCGCTCCGCCCGCCGCTGGCTGGACGAGGGCATGCCGCCCGATTTCGAGGCCGACGTGACCGGCAGCGGCCTGATGATCGCCGCCGCCGAAGGCAATATCCCGCTGATGCAGCTGTTCATCGAGCGCGGCGCCAATATCAATTACGTGAGCCGGATCGGCGAACAGGCGATCGCGCTCGCTGCCTGGAAAGGACACCAGAAGGCGGTCGAGTGGCTGATTGAACAGGGCGCGTCGCTGGACCCGCCGGACCGGACCTGGAGCGCGCTGCACTACGCGGCTTTCGCCGGCAAGCCACGCATCGTCGATCTGCTGGTCGCGCGCGGCGCGAAGATCGACGCGCGCGCGCCCAATCTGGCGACGCCACTGATGATGGCGGTGCGTGAGGGGCACGAAGGCATCGCGAAAACGCTGGTCGATGCCGGTGCCAGCACCACTGCGGTGTCCGACCGCGGCGAGAACGCACTGGCCTGGGCGCTGCGCTACAACCGGCTGAAGATGGCCACGCTGGTGGCGCCGCCGGAAAACGTGGCGGAAGCGGTCAGCGCGCCGGCGCTGCCGGCCCAGCCCGCGCCGCCACCGCCGCAGGCCTCCATCCCGGCGCCGCCGGAGGTGAGCGAACTGCTGAAGAAGCTGCGCCAGGCCGAAGCCCAGGGCAAGCCGACCGAGGCGCTGCGCCGCCAGTTCATGGCGGCGGTCGAGTCACACCGCAAGGCGTCGGCGAAGCAGACGGTGAAGGCCGCGCCGTCGGCGCTGGTCATTTCCGCGAAGCGCGGCAGCAAGGCCGGTGGCGAACGCGCCGAACTGGTGGCCGGTGGCGCCACGCCGGCCGCCCAGACCCTGGCCGCCGACGCGGGTGCGATCGACATCCTGCGCGCCCTGCAGGAGGCGCAGGCCAAGGGTCAGCCGACCGAAGAGCTGCGCCGTCGCTTCAGGGCCGCGGTGGATCGGATGCGGCCGTCAGGGCAGTGACCGCCGCGTGATGTGACAGGAACACCCGGCCGCCCAGATGGGCCAGCAGGTCGGTGCGCTCCAGCCTGTCCATCACCGGTCCCTTCACTTCCGACAGGTGCAGCAGTACGCCCATGTCGGCCAGCCGGTGCGCCACGCTTTCCAGCATTTCCAGCGCGCTGGCGTCGATGTCATTGACCGCCGAGCACAGCAGCACCACGTGACGGACCGCCGGCTGCGCGGCCACCAGCGCCAGGATGCGGTCTTCCACCTGGCGGGCGTTCATGAAGTTCAGGCCTTCGTCTACGCGCAGCCCGATCAGCGACGGGTCGGTGTCCACCGCGTGCCGTTCGACATTGCGGTAGTGCTCGGTGCCCGGCACCCGGCCGACCACCGCCATGTGTGGCCGGCTGGCGTGCCACAGCAGCGTGAGCAGCGACAGCGCCACGCCGGCACCTACGCCGCTCTCGACCCCGGCGAACAGCGTCACCGCAAGCGTGGTGACCAGCGCCGCACAGTCCGCCGGTGAGCTGCGCCAGGTGCGTCTCAGCGTGGTGGTGTCGATCAGCGAACTGACCGCGACCACGATGGTGGCGGCCAGCGTGGCCTGCGGCAGATGGCGCAGCAGCGGCGTGAGCGTGAGCGTGGCCAGCGCGATGCCGGCCGCGGTGTAGGCGCCGGCCGCCGGCGTCGCCGCGCCGGCCTCGAAATTGACCACCGAACGGGCGAAACCGCCGGTCACCGGATAGCCGCCGGTCACCGCTGCGGCCACATTGGCTGCGCCCAGCCCGACCAGTTCGCGGTCCGGCTCGATGCGCAGCCGCCGCTTGGCTGCGAAGGTCTGCGCCACCGACACCGATTCGACGAAGCCGATCACGCTGATCAGCAGCGCCGGCAGCGCCAGCCGGGCGAGCAGATCCGGGTCGGCCGACGGCAGCGTGAGCGGCGGCAGGCCGGCCGGAATCAGGCCCACGGTACGTACGCCGGCCGCTTCCAGTCCGGCCGCCCAGCTCAGCAGCGTGCTGGCGAGCACCGCCAGCACCGGCGCGGCGCGGGTCCAGATGTCGGCCGTACGCGGCGACAGTCCGGCGCGCATCAGCAGCGGACGCAGCCGTCTGCGCGCGAGCAGGAGCAGCACGGTCACGCCCAGTCCGAGCGCGGCGGTGGGACCGTGGATGTCGGTAATGTGTGCGGCCAGACTGCCCAGCAGCGCGGGCAGGGTGTCGCCGCCGCCGGCGATGCCCAGCAGGTGCTTCACCTGGCTCAGCGCGATCAGCAGCGATGAGGCGGTGACGAAGCCGGACACCACCGGATGGCTCAGGAAGCTGGCCAGGAATCCGAGGCGCAGCGCGCCCATCAGTACCAGCATCAAACCGGACAGGAAAGCCAGCGTCAGCGCCGCCTGCAGCCGCAGCGCCGGGTCGACCAGGCCCAGGCTGCCGACCGCCGCCGCGGTCATCAGCGACACGATGGCCACCGGACCGACCGACAGCGCATGGCTGCTGCCGAACAGCGCATAGGCGCACAGCGGCGCGATGCTCGCGTAAAGCCCGACCTGGGGCGGCAGCCCGGCGAGCTGGGCGTAGGCCAGGCTCTGCGGAATCAGCATCAGCGTGACGATGGCGGCCGCCAGCAGGTCGGCCGACAGCGCGTTGCGGTCGTAGCGCGGGGCCCAGGCCAGCAGCGGCAGCCAGCGGGCGAGGCGTGAGGTGGAGCCGGTCAGCATCGGGTCAGAATCGGTGTCGTTCAGAGGGCATCGAGCGGAATCTTGAGGTAGCGCACGCCATTGTCTTCGGCTGGCGGCAGATGGCCGGCGCGCATATTGACCTGAACCGACGGCAGCATGAGCACCGGCGTGTCCAGCGTGGCGTCGCGCGCGGTGCGCATGGCGACGAAATCCTCTTCCGATACGCCTTCGTGCACATGGATGTTGTGCGCACGCTGGTCGCCCACCGTGGTTTCCCAGCACGGCTCGCGGCCGCCGGGCGAATAGTCGTGGCACAGCAGCAGACGGGTATCCGGCGGCAGCGCGAGCAGGCGCTGCACCGAGCGGTACAGCGTGCGCGCGTCGCCACCCGGGAAGTCGCAGCGGGCGCTGCCGTAGTCCGGCATGAACAGCGTGTCACCGACGAACACCGCGTCGCCGATGCGGTAGCTCATGCAGGCCGGCGTGTGGCCGGGCGTGTGCAGTGCCTCGGCCTGCAGGCTGCCGATGGTGAAGCGCTCGCCGTCGCGGAACAGGTGGTCGAACTGGCTGCCGTCGCGCGCGAAATCGCTGCCGGCATTGAACAGCCGGCCGAATACCGCCTGCACGGCGGCGATGTGCTCGCCTATGCCCAGCCGGCCACCGAACTGCTGCTGCAGCCAGGGCGCGGCCGACAGGTGGTCGGCATGGACGTGGGTTTCCAGTATCCACTCGACCCGGGCATCGAGCGCGCGGATGCGCGCCGCGATGCGCTCGGCCGAGGCGGTCGATGTGCGGCCGGATTTCGGATCGAAATCCAGCACGCTGTCGATCACCGCGCAGGCGCGGCTGTCCGGGTCCAGTACCAGATGGCTCACCGTGCTGGTGGCCGGGTCGAAGAAGGATTCGATGTGCGGGGCGTTGGGGGTCATGTTCGATGTCCGGGTGAGGCCGGTCCGGATCAAGATCGGAAGCTCAGGACCGTTATAGTGAGCCGAGAGCGCCCGGTCTTCGGTAACCTGCGTCACCGAAGGCACCTTGCGGTGCGCCATGGCCCTGATCCTGCCCGAGAAGCGCGCTGCCGGCCCGGCCGGCAGCCGATATACGACACGATGTCCGTTCCGCCTTCACTCGAAGAAGACCTTGTCCGCCTGCGCAGACGCTTTGCCGCCCTGCTGCTCGGCTGGCTGCTGATCTGTGCGCTGGTCACCGGCGGGTCGCTGCACGTCGCGCACAACGACTATCTCGAGGACATGCGTGCGCGCACCGCGCTGCGCCTGGGCAGCCTCAACGAAACCCTGAGCACCACCTTCCGTCAGCTGGCGGCGCTGCCGGTGGCGCTGGCCCGTCAGGTCACGCTGCAGGACTACCTGATGCACCGCGCCGGCGATCCGGACGTACAGCGCACACCGCCCGGCGAGGCGCGCAAGGCGCAGATGCTCACCCGTCGCGAAGTGCTGGGCATGAGCAGTCTGCTCAATGCGATGGCGCACGATTTCAGCGTGTCCCTCATCTTCCTGCTGGACGAGAACGGCATCGCGATCGCCGACAGCAGCTTCCATCTGGACAGCGCCGTGCTCGGCACCGACTTTTCTGACCGCGCCTATGTCCGGCAGGCGGTGGAGACCGGCGCTGCGCAGCAGTACCTGATGGGGCGGGTGAGCAACCGGCCCGGCTTCTTCTTCGCCGGCCGGGTCGACGTGACCGGCCGCCTGCCGGGCGTGATCACCATCAAGCAGGAAGCCGAATCGATGAAGCATCTGTTCGGCGGCTATGACCAGGTTGCGCTGGTGACCGACAGCAATGGCGTGGTGGTGCTGGGATCACCGGCCGGGGTCGTGCTCAGGCGCTTCACCCCGGCCATCGGCGCACCGGTCAGCGACGACACGCTGCGCGAAACCTACAAGGCGGTGCCGCCCGTCCTGACCTGGCAGGGCAGCGAAGAGGCGCTTGCCGACGGCAGCGTGCTGCACTTCCAGGTGATCGACGGTCTGCGCCACATGGTGATCGGACGGCCGATGGATGGCGCGCCCTACACGGTGTGGGTGCTGCTGCCGCTGCGTGACGAAACCGCCCTCTGGCAGCGTCACGTGAGCGGTGGCGTGGTGTTCGCACTGCTCGGCATCGCGCTGCTGGCGCTGTGGCAGCGGCGTGAACGCCAGGGGCTGGACATCCGGCGCGCCCGCGGAGAACTGCTGGATCTGGCCAACGCCTTGCCGCTGACCGTGTTCCGCTATCACCAGCCGCTGGGCCGGGCCGGCCGCTTCGCCTTCATTGCGCACGGCGCCGAGCAGTTGTTCGGCCGTTCGGTGGCGGAACTGGAGCGCGCGCCTTCGCTCGCCTGGCGGGCGTCCGGACTGGCCGAGGACAAGCCGCCGGTCGGCTTCCGTGAAGTGCGCATCGACACCCCGGGCGGCCCGCGCTGGTTCCGGCTGGACAGTGCGCCGATGCCGGACGGCGCGGGCGGCACGCTGTACAACGGCTACTGGCTGGACATCACCGAACGCAAGCTGAACGACGCCAAGTTCCGCGCGCTGTTCGAGCATTCCTTCGACAGTTATCTGTTCGTCAGCGGCGATGCCGGCATCGAAAGCTGCAATCCGGCCACGCTGCAGCTGTTCGGCGCGGTGTCGGAACAGGCGCTGCACTCTTGTCGCCCGTGGCTGGCGCCGATGTCGCCGCCGCAGCAGCCGGGTGGCGAGGACAGCGAGGCGGCCGCGCAGCGGCTGCTGGCACGGGCGCGCGAGGAGGGCCGGGCGCAGATGCGCGAATGGCAGTTCCTGCACGCCGACGGCCATCCTTTCACCGCCGAGCTGGCGGTGATCCCGATCACCCAGGACGGACGCCAGCTCTACTGTCTGCTGGTGCATGACGTGACGGTGCGCAAGGAGGCGGAGGCGGCGCTGGCGCGGGCGCGCGATGCGGCCGAGGCGGCGGCGCAGCTGAAATCCAGCTTCCTCGCCAACATGTCGCACGAAATCCGCACGCCGATGAACGCCATTCTCGGCATGACCCATCTGGCCCTGCGCGATGAAATGACGCCGCGCCAGCGCAACTATGTCGAGAAGGCGCACCGCGCCGCGCGCGGCCTGCTGGCCATCCTGAACGACATCCTCGACCTGTCGAAGATCGAATCCGGCCGGCTGGAGATCGAACGCATCGACTTCAGGCTGGATGCGGTGATCGATCACCTGGTTGATGTGATCGGCGTGAAGGCTGAGGAAAAGAACCTCGAACTGCTGTTCAGCGCCGAAGCCGGCATTCCGACCGCGCTGGTCGGCGATCCGGTGCGGCTGGGCCAGGTGCTGATCAATCTGGCCAGCAACGCGATCAAGTTCACCGAGCGGGGCGACGTGACCATCGCGGTGGCGCTGCAGTCCAGAGACGACAGCACGGTCGAACTGCACTTCACGGTCAGCGATTCCGGCATCGGCATGGACGAGGCGCAGATCGCCCGTCTGTTCCAGCCCTTTACCCAGGCCGACAGCTCGATCACCCGGCGTTACGGCGGCACCGGTCTGGGCCTCACCATCTGCCGCCAGCTGGTGGACCTGATGGGCGGGCGCATCTGGGTGGACAGCGCGCCCGGCCGCGGTTCGGTCTTCCATTTCACTGCGCGTTTCGGCCTGCAGCAGAGCGCCGCCCCGTCATGGCCTGCGCTGGCCGGCGAAGCGAGCGGCACCCGGGTGCTGGTGGTGGATGACCATGCCGGTGCGCGCGAGGTACTGGCCACGCTGTGCCGCGGCATGGGGCTGGACACCGACGTCGCCGGCAGTGCCGACGAGGCGCTGGAAAGGCTGGAGCACGACGGCGCGCGCTACGGCCTGCTGCTGATCGACTGGAAGATGCCCGGCATGGACGGCGTGCAGCTGGCGGAGGAAATACGCCGCCGCTGGCCGCGCCGCGGCGTGCGTCTCATCCTGGTCACCGCGCTGGGGCGAGACGATGTCGCCACCCAGTCGGCCGGCCGGCAGTTCGAGGCGGTGCTGCACAAGCCGGTCACGCCGTCCTCGCTGCTGGATGCCGTGTCCCAGGCTTACGGCCGGCGTCAGGACAGCGCCCGCCATCCGGGTGCCGACAACGGTGCGGAGGCCGCCGCCGGGCTGGCCGGCGCCCGGGTGCTGCTGGTCGAGGACAACGAGCTGAACCAGGAACTGGCGGTGGATCTGCTGGAACGCGCCGGCATCGAGGTGAAGGTGGCCGGTGACGGGCGGCAGGCGCTGGACATGCTGGCCGGCGACAGCCGCTTCGATGCGGTGCTGATGGACTGCCAGATGCCGGTCATGGACGGCTATACCGCCACCCGCGAACTGCGCGCGCTGCCCGGACTGGAGGCGCTGCCGGTGATCGCGATGACCGCCAGCGTGCTGGAAACCGACCGCGAGCGCATGCGCGCCTGCGGCATGAACGACTGCATCCCGAAGCCGCTGGACGTGCCGCAGATGTTCGCCACGCTGGCCCGCTGGCTGCAGCCGCGCGGCAGTGCGGCGCCGCTGCCCGCGGCCGCACCGGCCGGCGACGCGGAGGTGCCGCCGCTGCCCGGGCTGGATACCGCCGCCGGCCTGTCGCACTGCATGGGCAAGACACCGCTCTACCGGCGGGTACTGCGCGGTTTCGTGCGCAGCCAGCGCGACTTCGTCGAGCAGTTCGATCTGGCGCGGGCGATGGACGACGCCGCGATGCAGGGCCGGCTGGTGCATACGCTGCGCGGTCTGGCCGGCACCATAGGCGCGGACGCGCTGCACCGCATGGCTTCCAGGCTGGAAGATCGGGTCAGTGCCGCCGCACCGGCGGCAGAGGTGGCCGATGCGCTGGGCGCGACCGGGCGCGAACTGAACGCGCTGCTCGACGCCCTGCAGGCGCACGCCTGGCTGGCCGACCCGGCCGGTGAAGAGCGCGACCCGCCTGACCGGGCATCCCTGGTCGAGCCGCTGTCGCTGCTGCAGAGCCTGATCGCGGACAGCGACGCCGAAGCGCGACCGCTGGCTGCGGACCTGATGCGCACGCTGTCGGGCACCCCGCTGGAATCGCTGGCCACCTCGCTGCACGAGGCGCTCAAGCGCTACGACTTCGAACGCGCCGCCAGCTGGCTGGAAGCGCTGCGCGAGCGCGCCGGCACGCCGCGCTGAGCCGCCCTCAGTCGTCCGCGCCGGTCGCCGCCTCTGCAGCAGGCCCGGACGACGGGCGGGCGGCCTCCGGCGGCATATCGACATCGGTCATCGGGCCGTGGGTATCGGCATAGGTGTCGTGGATGCGCAGCATGTCCGGCAATGCGCGGCGGAAAGCCTCGACCAGCCGTGGATCGAAGTGCGTACCGGTGCTGCGCGCCATCACCTGCAGCGTGTCCTTCACCGCCATCGCGTCCTTGTACGGACGCTTGTTCATCAGCGCGTCGAACACGTCGGCGATGGCCACGATGCGGCCGAACAGCGGAATGGCCTCGCCGATCAGCCCGTGCGGATAGCCGCTGCCATCGAAACGTTCGTGGTGGGTGAGCGCGATGGTGCGTGCGGTGTCCAGCAGCTCGTCATCGTGCCGGCCGATGATTTCGGCGCCGATTTCCGGGTGCCGGCGCATGACGGCCCATTCCGCGGTGCTGAGCGGCCCCGGTTTCAGCAGCACCGCGTCCGGAATGCCGATCTTGCCGATGTCGTGCATGGACGCGGTGTTGAACAGCAGTTCTGCGGCCGCCTGTTCCAGCCCGCTGGCCTCGCCGATCAGCCGCGCGTAGTAGCTCATGCGGATCACGTGGTTGCCGGTTTCGTTGTCGCGGAACTCGGCGGCGCGACCCAGCCGGCGGATGATCTGCTGGCGCGATGCGAGCAGCTCCGCGGTGCGTTCGCGTACCCGCTCTTCCAGCGCACGGGTCTGGTCGTAGAGCGCCAGATGCGTGCGCACCCGGGCGCACACGATGGGCGGGCTGATCGGCTTGGTGATGTAGTCCACCGCGCCGACTTCCAGCCCGAGGCGCTCGTCCTCGATCGAAGTCATGGCGGTGACGAAGATGACCGGAATGCCGCGGCGGTCCGGGTTGGCCTTGATGCGGCGGCACACGTCGTAGCCATTCATGCCCGGCATCATGACGTCGAGCAGGATGAGATCCGGCGGGTCGTCCGAATTGATGATGGCCAGCGCCTTCTCGCCATTGGTGGCCACCTTGACCCGGTAGTCCTGCCGCAGCAGACCGCTGAGCAGATCGATGTTCTCCGGCGTGTCGTCGGCCACCAGCACCGTCTGCCTCGGGGGCCGCGGCGCGGCGGGTTCCGCTTGATTCAGCACGGGGTCTCCTGTGGGTAAGGACCGGGGCGTGCAGCGCCTCACCCGGTGCGGGATGTTTTACCACGACGTGGACGCCGCTGTGCAGCAAGCGTTCCGCATACGGCTGCGCGCACCGTCCCCGAAGTTTTCAACGGACGAAAAAAAACGGCGGACAAGCCGCCGTTTCTTTCATACGCGCCGACTCATCGGTTGGCAACGTACATGGTGATTTCGAAGCCGAAACGCAGGTCGGTGGCCTTCGGGGTTTCCCAGCTCATATCTCTCTCCTGAATGTTGTGTTTCTGACAGGGCAGCGCGACTGCGCTGCCTGGATGAAAGTATGGGAAGGGTGACCGCTGCCGGCTTCGTGCCACTGCTGAAAAGCGGGTCATGAAAATCATGACCCGGCGCCGCTTACTCCTTCGGCGCGGTCTTGGGCTGGATGATGGCGCGCACCCGCTTTGACTGGTCGCCGGCCGACGGCACCGATTTCGCGTCGGAGGAATTGGTCACCGTGTAGTTCTCGGTCAGCGAGTTGTATTCGATGTACTGGCCGCGCACCTCGTCGCCACCGCTCTTCACGTGCGAACGCACGAAGAAGCGGGTGATTTCGGTCTTGGCGTCGTGCTCGATGCGTTCGGCCTCGCCTTCCATCCACTCGTTGATGCCCTCGCGCTTCTGGCGGAAGCGTGCCAGGCCGCCTTCGCCGCCGGTGGCCACGCCCTTCTGGTAGCCGGTCGCGTCCTGGGTCACCACCACCTTGTTCGCCTTGATCGTGAGCGTGCCCTGGGTGAACACCACATTGCCCTCGAACACGTGGGTGCGCGTGCGGTCATCGACCGTCACCTTGTCGGCTTCGAGGTTGACCGGTTTTTCGCGGTCGGCGCGCTCGGCCAGCGCCGGCAGCGGGAGGGCGGCAGCGGCCAGAAGGTGCAGGGCGCAGAGGCCCTTCAGTGCGGTGCGCGGGGTCATGGGCGGCGGCTTCTTTCGATGGTGGCTTTGACGCGCGATTCGAGCACGTAGGTCTGTTTGACGCGGTCGGCGAACAGGCCGACGCCGTTCGCCACCGATTTTCCATGGGTCATCTTCACCGGCTGGTCGGTCTTCGCGATCTCGTCATCCGGGTAGACATAGAGCAGCGTGGTGTCCAGCGTCATTTCCGGGTTGGACGGGCCGGCTTCGCGCCGCACCCGCACATTGTCGCGCAGGATGGCTTCCTTGCCGTCCTTGGTCAGCAGCGCGCGGTCGGCCGTGATCCGGGTCGGTGACACCTTGCCGCGATACACCAGGCTGGGGGCGTCCAGCTCGGTGCTGTCGTCGTCCGGAAAGTGACGCAGCTGCGTGCCGTTCAGCGTGTGCTGCACTTCGCCCTTCTCGTCGAAGCGGCGCAGCGTGAAGTTGTCGACGATCACGTCCGGGTCGTGCCTGAGCTTGCCGGACGACGGCCTGTCTTCCACGCGCGTGGCGCGCTCCAGCCATACGGTCAGGCCGGCCAGCAGGATGAGGATGAGCAGCGGCAGCGCCTGCTGCACATGACGCTGAAGGTTCAACGCAGGCAGTCCTGCAGCAGGTCGTCGAGCGCGCCGCGGGCGTCGAGCAGGTACTCGCACACCTCGCGCACCGCGCCGCGGCCACCGTCGGCTTCGGCCACCCAGGCGACATGCTGGCGCACGAAGAAGTGGCCGTTGGCGGGCGCGGCCGAGAAGCCGCAGGCGCGCAGCACCTGCAGGTCGACGATGTCGTCGCCCATGTAGCCGCATTCGTCCATGTCCAGCCCGCGGGCTGCGGCCAGTTCGCGCATCGCCTCGCGCTTGTTCTCGACGCCGAGCAGCGCGGTGGTGATGCCGAGGTTGGCGGCACGGTGGCGCACCGCCGGCGACGAGCGGCCGGAAATGATGACCACCTCGACACCGGCGCCGGCCAGCATCTTCAGGCCGTGGCCGTCCAGCGTATTGAAGCCCTTGAGCGAATCGCCCTCGGGCCCGAACCAGATGGTGCCGTCAGTCATCACGCCGTCGACGTCGAATCCCATCAGGCGCACCCTGCGGGCGGCCTCCAGTACCGTGCTTTCGCTCATATCACCTTGGCCTGCATCAGGTCGTGCATGGTCAGCGCGCCGGCCAGCGCGCCGTGTTCGTCGGTCACCAGCAGCTGGCTGACGCGCTGGGTTTCCATCAGGTCGGCCGCCTCGGCGGCCAGCCTGTGGGCCGGTATCGATTTCGGATGGCGGCTCATCACGTCGGCCACCGGCACCGCGCGCACGTCGCCCAGCCGGTCGATCGCGCGGCGCAGGTCACCGTCGGTGAACACGCCGGCCACCGCGCCGTTCGCGTCGAGCACCACGGTCATGCCCATGCCGCCACGGGTGACCTGCAGCAGCGCCTCGGTCACGGTGGAGGCGGCGGTCACGGCAGGTACCGCCTCGCGCGGCCGCATCACGTCGCGCACATGGGTGAGCAGGCGGCGGCCGAGCGCGCCGCCCGGGTGGCTGCGGGCGAAGTCGTCTTCGCGGAAGCCGCGCGCCTCCAGCAGCGCCACGGCCAGCGCGTCGCCCAGCGCGAGCGCGCAGGTGGTGCTGGCGGTCGGCGCGAGATTGAGCGAACAGGCCTCGAACTCGACACCGGCGTCCAGATGCACGTCGGCCAGCGTGGCCAGCGTGGAGGCCGGCTTGCCGGTCATCGCGATGGTGCTGCCACCCTGGCGGCGCACCAGCGGGACCACCGCCAGCAGCTCGGCGGTTTCACCCGAATTCGACAGCGCGATCACCACGTCGTCGCGGTGGATCATGCCGAGGTCGCCGTGCAGCGCTTCGGCCGCATGGACGAAATAGGCCGGCGTGCCGGTGCTGGCCATGGTGGCCGCGATCTTGCGCGCGATGTGGCCGGACTTGCCCAGCCCGGTCACCACGACCCGGCCGGGACTGTCCAGAATGAGGCGCACCGCGCGGGCGAATTCCTCGCCCAGCCGCGCCGACAGCGTGTCGAGTGCGCGCGCCTCGATATCGAGCACGCGGCGGGCGCTGGCAAGCAGGGTGGGGCTGTCGGTCGGGGCGGCGTGTGTCATGCGCGGGGCGGGGAGGTCGGGATGAAAGGCAGCGTGCGCGCTGGCGGGAATGGTCGGGCGCCGTCAGTCGCCCGTACTACGGGCGCAGGGG
>Ga0123397_112757_pt1 | contig 20882 bp, 20 predicted proteins | sample T10HLNH4metaT_FD_89925 | JGI IMG/M metagenome (GOLD analysis project Ga0123397, IMG submission 89925) | Methane-oxidizing artificial microbial communities from Washington, USA to study methane cycling - T10-HLNH4 metaT (Metagenome... ... | reverse complement strand
GCCTGATCGGCGCGCTGTGGACGCTGGGCGTGCTGGCCGAGATCGGGGTATTCCTGTGGATGCCTTCGCTGATGCGGCGCTTCTCGCTGCGCACCATGCTGCTGGCCGCGCTGTTCGCCGCTGTGCTGCGTTTCGCGGTGATCGGTTTCATGGTCGAGTCGCTGGCCTGGCTGCTGGCTGCCCAGCTGCTGCACGGCCTCACCTTCGGCGCCTTCCACGCCAGTTCGGTGGCGGCGCTGAACCAGTGGTTCGATGCGCGCCAGCAGGGCCGGGCGCAGGCGCTGTACGGCAGCGTGTCCTTCGGCGCCGGCGGCATGGTGGGCGGGCTGATCAGCGGCTGGCTGTGGGCGCCCTTCGGCGGCGGCTGGGCGTTCGCGCTCAGTTCGCTGTTCGCGCTGGCCGGCTGTGTGCTGCTGGCGCGACTGTGGCATCCGGACGAGGTGGTCCGCGCCGGCTGAGCCGGGCGGCCGGATGCTGCGCCGCAAGGTTATAATCCCCGGTTTCGCTGATCAGCCGGAATCGTTGCAATGGCGCAGACGCTTTACGACAAGCTGTGGTCCAGTCACGTGGTGCATACCGAGGAAGACGGTACCGCACTGCTCTACATCGACCGCCACCTGGTACATGAAGTGACCAGCCCGCAGGCCTTCGAAGGCCTGCGTCTGGCCAACCGCAAGCCCTGGCGCGTGGATTCCATCGTCGCCACGGCCGACCACAACGTGCCGACCGACCGCGCGGAACAGGGCATCGCCGACCCGACCTCGCGTGCCCAGGTCGAAACGCTGGATGCCAACATCCGCGCCTTCGGCGCGCTGGCCTATTTCCCCTTCCGCGACAAGCGTCAGGGCATCGTGCATGTGATCGGCCCGGAAAACGGCGCCACGCTGCCCGGCATGACCGTCGTCTGCGGCGACTCGCACACCTCGACTCACGGCGCCTTCGGCTGTCTGGCACACGGCATCGGCACCTCCGAGGTCGAGCACGTGATGGCGACCCAGTGCCTGCTGCAGAAGAAGTCGAAGTCCATGCTCATCCGCGTTGAAGGCGAACTGGGCAAGGGCGTGAGCGCCAAGGACATCGCGCTCCACTTCATCGGCGTCATCGGCACTGCCGGCGGCACCGGCTACGCGATCGAGTTCGGTGGTTCGGCCATCCGTGGCCTGTCGATGGAAGGCCGCATGACCCTGTGCAATATGGCGATCGAGGGCGGTGCCCGCGCCGGCATGGTGGCGGTCGACGACACCACGATCGACTACCTGCGCGGTCGCCCGTTCTCGCCGCGCGGCGACCAGTGGGACCGTGCGGTCGAGTACTGGCGCACGCTGAAATCGGACGAGGGCGCGCAGTTCGACCGCGTGGTCGACATCGACGCCCGCCGCATCCTGCCGCAGGTGACCTGGGGGACTTCGCCGGAAATGGTGACCGACGTGCGCGGCCAGGTGCCGGCGCCGGAAGATTTCGCCGATCCGGTCAAGCGCGAGGGCGTGGCCCGGGCGCTGCAGTACATGGGGCTCACCCCGCGCACGCCGATCGACCAGATCCGCATCGACAAGGTGTTCATCGGCTCCTGTACCAATTCGCGCATCGAGGATCTGCGCGCCGCCGCGCGCGTGGTCGAGGGCCGTCGCGTGGCCGACAACGTGAAGCTGGCGCTGGTGGTGCCGGGTTCCGGCCTGGTCAAGGCGCAGGCCGAGGCCGAAGGTCTGGACAAGGTGTTCAAGGCCGCCGGCTTCGAGTGGCGCGAGCCCGGCTGTTCGATGTGTCTGGCGATGAACGCCGACCGGCTGGAGCCGGGCGAGCGCTGCGCCTCGACCTCGAACCGCAATTTTGAAGGCCGCCAGGGTGCCGGCGGACGCACCCATCTGGTCAGTCCGCAGATGGCGGCGGCGGCGGCGATCGCCGGCCGTTTCGCCGATGTGCGTGAAATCGTCTGAGTCGGTGAGCCACCGATTTTCCGTGTGAGGAAGAGCAGAGCATGAAGCTGATTGCCGTGATCATGAGCGCGATGACCCTGATGCTGGCCGGTTGCAACACGGTCGAAGGCATCGGCAAGGACATCAAGAAGGGTGGCGAAGCCATCGAGAAGTCCGCGAGATAAGCGGCGGAGCAAGGACAGTCATGAAAGCATTCACCACGCTCGACGGCCTGGTCGCACCGCTGGACCGCGCCAACGTCGATACCGACGCCATCATCCCGAAGCAGTACCTGAAGTCGATCAAGCGCTCGGGCTTCGGCCCGACCCTGTTCGACGAATGGCGCTATCTCGATGTCGGCGAACCGGGTCAGGATCACTCGAAGCGCCCGCAGAACCCGGACTTCGTGCTGAACCAGCCGCGTTTCCAGGGCGCCAGCGTGCTGCTGGTGCGCGAGAACTTCGGCTGTGGCTCGTCGCGCGAACACGCGCCGTGGGCGATCGAGGACTTCGGCTTCCGGGCCATCATCGGCACCACCTTCGCCGACATTTTCTACAGCAACTGTTTCAAGAACGGCCTGCTGCCGATCCGACTGCCGGAGAAGGAAGTCGAGCAGCTGTTCCTGCAGTGCGCCGGCACGCCGGGCTATCGCCTCACCATCGATCTCGACCAGCAAGTGGTGCGCCGTCCGGACGGCCACGCCATCAAGTTCGACGTCGATCCCTTCCGCAAGTACTGCCTGCTCAACGGTTTCGACGACATCGGCCTGACCCTGCGCCATGCCGACAAGATCCGCGAGTTCGAGGCGCGCCGCCGCATCGAGCAGCCCTGGCTGTTTGCCTGACCACCTCTGGAGTCATTCGTGAAAGTCTGTGTTCTCGCCGGCGACGGCATCGGTCCCGAAATCACCGCCGAGGCACTGCGCGTGCTGGAAGCGCTGCGTGCCGACGGCCTGAAGATCGAATTCGAGCACGCGCTGCTCGGCGGCCGTGCGGTGGACGCCACCGGTGATCCCTACCCGGAAGCGACCTCGAAGCTGGCGCGCGAAGCCGACGCCATCCTGCTCGGTGCCGTGGGCGGACCGAAGTGGGACACGCTGCCGCGCGAACAGCGCCCGGAGCGCGGCCTGCTGCGCATCCGCTCCGAACTGGGCGTGTTCGCCAACCTGCGCCCGGCCATCCTGTATCCGGAACTGGCCAACGCCTCGTCGCTGAAGCCGGAAATCGTGTCCGGCCTCGACATCCTGATCGTGCGCGAACTGACCGGCGACATCTACTTCGGCCAGCCGCGCGGCATCGAGGTGCGCGACACGCAGTGGGGCGAACAGCGTGTGGGCTGGAACACCATGATCTACGCCGAGGAAGAGATCCGCCGCATCGGCCGGGTCGCTTTCGAGGCCGCCCGCAAGCGCGGCAAGAAGCTGTGCTCGGTCGACAAGATGAACGTGCTCGAGTGCACCCAGCTGTGGCGCGAAGTCATGATCGATCTGTCCAAGGACTACCCGGACGTCGAACTGAGCCACATGCTGGTCGACAACGCCGCCATGCAGCTGGTGAAGGCGCCCAAGCAGTTCGACGTGGTGGTGACCGGAAACATGTTCGGCGACATCCTGTCCGATGAAGCATCCATGCTCACCGGCTCGATCGGCATGCTGCCGTCGGCCTCGCTGGACGCGAACAACAAGGGCCTTTACGAGCCCAGCCACGGCTCGGCCCCGGACATCGCCGGTCAGGGCGTGGCCAATCCGCTGGCCACCATCCTGTCGGCGGCGATGATGCTGCGCTACAGCTTCGGCAACGAAGCCGCCGCGGTGCGCATCGAGAACGCGGTGCGCAAGGTGCTGGCCCAGGGCTACCGCACCGGTGACATCTTCGAGCCGGGCACGACCCGGGTCGGTACGAAGCAGATGGGCGACGCCGTACTGGCCGCCCTGTAAGAGACGGACGAGGAAACGGACATGTTGAAGCTCGGTATGGTGGGTTGGCGCGGCATGGTGGGCTCTGTGCTCATGCAGCGCATGCGTGAGGAAAACGATTTCGCGCTGGTGGAGCCGGTGTTCTTCACCACCTCCAGCGTCGGCGCCGCCGGCCCGGACGTGGGCCAGGGCAGCGCGCCGCTGCTGGACGCGACCGACGTTGCCCAGCTGGCGAAGATGGACGCCATCATCACCTGCCAGGGCGGCGACTACACCAATGAGGTGTATCCGAAGCTGCGCGCCGCCGGCTGGAAGGGCTACTGGATCGACGCCGCCTCCGCGCTGCGCATGAAGGACGACGCCATCATCATCCTCGACCCGGTCAACATGGGCGTGATCAAGGACGGTCTGGCGCGCGGCGTGAAGGACTACATCGGCGGCAACTGCACGGTCAGCCTGATGCTGATGGGCGTCGGTGCGCTGTTCTCGGCCGGTCTGGTCGAATGGATGACCGCCATGACCTACCAGGCGGCCTCCGGCGCCGGCGCGCAGAACATGCGCGAACTGCTGTCGCAGATGGGCACGCTGCACGGTGTGGCCGCCCCGATGCTGAAGGACAGCGCCTCGGCCATTCTCGACATCGACCGCGTGGTCACCGACAGCCTGCGCAGCGCCGATTTCCCGAAGAAGAACTTCGGCGCGCCGCTGGCCGGCTCGCTCATCCCCTACATCGACAAGGAACTGGAGAGCGGTCAGAGCAAGGAAGAGTGGAAGGGCCAGGTCGAAACCAACAAGATCCTCGGTCGCAGCGGCGCCGACATCACGCCGATCGACGGCATCTGCGTGCGGATTGGCGCGATGCGCTGCCATTCGCAGGCGCTCACCATCAAGTTGAAGCGCGACGTGCCGTTGGACGAGATCGAAAGCATGATCCGCGAAGCCAACGACTGGGTGAAGTTCGTACCCAACCATCGCGAGGACAGCATGCGCGACCTGACGCCGGCCGCGGTCAGCGGTTCGCTGACCATTCCGGTCGGTCGCGTGCGCAAGCTCAACATGGGTCCGGACTACCTCGGTGCCTTCACCTGCGGCGACCAGCTGCTGTGGGGCGCCGCCGAACCGCTTCGCCGCATGCTGCGTATCCTGGTCGAAGCCTGACGGCGCACCCGACACGCTGCCTGCCGCAGGCAGCGTGTCGTAACAGACAGTTTCGCAACATAAAGCGACGACTGAGCTTGCAGGGCTAAGACCATGATGTTATTTTGAGAATTGGGTTTTAGCGCGCGAGGAAAACGCGGTGCGTCATAGCGATAAAAAACATTCGATCCGCCTGCTGACTGCACTGCTGTCGGCACTCCCGCTCACTGCCGGCGCAGCCGGCCTCGGCAAGCTCACCGTCCAGTCCGCCATCGGCCAGCCGTTGCGGGCGGAAGTCGAACTTTCGGCCAGTTCCGAGGAACTGGCGTCCATTTCCGCCAAACTCGCATCGCCTGCCGCGTTCAAGCAGGCGGGCGTCGAATTCGCCTCCAGTCTGGCGGGTGTCCGGATTTCGGTGGACAAGCGGCGTGGCCGCCCGGTGCTCGTGGTGACCAGCGACCGTGCGGTCAGCGAGCCCTATCTCGACATGCTGATCGAGCTGAACTGGTCCTCCGGCCGGCTCGTCCGCGAATACACCTTCCTGCTCGATCCGGCTGACATGCCGCGTCCGGCGCCGGTCGAACCGGTGGCGGTGCCCGGTGGTGACAGCACGCGTGCACCGGCGGCCCGCACCGCGCCCGCGCCGGCTGCGCGAGAGGCCGCACCGGCCGGCGGCAGCACCCGAGAAGTCCAGCGCGGCGAAACGCTGCGCCGCATCGCCACCGAAACCGCGCCGTCGGGCGTCAGTCTCGACCAGATGCTGGTAGCGCTGGTGCGTGCCAATCCCGAGGCGTTTGACGGCGGCAACATGAACCGTCTCCGTGCCGGCCGCATTCTGACCATTCCGGATCAGGCGACCGCCGAATCGGTGTCGCCGCAGGAAGCGCGCCGCATCGTGTCGGCCCAGACCGCCGATTTCGCGGCCTACCGCGCCCGTCTTGCCGGCAGCGTGGACAGCCAGCCGGTTGCTGCGGAATCCGCCGGACGCAGTTCGGGTGGCAAGATCGCTGCGCGGGTTGAGGACAAGGCGCCCGCAGCCGCGCCGGCGGCCGATCAGGTGCGCGTGTCCAAGGCGGATGGCGGCAAGATCAATGCACTGGAAGAAGAGGTCATCGCCAAGGACCGCGCCCTCAAGGACGCGAACAGCCGGCTGGCCGAACTCGAACGCAATGTGCGTGATCTGCAGAAGCTGGTCGAACTGAAGAACACCCCGCTGGCCGACGCGCAGAAGGCGGCGGCACCGGCGCCCGCGCCCGCGCCCGCCGCGGCACCGCAGCCGGCAGCAGCCAAACCGGCCCCTGCGCCCGCACCCGCCGCCGCACCTGCTGCGCCGGCGCCGAAGGCGGAGGACAAGCCGGTCCCCGATCTGATCGCCGCGGCCGAAGGCAAGAAGGACGCGGCGCCGGTCGACAAGGCCGCCGAGAAGCCGGCGGACAAGCCGGTACCCGACCTGATCGCGCTGGCGGACGAGAAGAAGCCGGCGGAAACGCCTGCAGCGGAAGCGCCAAAGCCGGCGCCGGCCGAGCCGCCCAAGACCGAACCTGCTCCGGCGCCTGCGCCCGCGCCGGCTCCGGATGTCGAACCGGAAGCCGCGGCGGAACAGCCCGGCCTGCTGTCTGACCCGGCCACGCTGGGCGGCCTTGGCGCGGTGCTCGCGCTGCTGCTCGGCTACTTCGGCTGGCGCCGCCGCAAGGCCAGCGCACCGGCGCCCGATCTGGCGCCGCCGTCGACCACGGCCGGCATGGAACCGGCGGCCGCATCCACGTCGGTGATCGGTGCCACCGGCGGCGGCCAGAGCGTGGATACCAGCGCCAGCTCGATCCAGACCGATTTCAGCCAGTCCTCGCTGTCGTCCATCGACGCTGACGAAGGCGTGGACCCGGTGGCGGAAGCCGACGTCTACATGGCCTATGGACGCGACGCGCAGGCCGAAGAAATCCTGCTCGAAGCGCTCAAGAACGAACCCAGTCGTCATGCCATCCACCTGAAGCTGCTGGAAATCTATGCCCAGCGCAAGTCGGTGAAGCAGTTCGAAACGCTGGCGACCGAGCTGTACGCGCAGACCGGCGGCAAGGGCGCCGACTGGGAAAAGGCCGCGCAGCTGGGCCGTTCGGTCGATCCGGGCAACCCGCTGTACGGCGGCGGCGCGCCCGAACCGGAACCGGACGCCGACGCGCAGGCCGCGATGGCGGCAACCGTGGTGGTCAGTGGTGCAGACAAGCTGCGTGACACCTGGACGCTGCCTGGCGACATCGGTCAGCTGGTGTCCGGCGACGTGGTGGAGGACACCCAGACGACGATAGCGCTGGATCCGCACCAGATCCCGCAGGCGGAAGAAGAGGCGCCGGCACCGTCGGGTGATGCCGGCCTCGATTTCGATCTCGATGTGCCGCCGGCCGACGACCTGCCGGCCGTCCCGGCGGTGGGCGCGGCCACCACGCTGACCAAGCCGGGCGAGGAATCGGAGGGCGAATCGTCGCTCGATTTCGACCTGGGTCTCGATTTCACAAAGCCGGAAGAGCCGGCGGATGTCAGCACCCTGGTGCTGGACAAGAACGTGGCCGACACTGCGGAAGCGCTCAGTCAGGAAGAGGCGCCGGCCTTCGATCTGGATCTTTCGCTGCCGCCCGACGACGCGGATGCCGCTGGCGGGGATGCCGCGGCGGTCGTGGATCTCGAGCGCACCGACATCGGCAACCTGATCGACTTCAACTTCGATGCGTCCGATGCGCCCGCTGCTCCGGTGGCCCCGTCCGAGCCGGTGATCGATCTGTCCGACATCAATCTCGATCTCGGTGCGGATCCGTCTACGCTGGAAACCGATGTGGTCGGCGATGTGGCGAAGGCGCTGGAACAGGCGATGCCGGCTGCCGAGCCGGACGTGCCGCAGTCCGCGGTGTCCACCGTCATCAACCCGGAAGACATGCTGGGCGGAGAAGAGCCGCCGCAGTCGGCTGCCGAAGAAGCCGAAACCAAGCTGGAACTGGCCCGCGCCTACGAGGAGATGGGTGACAAGGAAGGTGCTCGCGAGCTGCTGCAGGAAGTGGTGCGCGAGGGTACGTCCGAACAGCAGGCCCAGGCCAACGACATGCTGTCCCGTCTCGGCTGATTCCTGCGCGTACGGGCTGAGATGCCCGTACTTTCCGAAGCCGGCCATGTGCCGGCTTTTTTCATCGCGGGCTGCGCCGCGCCGCCCGGTCCGCTGGCCTGAAGCGCAGGCCGTCGATGCGCGGTATGCTCGCGCCCCGTTCCCTCCGCACACCGCTTCATCCATGCCTACACCCCTGGTTGCCGTTCCGCCCGCGAGTGCCTGTCGCCTGCCGGTGCACGGCGCGACGCTGCTCGCGCTGTGGCTGATGTGGCTGCTGGCCGGGCAGGGTGTGGCGGCCTGGCGGGAAGCGGTCTGGCTGGCGCTCAGTCCGGGCGTTGCGCTGCTCGCGGCGCCGGCCCACCTGTGGCGCCTGCTGCGGCGGTTGCGCTGGCTCTGCCTCGCGGTCCTGATCACCTTCGCCTTCGGTACGCCCGGACGCCTGCTCATTCCCGACCTGCCCGCCGGTCCGACAGTCGAAGGTGTGTCGGCCGCGCTGCATGCGGCGGCCCGCCTCGCGGCGATGGCGGCCTGCGTGACGCTGCTGTTCCGCATGCTTCCGTTGCGCCCGCTCGCCGGCGCGCTGCACCGCCTGCTGCATCCGTTCGGCGCTGCGCCGCCCGGACCCGGCAGTCTCGCGCTGCGGCTGCTGCTGGTGCTGCGCGACCTCGAACGTACACCGCCGTTTGCCGGCTGGCGAGGCTGGCTGGCCGCGGCGGGGGCGGATCAGGACACGATCCAGGTCGACCCGTGTCCGGCGCTGGGCCGCACCGATCTGTCGGTGATTGCAGCCGGCGCCTGCGCCCTGGCGCTGTGGAGTTTCGCGTGAGCCGCATCGCACTCGGCGTCGAGTACGACGGCTCCGCCTTCCGCGGCTGGCAGTCGCAGCCGGTGGGCCCGACCGTACAGGACGCGCTCGAAGCCGCCCTGTCCGGCATTGCCGCCCACCCGGTACGGGTGCAGGCCTCCGGCCGCACCGATACCGGCGTCCACGCCACGGTGCAGGTGGTGCATTTCGACACCGACGCGGTCCGGCCGGACAGCGCCTGGGTACGCGGCTGCAACGCGCTGCTGCCGCCGTCGGTCGCGGTGCGCTGGGCGCAGCCGGTAAGCGATGAGTTCAACGCGCGTTTCTCGGCGCACAGCCGCAGCTATCGCTATCTGCTGTTCAACAGCCCGGTGCGACCGGCCCTCGGCGCCACCCTGAGCGGCTGGTTTCACCGTCCGCTGGACATCGCGCCCATGGCCGAGGCGGCGCGGGCACTGTGCGGAGAACACGATTTTTCCGCCTTCCGTTCGTCCGAATGCCAGGCGAAAAGCCCGGTGCGCACCCTGCACCGGCTGGACGTGAGGCGGCAGGGCGACTGGATCGCCTTCGATCTGGGCGCCAATGCCTTCCTCCACCACATGGTGCGCAACATCGTCGGCGCGCTGGTCGAGATCGGCTGCGGGCGCCGCCCGGCGGGCTGGGCGGCCGAACTGCTGGCCCAGCGTGACCGCCGACTGGCCGCCCCCACCTTTTCGCCCTGCGGCCTCTATCTGGTCGGCGTGGGCTACGATGTGCGCTGGGGTCTGCCGCAGCAGGCGCTGCATCGCCTTCCCCCGATCGGCCCCTCGCTGGATTGAACACAGGAATCAACGTGCGCAGAACTCGCATCAAGGTATGCGGCTTCACCCGTGAAGCCGATCTGGACGGCGCGCTGGCGCTGGGCGTGGACGCGGTGGGCTTCGTGCTCTATCCGCCCAGTCCGCGCGCGGTCAGCATTGCCCGTGCCGCCGAGCTGGCGCGCCGGGTGCCGCCTTTCGTCTGCCGCGTGGGGCTGTTCGTGAACGAGGCGCCGGAGGTGGTTGAACAGGCGGTCCGCGAGGCGGGGCTGGACCTGCTGCAGTTTCATGGTGACGAAAGTCCGGAGTACTGCGAACGCTTCGGCCGCCCCTGGATCAAAGCGGTCCGGGTGAGGCCGGAAACGGATTTGCTAGAATGTGCGCGCCTTTATCGTGGCGCGCGGGGTCTGCTGCTCGACGCGTGGTCGGAAGCCTGGGGTGGTTCCGGCAAACGCTTCGACTGGACGCTGATTCCGGCCGACCTCGGACTGCCGCTGATTCTGTCCGGCGGCCTCGACCCGGACAACGTGGCCGACGCGGTCGCGAACATCCGGCCGATGGCGGTCGATGTGAGCAGTGGCGTGGAATCGGGCAAGGGCATCAAGGACGTCGCCCGGGTGGCGGCCTTCATATCAGGAGTGGAGCATGGGGAAGCAAGATCTGCCGGCTGAGGTATCCGCCTCGGCCTACAACTATCCGGACGCTCTGGGGCATTTCGGTCCTTACGGCGGCGTGTTCGTCGCCGAAACCCTGATCGCGGCGCTGGACGAACTGCGCGAAGCCTACGAGAAGCTGAAGGACGATCCGGCCTTCCGCGCCGAGTACGAATACGAACTGAAGCATTACGTAGGCCGGCCCAGCCCGGTCTATCACGCCCGCCGGCTGTCCGAGCACTGCGGGGGCGCGCAGATCTACCTGAAGCGCGAGGACCTGAACCACACCGGCGCGCACAAGATCAACAACGTGATCGGCCAGGCCATGGTGGCCAAGCACATGGGCAAGCCGCGCGTGATCGCGGAAACCGGTGCCGGCCAGCACGGCGTGGCGACCGCCACCATTGCCGCACGCCTGGGCATGGAATGCGTGGTCTACATGGGCAGCGAAGACGTGAAGCGCCAGGCCGCCAACGTCTATCGCATGAAGCTGCTCGGTGCCACCGTGGTGCCGGTCGAATGCGGCTCGAAGACGCTGAAGGATGCGCTGAACGAGGCGATGCGCGACTGGGTGACCAATGTCGGCAACACCTTCTACATCATCGGCACCGTGGCCGGCCCGCATCCCTACCCGATGATGGTGCGCGATTTCCAGAAGATCATCGGCGAGGAATGCCTGTGGCAGATGCCGGAAATGATCCAGCGCCAGCCGGATGCGGTGGTGGCCTGTGTAGGTGGCGGCTCCAACGCCATGGGCATTTTCTACCCCTACATTCCCTACCCGAACGTGCGTCTGATCGGTGTCGAAGCCGGCGGTCACGGCGTGGCCACCGGCCAGCACTCTGCCTCGCTCTCCGCCGGTCGTCCCGGCGTGCTGCACGGCAACCGCACCTATCTGCTGCAGGACGAGAACGGCCAGATCATCGAGACCCACTCGGTGTCCGCCGGTCTGGACTACCCGGGCGTGGGCCCGGAACACGCGTGGCTGAAGGACACCGGCCGTGCCGAGTACGTCACCATCAACGATGACGAGGCGCTCGCCGCCTTCCATCGCATGTGCCGCACCGAAGGCATCATTCCGGCGCTGGAGTCCTCGCACGCGGTGGCCTATGCGATGAAGCTGGCGGCCGAAATGCCGAAGGATGCGGCCATCCTGGTGAACCTGTCCGGTCGTGGCGACAAGGACATGCACACCGTGGCCGAAAAATCCGGCATCCAGTTCTGACGCGTTCCCGATCAACCTTTTGCCGGTCGGGACGCGCAAGCGATCCGGCCGGCGGTTTCAATACATGTCCCGAATCGCTTCCACCCTGTCCGCACTGGAATCGGCCGGCCGCAAGGCGCTGATTCCTTTCATCACCGCGGGTGACCCCGATCTGTCCACCACGGTTCCGCTCATGCACGCGCTGGTCGAGTGCGGCGTCGACATCATCGAACTGGGCGTGCCCTTTTCCGACCCGATGGCCGACGGCCCGACCATACAGCGGTCGTCCGAGCGTGCCCTGGCGAAAAAGGTGTCGCTGCGCAACGTGATCCAGGTGGTGGCCGAATTCCGCAAGACCGATGCCCGGACGCCGGTGGTGCTGATGGGCTATGCCAACCCGATCGAGGCGATGGGCGTGGAAGCCTTCGCCGACGCGGCATCGAAGGCCGGTGCTGACGGCGTGCTGGTGGTCGATTACCCGCCGGAGGAGTCGCACGATTTCGCCGCCAAGGTGAGGGCGGTCGGTCTGGACGTGATCTTCCTGATCGCGCCGACCTCGACCGAAAAGCGCATCCGCGCGGTCGGCGAGATCGGCAGCGGCTACATCTATTACGTGTCGCTGAAGGGCGTGACCGGTGCCGGTCACCTCGACGTGAGCGAAGTGTCGCGCCGCATTCCGGCCATCCGCGAAGCGGTGGGCATGCCGGTGGGCGTGGGCTTCGGCATCCGTGACGGCGCGTCCGCGAAGGCGCTGTCCGCGGTGGCCGACGGCGTCGTGATCGGCAGCCGCATCATCGAGGAAATCGAGAACAGCCCGGCCGATCAGGTCATTCCGCGCGTGAAGGCGCTGGTGGGCAGCATCCGTCAGGCCATGGACAGCCAGGAGGTCGCCGCATGAGCTGGTTGCAGAAACTTCTTCCGCCCAAGATCAACCGCAGCGAGGCCGCCGGTCGCAAGTCGGTACCTGAAGGCCTGTGGTCCAAGTGCCCGTCCTGCGAGGCGGTGCTCTACACCGCCGACCTGGCGGCCAACCAGAACGTGTGCCCGAAGTGCAGCCACCATTCGCGCATGCGCGCCCGCGCCCGTCTGGACGGCCTGCTCGACCGTGAAGGCCGTTTCGAGATCGGCAATGAGGTGATGCCGGTCGATCCGCTCAAGTTCCGCGACAGCAAGCGCTACGCCGACCGCCTGAATGCGGCGGCCGACGACACCGGCGAGGGCGATGCGCTGGTGGTCATGCAGGGCGCGATCAGGACCGTGCCGGTGGTCGTCGCCTGCTTCGAATTCGAATTCCTCGGCGGCTCCATGGGTTCGGTGGTCGGTGAGCGCTTCGTGCGCGGCGTCCGGCTCGCGGTGGAGCAGCGCCTGCCCTTCGTCTGCATCGCCGCCAGCGGCGGTGCGCGCATGCAGGAAGGCCTGTTCTCGCTGATGCAGATGGCCAAGACCACGGCCGCGCTGACCCAGCTTTCGCAGAACCGCCTGCCCTTCATTTCGGTGCTGACCGACCCGACCATGGGCGGCGTGTCCGCCAGCTTCGCCTTCATGGGCGACGTCGTGATCGCCGAGCCCGGCGCGCTGATCGGCTTCGCCGGCCCGCGCGTGATCGAACAGACGGTGCGCGAAAAGCTGCCGGAAGGATTCCAGCGCGCCGAATTCCTGCTGGAGAAGGGTGCGGTCGACATGATCGTCGATCGCCGCGAGATGCCGGAGCGCATCGCCGGTCTGCTGGCAGCGCTGCAGCGCATGCCGGCGCTGGCGAGCTGAGCCGGCTTCGCCTACTATCCGCGTCCGCCCTGACTTCGGCTTGTCCGGCCAGCTCATGTATTCGACCCTGCCCGAGTGGCTGCAGCATCTCGAAAGCCTGCACCCGAAGGTGATCCAGCTCGGACTGGATCGCGTGCTCAGCGTCAAGAAGGCGCTTGGCGTGGTACAGAAGGTGCCGCTGTTCATCGTTGGCGGCACCAACGGCAAAGGTTCGACCTGCGCCATGCTGGAGCGCATCCTGCGCTGCGCCGGCTACCGTGTCGGCACCTACACCTCGCCTCATCTGCTGGCCTACAACGAACGCGTCCGCATCAATGGCGAACCGGCCAGCGACGAGGCGATCTGCCGCGGTTTTGCCGAAGTCGAGGCGGCGCGCGGTGACACCGCGCTGACCTATTTCGAATTCGGCACGCTGGGTGCCTGGCAGGTGTTCGAACACGCCAATCTCGACGTGATCGTGATGGAGGTCGGCCTCGGTGGCCGGCTGGACGCGGTCAATGCCTTCGATGCCGACTGCGCCATCGTCACCAGTGTCGATCTTGACCACATGGAATACCTCGGCGACACGCGCGAACTGATCGGCCGCGAGAAGGCCGGCATCTTCCGCGCCGGTCGTCCGGCCATCGTCGGCGACCCGGTACCGCCGCAGACCGTGATCGACTATGCCCAGTCCATCGGCGCGGTGCTGAAGATTTCGGGCCGCGACTTCGGTTTCGGCGGCGACCGCCAGCAGTGGGGCTACTGGCGGCGCGATCCTGAGCGCCTGGTCAAGCGCGGCGGCCTCGGCTACCCGGCGCTGCGCGGTGCCAACCAGCTGCTGAACGCATCCAGCGTGATCACCGCACTCGATGCCATGGCCGACCGCGTTCCGGTCAGCTTGGGCGACATCCGGCTCGGCCTCGCCACGGTCGAACTGCCCGGCCGCTTCCAGGTCATGCCCGGGCGGCCCGCGGTCATCTTCGACGTCGCGCACAACCCGCATGCGGCCGGCGTGCTGAACGAGAACCTGTCCAACATGGGTTTCTACCCGGCAACCTGGGCGGTTCTGGGCATGTTGCGCGACAAGGACATCGCCGGCGTGCTCGACCGCCTGAAGGGGCGCATCGACCACTGGATGCTGTGTGATCTGGGCGGCCCGCGTGGCACGCCGGCGGCCGATATCGCCGCCATGATCGCCGACCGCGGCATTCCGGGCACCGTAGATACCTTCGCGTCGCCGGTCGAAGCCTGGCGGGCCACGCGGGCGAGGGTGGGGGCGGATGATAGAATTATTGTTTTCGGTTCCTTCCTGACCGTGGCTGAGGTGATGCGCGACTACGCGCAGTCGCCGCGGCCCCCGGTATCGGACGCCGCAACGCCTCCGCCCGCACAGGGCTGATCCCACCCGCAGGACACGCCCCCGAAGTGGCTTCCACCGATTCCGATCTGCAGACCGACCTTCGCAAGCGGGCGCGCCGCCGCCTGCTCGGCGCGGTCGCCCTGGCACTGACCGCCGCCATCGTGCTGCCCATCGTGATGGATCACGAGCCGCGACCGCCGGCACAGGACATCGCGGTGCGCATTCCGCCGCGCGAGGGTGCTGCGCCGCTGGCATCGCCGGCCCGTGCGGTGGAGTCGGACGACACGCTGCAGCCGCCGCCGGATTCCGAGCCGGTGCCGCCGCGCGCCGAAGTCCAGGCAAAGCCGGTGACCCCGCCGGTCGCGCCGCCTCCGCTTGCCGTCCGACCCGAGGTCAAGGCGGAGCCGAAGCCGGAGCCCAGACCCGAAGCGAAGCCTGAGCCGAGGCCGGAACCCAAGCCCGCGCCGAAACCGGAGCCCAAACCTGCGCCCAAGCCCGAACCCAAGGCCGAGGTGTCGCCGACCGAAGCGGCACGCGCCGCCGCGGTGCTCGACGGAAAGGGCAGTTTCGCGCTGCAGCTCGGCGTGTTCGGAGATGCCGCCAACGTGGCCAAGCTGCGCGCCCGCGCCAAGGAACTCGGTCTGGCCAGTTTCACCGAGGACGTGAAACTGGCGGACGGCCAGACCCGCACCCGGGTCAAGGTCGGGCCCTTCTCCAGCCGGCAGGCGGCGGAAGCGGCCCAGCGCAAGCTGGAAGCGGCCGGCCTGCGCTCGATGATCGCGCCGCGTCCATGACGGTTCTGGATTACGGCCTGCTCGCCATCGTGGTGTTCTCCACGGCGATCGGGCTGATGCGGGGTCTGGTGAGCGAAGTGATTGCACTGGCAGCCTGGGTGCTCGCCTTCATCGCCGCCCGTCAGTTCGGCGGCGATGCCGCCCATCTGCTGACCGGCACCATCGCCGACCCGGGTCTCCTTGCAGTTGCAGGTTTCGCCCTTACCTTCATAGCCGTGCTGCTGCTCTGTGGCGTGCTGCGCTGGCTCATGCGCTCGCTCATCCATGCCACCGGGCTGGACATTCCGGACCGCGTGCTCGGCGGGCTGTTCGGGCTGGCGCGTGCCGGACTTATACTGATGCTCCTTGTCGTCGGCGCGGCCTACACCCCGGCGCCGGAGCAGCCCTGGTGGAAGTCGGCTGCGCTGACGCCACCGCTCGAAACGGCGGCCATCGCGCTCAAGCCCTGGCTGCCGGAATCCGTGGCGAAAAAGATTCGTTTTAAGGCCTGACCATCATGTGCGGAATACTCGGCGTCGTTGCCACCTCTCCCGTCAACCAGCTTCTGTACGATGGCCTGCTGGTGCTCCAGCACCGCGGCCAGGACGCGGCGGGCATCGCCACCGCGCAGGGGCAGAAATTCCTGATGCACAAGGGCTCGGGCCTGGTGCGCGACGCCTTCCGCACGCGCAACATGCGCAATCTGCAGGGCAACTGGGGCATCGCCCACGTGCGCTACCCGACCGCAGGGTCCGCCTACAACGCGGCCGAGGCGCAGCCTTTCTACGTCAATTCGCCGTTCGGCATCATGCTGGCGCACAACGGCAACCTGACCAATTCGGAAGAGCTGAAGCTGGACATGTTCCGCACCGACCTGCGGCACATCAACACCACCAGCGACTCCGAAGTGCTGCTCAACGTGCTCGCGCACGAAATGATGCAGGCGCTGCGTGAGCGCCCGACCTTCGATCACGAAACCATTTTCCGCGCGGTCGCTGGCGTGCACCGTCGCTGCCGCGGCGCCTACGCGGTGGTGGCCATGATCGCCGGCTTCGGTCTGCTGGCCTTCCGCGACCCCTACGGCATCCGTCCGCTGGTGATCGGCAACAACGAAACCGCCAACGGCACCGAGTGGCTGGTCGCGTCGGAAAGCGTCGCGCTCGATACGCTGGGCTTCAAGCTGCTGCGCGACATCGCGCCGGGCGAGGCGGTGCTCATTTCGCCGGAAGGCGCGATCAAGTCGCAGCAGTGTGCCGAACGCCCGAACTACGCGCCCTGCCTGTTCGAGTACGTGTATCTTGCGCGCCCGGATTCGCTGATGGACGGCGTGTCGGTGTACGAGTCGCGGGTCAAGATGGGCGAGTTCCTTGCGCAGAAGATCCAGCGCGACCACGCCGACCTGCAGATCGACGCGGTGATCCCGATTCCCGATTCCAGCCGCCCGTCGGCGATGGAGCTGGCACGCGTGCTGAACGTGCCCTACCGCGAAGGTTTCGTGAAGAACCGCTATATCGGCCGCACCTTCATCATGCCGGGGCAGGCGGTGCGCCGTAAGTCGGTGCGCCAGAAGCTCAACGCGATCACCCAGGAATTCAAGGGCAAGAACGTGCTGCTGGTCGATGATTCCATCGTGCGTGGAACCACCAGTCAGGAAATCGTCGCGATGGCGCGTGAAGCCGGCGCGAACAAGGTGTATTTCGCCTCCGCCGCGCCCCCGGTGCGTTACGCCAACGTGTACGGCATCGACATGCCGACCCGCGACGAACTGATCGCCTCCAACCGCACCGACGACGAAATCCGCGCCGCGATCGGCGCCGATGCGCTGATCTACCAGACGCTGGACATGCTCAAGGCCTCGATCACCGCCTGCAACCCGTCGATCGAACAGTTCGAAACGTCCTGCTTCGACGGCTGCTACATCACCGGTGACGTGACCGCCGCCTATCTCGACGGCGTCGAGAACCAGCGCAAGGGCGCGCCCAAGCAGAGCGACGACGAGGGCGGCCAGCTCGACCTGAATCTGGTGGCATCGGAAGAGAACGCCTGACGGCTGCGGACGCTTGACGTCCGCGGCGGCCGGGCGCTAATGTCCGGCTACGCGCCGATTTGAACCCAGCTTGCGGGCGCGCGGGTCAGAGACCGTGAGGTTTCCGACCCGGATAAATACGGCTAAAGCGGCGAAACGAACGTATCTGCGGAACCCGTTTTGCCTCCGAGGCGGAACGGGTTTTTTGTTGTGCACGCCCGCCATTCGCCTCGCGCTTTGTTTTCGATTTTCCGCATGACCGGCCGCGAGGCCGGATGGAGCACACCATGAGCAGCCATGAACGCGCGCCCTTCGATCCGGCGCAGTACGACCCCGAAACCGTCGCCGTGCGCGCCGGCATAGAGCGCAGCCAGTTCGGCGAACACGGCGAGGCGATGTTCCTGACCTCGAGCTTCGTGTTCGACACCGCGGCCGAAGCCGCCGCCCGCTTTTCAGGCAATGCGCCGGGCAATGTCTATGCCCGCTTCACCAACCCGACGGTCACCATGTTCCAGGACCGTCTGGCGGCACTGGAAGGTGCCGAGGCCTGCATCGCCACCAGTTCCGGCATGTCGGCCATCCTGTCCACGCTGATGGCGCTGCTGAAGAGCGGCGACCACATCATCGCCTCGCGCGGCATCTTCGGTTCTACCCAGCAGCTGTTCGCGACCTACTTCGAGAAGTTCGGCGTCAGCACCACGCTGGTCGAGGCGACGAACATCGAGGCCTACCGCGCCGCGGTGCAGCCGAATACGAAGCTCTTTTTCATCGAAACGCCGTCCAACCCGCTGACCGAGGTGATCGACATCGCCGCGGTGGCCGAGGTCGCACACGCGGCCGGCGCGCTGCTCGCGGTCGACAACTGCTTCTGCTCGCCGGCGCTGCAGAAGCCGATCGAACTGGGTGCCGACATCGTCATCCATTCCGCCACCAAGTACCTCGACGGCCAGGGCCGTGTGCTCGGCGGCGCGGTGTGCGGGCGCAAGGCGGAAATGGACGAGGTGCTGCGCTTCCTGCGCACCGCCGGCCCGACGCTGTCGCCGTTCAACGCCTGGGTCATTCTGAAGGGGCTGGAAACGCTGTCCATCCGCATGCAGGCACAGTCGGCCAATGCGCTCGAACTGGCGCGCTGGCTGGAAGCGCAGCCCTGGGTGGCGCGCGTGTTCTACCCCGGCCTGCCGTCGCATCCTCAGCACGAGATCGCGATGCGCCAGCAGAAGACCGGCGGCGCGGTCGTGGCTTTCGAGGTGAAGGGCGGTCGCGAAGAGGCGTGGAAGCTGATCGACGCCACCCGCATGCTGTCGATCACCGCCAATCTCGGCGACACCAAGACCACCATCACCCATCCGGCGACCACCACGCACGGCCGCATTTCGCAGGAAGCGCGCGACGCCTCGGGCATCCGCGACAGCCTGATCCGGCTGGCCGTCGGGCTGGAGTCGGTCGAGGACATGAAGCGCGATCTCTGTCGCTGGCTGGAGAGCTGATCCCGACATGCCGCGCCACATCGCCCTGGTCCCGGCCGCCGGCAGCGGCAGTCGCTTCGGCGCGCAGATGCCGAAGCAGTATCTGCCGCTGGCCGGCCAGCCGCTGATCCGTCACGCGCTGGCCACGCTGTGCGCCCACCCGCGCATCGACCGGGTGGTGGTCGCGCTGGCGCCGGAGGATCTGTACTGGCAGGGCTTCGACTGGACCGCGCTCGGCCCCAAGCTGATGCCGGTGCATTGCGGCGGGGCCAGCCGGGCCGCCTCGGTGCGCAACGGACTTTGGGAAATCGCCGGCTGGGCGCGGCCGGAGGACTGGGTGCTGGTGCATGACGCCGCGCGCCCCTGTCTGTCCGCCGCCATGCTGGACACCCTGATCGACACGCTGGCCGACGACCCGGTCGGCGGCCTGCTGGCGCAGAAGGTGGCCGACACCCTGAAGCGCGCCGACGGCGCGGACCGGGTCGAGGCAACCGTGCCGCGTGACGCCATGTGGCAGGCGCAGACGCCGCAGATGTTCCGGCTGGCCCGGCTGGCCGACGCACTGGACCGCTGTCCGGACGTGACCGACGAAGCGTCGGCCATCGAGGCGGCCGGGCTCAGGCCGCGGCTGGTGGCCGCCGGCGCGGCCAATCTGAAAGTGACCTGGCCGGAAGACATGAAGCTGGCCGAACTGATCCTGCAGACCCAGGGGACCGACGCATGAATCCGCTGTTCGCCGCACCGCTGCCTTTCCGCATCGGCCAGGGCTTCGACGTGCACAAGCTGGTCGACGGCCGCAAATGCATCATCGGCGGGGTCGACATTCCGCACGAGAAAGGCCTGCTCGGCCACTCCGATGCCGACGTGCTGCTGCACGCCATCACCGACGCGCTGCTCGGCGCTGCCGGTCTGGGCGACATCGGCCGGCTGTTTCCGGACACCGATGCGGCCTACGCCGGTGCCGACAGCCGGGTGCTGCTGCGCGAGGCGGTCAGGCAGGTGCAGGCTCAGGGCTGGCGCATTGGCAACATCGACGCCACCGTCATCTGCGAACGCCCGAAAATCACGCCGCACGCCGCGCAGATGGTGGCCAACATCGCCGCCGACTGCGGCATTCCGCCGCACGCGGTCAATGTGAAGGGCAAGACCTCGGAAAAGCTGGGCTACACCGGCCGCGGCGAGGGCATCGCCGCGCAGGCGGTGGCGATGCTGCTGGCGCCGCCCGAGCCCTCCATGGGCTGAGCACCGCTGTCGGTCGTCTTGACAGGGCCGGCGATGCGCTCTGTGCCCTGTCTGTAACATCAAGGACTTGCGGGCGTGGTACGGGGATTGCTGTGAGCTTCCCGGATCACGCTTTCACAAAGGATGCCCAGATGAAATCCCTGATGTTCGCAGCTGCCCTGCTGTTCGCCGGCGCCGTGTCGGCCGCTTCGCCGATCACCGCGGTCAATGCGTCGGCGACCGGTACGTACTCGATCGACGGCCCCGACCTGTCCATCCTCGCCGATGGCTTCATTGCCCCCGAAGGCACCCATTACACCTTCAGGTCGGTGTCCTGGGGCGGCCAGGAAGGCCGGTCCGGTGCGGTGTTCACGCTCGATTTCGGCCAGCTCTACACGCTGACCGACGTGCTGCTGGGCGTGGATAACAACGATTTCTACCAGGTGCAGGTGTCGGTCAACGGCAGCAGCTGGAACACGCTGTTCACCAATCTGGCGTTCGAAGGTGAGTCGAGCTCGGGCAGCGAAATCATTTCCAGCGACGCCAGCCACATCCAGTACCAGTCCACCATCGACTTCCCGGCGGTCAATGCGCGTTACGCGCGCATCTACGCGGTGGCCGGTGATGGCGCCTACTCGGTGTCGGAAATGAGCTTCAGCGGTGTCGCCGTGGTGCCGGAGCCCGAAGCCTGGGCGCTGATGCTGGGCGGTCTGGCCCTGGTCGGCGCACTGTCACGCCGTCGCTGACAGGCCTCTGCAGCAGAAAAAAAGCCGACCTT
>Ga0123397_133059_pt1 | contig 21161 bp, 21 predicted proteins | sample T10HLNH4metaT_FD_89925 | JGI IMG/M metagenome (GOLD analysis project Ga0123397, IMG submission 89925) | Methane-oxidizing artificial microbial communities from Washington, USA to study methane cycling - T10-HLNH4 metaT (Metagenome... ... | reverse complement strand
GGTTGATGGAAGATTTTTTTGTAGTTCAGCGAAGTATCAGTTCTCGATTACGGAAATGTGGCCTAGCTTCTCGCGGGTAAATAAGCTCTGAGCTCTATAATTTCCTTTTCAAATGGTGGCGTGAATTCTTCTCACCAGGCCGGCGCCGTCGGTGTTGTCGCCCTGCACGTCGCCGCCGAACACGAAGGTGTTCACCGCGCCGGCCAGCCGCGCGCGTTCTGTCAGCCGGTCGGCCAGCTGCCAGGCCTCTTCCTTGAACGGCACCGTGATGTTCATGCCGCGCCCGCCTTGCGCGCGGAACTGCGCGACCGCGGCGGCGAAGCCGTCCAGCGGCGCCAGCAGCGCCTCATAGCTCAGGTCCTGCGCGGTCTGCGCGGCGAAGGCGGCGTGGATGGCCGGCGACTTGCTGTGGGCGATCGGGTGGCCGATGACGGCGTAGCGGTCAGTCATGGTGCTCGGAAACGTGAGTGGGCGCGGGAACGCTCAGTTTGATTCGACCAGATCTCCGCGCGCGAAGATGAGCGTGCGGGTGATGGACAGGATGTCGTACTCGCGCCGGATGTGGTCCGGGAAGGACGGATAGGGTGCGGCCATGCGCACGATGCGGATGGCCGCGTCGTCCAGCACCTTGTGGCCGGACGAGCGCTCCAGCGCGATCGAGGCGACTTCGCCGTCCTGGCGGATTTCGATCGTGAGCGTCACGTTGCCATACACCTTGCCGCGTGCGGCCGGCGGGTAATTCAGGCTGCCGATGCGCTCGATCTTCTGCCGCCAGTCGTCGATGTAGCGCGCGAAGGCGTACTCCTGCGTGCGGGTGAGCGCATAGGCCTTGCGCGGCTTCTTGTTGTAGTCGTCGACATTGCGCGCAATCGCCGCCAGATTGCGGGCGGTGGCGGCCGCGCTGGCGGCGATTTCGTCGCCGGTCAGCGTCTTCTTCTGTTCGGGGGTGGGATCCGGCTGTTCCAGCCGGTGCTCCTGCCGGTTCAGCGCCGGCCCGGACTTCAGTTCGGACAGCAGCTTCTGCTGCTGCGATTCCAGTTCCTGCACCCGGCGCTGGGTATCCACTAGCTGGTCGCCGGTCTTTTCGCGCGGGCTGACCGGCAGCGGCGTGCTGGCGCGGCGGTCCTGGTCCACCGTGCCGCCGCCGTCCAGATTGGCCTGGGCCAGCGCCTGCGGGTCGATCGGCTTCTGCCTGCTGCGCGCATTGACCAGGATGACTTCCAGCGCCTGGTCCTTCGCCTTCTGTTTCGGCTTCAGGTCTGGCGTGAAGTGCAGGGCCAGCACGAAGGCATGCACCAGGATGGACAGCGCGATGCCCAGCGCCAGCGGAGGCACGCCGGCTTCGGCCGGCGTATCGGCGGCCAGTACAGCGGCGGGGGTGCGGGCGGCGGCGCGTTTCAGGAACATGGCGGCGGATTTTACAGGTGGCGGGTGAAATACCGCCGCCCGGTCGACAATTCGCGCGACAGGCGATGCGGGCTCTTCACCGTGCTCGCCTATACTCGGCCGCCTGATCCGATTTGCCGCACCGCACACAGACCCCATGGACCATCTGCTGCTGATCAAGGCCGTCATCCTCGGCATTCTCGAAGGCCTGACCGAATTCCTGCCGATTTCGAGCACCGGCCACCTCATCATCGCCGGCAGCCTGCTCGGCTACACCGACGACACCAGCCGGGTGTTCAAGATCGTGATCCAGCTGGCGGCCATCCTGGCCATCTGCTGGGAATACCGGCGCAAGATCATCGACGTGGCGAGCGGCCTCGGCCGGGTGCCAGCGGCCAACCGCTTCGCGCTGCACGTATTCATCGCCTTCCTGCCAGCTGCGGTGCTGGGCCTCATGTTCCACCGCATCATCAAGACCTATCTGTTCAACCCGCTCACGGTGGCCGGCGCGCTCATCGTCGGCGGCGTCATCATCCTGCTGATCGAGCGGCGCACCCATGTGCCGCGCTACGAAACCGCGGACGACCTGGACTGGCGCGCCGCGCTCAAGGTCGGTTTCGCGCAGTCGCTGGCCATGTTCCCGGGCGTGTCGCGCTCCGGCGCCACCATCATGGGCGGCCTGATGTTCGGGCTGTCGCGCCGTGCGGCGACCGAATTCAGTTTCTTCCTCGCCATCCCGACCATGTTCGCGGCCACGGTGTATGACGTGTACAAGAACTGGGCGCTGCTGCGCGTGGAAGACCTGCCGGTGTTCACGGCCGGCTTCGTCGCCTCCTTCCTGGCCGCCTTCTTCAGCGTGCGCTGGCTGCTGCGCTACATCGCCAGCCACACCTTCGAACTGTTCGCCTGGTACCGCATCGCCTTCGGCCTGTTCGTGCTGGCGACCGCGGGGTTCGGCTGGGTCGACTGGGCCGACCACTGATGCAGACGCTGTTCTACTTCCACGGTTTCCGCTCCGGCCCGCAGTCGGCCAAGGCGCAGCAGCTGCGTGCCCGGCTGGCGCGGCGCGGTCAGGCCGACCTGCTGTGGTGCGAACAGCTGCCGCCGGCACCGCGGGACGCGATCGCGCTGATCGAATCGGCGCTGTGCCCGGCGCTTGAGGCCGGCCGCGAGGTATCGCTGGCCGGTTCGTCACTGGGCGGCTTCTATGCGCTGCATCTGGCGGAGAAGTACGGCCTGCGCGCCGCGCTGATCAATCCGGCGGTGGTCGCGCCGCTGTCGCTGGGCGACTACATCGGCGAACACAGCCACATGTACACCGGCGAAACCTTCCATTTCGGGCAGCAGGACGTCGACGCGCTGCGCGCGCTGGACGTGCCTGCGGTCACCCGGCCAGAGCGCTATCTGGTGCTGCTGGAAACCGGCGACGAAGTGCTGGACTGGTGGCAGGCGGTGCTGAGGCTGCGCGGCGCGAACATGGTGATCCGCGCCGGTGGCGATCACAGCCTGCAGAGCTTTGCCGACGAACTGAACCGCCTCTGCGACTTCCTGCTGCCGGAACGCTGACGCGGACCGGCCGCGCGTTCAGCGGAAGTCGCTGACGCGGAAGCGGGCGAGGTCGAAATTGGAGCCGCGCTCGATCAGTTCGACCGGATCGAGCCGCACGTGGCGGCCGTTGATCGAGGCATGCAGCGGATATTCGGCGGAATAGCCAGTGCCGTTGATGGCCAGGCGCACCACCGCACCGCTGACCGGCTCGTCCAGCGCCACCGCCTCGCCGCTCTGGCGCTCGGAAAACACCTCCAGCGGCCGGGCGGTGGTCGACAGCGTTTCGATGCCCACGGTGCCGCGTGCGTCGCGGCCACGCAGGTAGCGGCGCACCACGCCGACCAGCCAGTTGTCGCCGCCCGAGGGCTGCATGCCGACCAGGGAACCGACCCGCACCCATTCGGCGCTGGCGGTCGGTGCGGTGGCACCGATGCCGCCCAGGCTGGCGTCCGACATTTCCCAGCGGTAGATGACTGCCTCGTCGCGCGCGCCGCGCAGCACGTGGTGCAGATGCTTGATCCCGTTGGCCACCGCCAGCGCCCCGCCCAGCGTATGCCGGCGGTACTGGCGGGTCGGCGGATCCAGCGCCCAGTTGGACGCCAGATGACGCAGCAGCCGGGACAGCGCGTCGCGCTCCGGCAGATCGTCCAGACTGAGCGACTCCGGCAGGTCACCGCCCTCGACCCGGCGCGCCAGCGCCAGCGCGGCATCGGCCGCGGCGATGCCGGAGAAGAAACGGATGCCATCGACCTGCTGCGGCGCACGCACCAGGCGCAGCGGCGGCGACGGCTGGTTGGCATCCAGCCAGTGGGTGCTGCCGCGCTCTATCGTCGGCGACATGGAGTAGCGGGCGGCGAAATAGCCGGTCAGGTGTTCGGCCAGGCGCACGCTGTCCGGTACCAGGCCTTCGGGTGCGGCGACGTGCAGCGCGATCAGGCGCAGGTATTCGCGCTCGACCGAGGTCGGCACCTCGTCGGCGGCATTCACCACTTCACGGGATTCGGCATTGGCCGCCTGCGCCAGCAGATAGGCCTGACCGGCCACCTGCCACAGCCCGGCATCGACCGGACCGTTGTGATAGACGTCCCACTTGAAGCGCTGGCGGCAGGCGCGCACGGTGCGCGATGCCAGCCGGGACAGGCCGCTCAGCACGGTGGCATGGGCCGGATCGGCCAGATAGCGATCCAGCGCCACTTCATAGGCGGACGACAGGATGGACCAGAAATCGCGGCCGGTGCGCCAGATCACGTCGCTGCCCTGCGGGTCGGCAGCGTAGGCCTGCTCCAGCTTGCGCAGGTGCGGCTGGGCGCTGGAATCGAACTGATAGAGCAGATTGACGTGATGGGCGAGGTCGATGTTGGCGGCTTCGCCCACCGACTCGACCCAGCCGGTCAGCTCGTTGACCGCCAGCTCGGGCTGGGCGGCAGCGATTTCGGCCAGCACGCGGCGAAGCTCGGCGGGGTTGCCGAGCACGCTTGCCGGTGATGAAGAGAACACGCCGAACATACCTGCCACCTCTCCGCCGTCGGGGACATCCCGACCGGACCGCTCAATACATGCATTATCGTCACGCGGCGATCCGCTGCCGCCACGCACGGCTTCCAGTACTCACCACGTGATCTAGAATGCCGACCCTGTAGCGTAACGCGACTGCGCGAACTTTTCCATGAAGCAATATCTCGACCTCATGCGGCACGTGCTGGAACACGGCACCGAAAAGACCGACCGCACCGGCACCGGCACCCGCTCGGTGTTCGGCTGGCAGATGCGCTTCGATCTGTCGCAGGGCTTCCCTGTACTCACGACGAAGAAGCTGCACCTGCGCTCCATCATCGTCGAACTGCTGTGGTTCCTGCGCGGCGAAACCAATATCGCCTGGCTGAAGGAACGCGGCGTCAGCATCTGGGATGAATGGGCGGACGCCGACGGCAACCTCGGCCCGGTCTATGGCGCCCAGTGGCGCAGCTGGCCGGCGCCGGACGGCCGCCGCATCGACCAGATCACCGAACTGCTGGACGGCCTGCGTCGCAACCCGGATTCGCGCCGCCACATCGTCAGCGCCTGGAACCCGGCCGACATCCCTTCGATGAAGCTGCCGCCCTGCCACGCACTGTTCCAGTTCTATGTGGCGGATGGGCGATTGTCGTGCCAGCTCTACCAGCGCAGCGCGGACATATTCCTCGGCGTGCCGTTCAACATCGCCAGCTATGCGCTGCTTACGATGATGATCGCCCAGGTGTGCGGGCTGAAGCCGGGCGATTTCGTCCATACGCTGGGCGACGCCCATCTGTATTCAAACCATCTGGAACAGGCCAGGCTGCAGCTGTCGCGCGAACCGCGGCCGCTGCCCACCATGTGGATCAATCCCGAGGTGACCGATCTGTTCGCCTTCACGCCGGAGGATTTCCGGCTCGACGGCTACGATCCGTGGCCGCACATTCCGGCGCCGGTGGCGGTATGAAGCTCTCGCTGATCGCCGCGCTGGCGGCCAACCGCATGATAGGTCGCGACAACGGCATGCCCTGGCACCTGCCGGAAGACCTGAAGCGCTTCCGCGCGCTCACCATGGGCCACCCCATCATCATGGGTCGCAAGACCTGGGATTCGCTGGGCCGCCCGCTGCCCGGCCGCACCAGCATCGTGGTGAGCCGGCAGGCGGATCTGGACATCGCCGGCGCACACGTGGTGCCGTCGCTGGACGCGGCCATCGAACGGGCGGCCACCGTCGAGGGCGGAGACGAGGCCTTCGTGATCGGCGGCGCCCAGCTGTACGCGCTGGCGCTGCCCCGGGTGGACCGTCTGCTGCTCACCGAAATCGCCGACGCCTTCGACGGCGACACGCTGTTTCCGGATTTCGACCGCGCCGACTGGGTAGAAACCGCCCGCGAGGACGCGGTCAGTGCCGGCGGCCTGCGCTACGCCTTCGTCGATTACGCGCGACGCACGGCGCCGGCCGGCGCGCATCCACTCCGCTGACACCGCGTCGGGCCCGCAACCGCGCGGGCAACAGGCGTCATCAGCGGCGGCGCATGTTCGCGCCCGACCTCAGTCGCGCACGCAATCCACCGCGTAATCCAGCTCGTCGCCGTCGCCGGTCGCCACCAGACCGTGAATGTCGGTTTCGAAGCCCGGGAAGGTGCGGTTGAATTCGCGGGCGAAGAACAGGTAATTAACGATGGTGCGGTTGAAGCGCTCGCCGGGAATGAGCAGCGGAATGCCCGGCGGATAGGGCGTCAGCAGCACGCTGGTGATGCGGCCTTCGAGGTCGTCGATCGCCACCCGGTCGATCTCGCGATGCGCGGTGCGCGCCCAGGCATCGGCCGGCTTCATCGCCGGCTCCATCGGCGACAGATACATTTCGGTGGTCAGGCGCGCGATGTCGTGCTTCTTGTACATCTCGTGGATGCGGGTGCACAGGTCACGCAGGCCGACCCGCTCGTAGCGCGGGTGGGCGGCGACGAATTCCGGCATGACGCGCCACAGCGGCTGGTTGTTGTCGTAGTCGTCCTTGAACTGCTGCAGCTCGGTCACCATGGTGTTCCAGCGGCCCTTGGTGATGCCGATGGTGAACATGATGAAGAAGCTGTACAGGCCGGTCTTCTCGACGATGATGCCGTGCTCGGCCAGATAGCGGGTCAGGATGCCGGCCGGGATGCCCCAGTCGGCGAAATCGCCATCGACGTCCAGACCCGGGGTGATGACCGTGGCCTTGATCGGGTCCAGCATGTTGAAGCCGTCGGCCAGATCGCCGAAGCCGTGCCAGCGTTCGCCTGCACGCAGCGTCCAGTCCTCGCGCGTACCCAGACCCTCGTCGGCCAGATGGTCCGGCCCCCACACCTTGAACCACCAGTCGGCGCCGAATTCGGCATCGACCTTGCGCATCGCGCGACGGAATTCGACCGCCTCGGCCAGCGATTCCTCGACCAGCGCGGTACCGCCCGGCGGCTCCATCATCGCCGCCGCCACGTCGCACGAAGCGATGATGGCGTACTGCGGGCTGGTCGAGGTGTGCATCAGATAGGCCTCGTTGAACACGTCGCGGTCGAGAGCGCGGGTCTGCGAGTCCTGCACCAGGATCTGCGACGCCTGTGACAGGCCGGCCAGCAGCTTGTGGGTCGACTGGGTCGAAAAAATCATCGACTCCTTGCAGCGCGGACGGCCTTCGCCGATCGCGTGGTAGTCGCCGTAGAAGTCATGGAAGGCGGCGTGCGGCAGCCAGGCTTCGTCGAAGTGCAGCGTGTCGATCTCGCCATCCAGCACGTCCTTGATGGTTTCGACGTTGTACAGCACCCCGTCATAGGTGGACTGGGTGATGGTCAGGATGCGCGGCTTCTTGTTCACCGCCTCACGCGCGAACGGATTCGCCTCGATCTTGGCGCGTATCACGTCCGGGCTGAATTCGGACAGCGGGATCGGACCGATGATGCCGTAGTGGTTGCGGGTCGGCGTCAGGAAGACCGGAATCGCGCCGGTCATGATGATCGAATGCAGGATGGACTTGTGGCAGTTGCGGTCCACCACCACGATGTCGCCCGGCGCCACGGTCGAGTGCCACACCATCTTGTTCGAGGTGGACGTGCCGTTGGTGACGAAGTACAGGTGATCGGAATGGAAGATGCGCGCGGCATTGCGCTCCGACGCCGCCACCGGACCGGTGTGGTCGAGCAGCTGGCCCAGTTCCTCGACCGCGTTGCACACGTCGGCGCGCAGCATGTTCTCGCCGAAGAACTGGTGGAACATGCGGCCGACCGGGCTCTTCAGGAAGGCGACGCCACCGGAGTGGCCCGGGCAGTGCCAGGAATACGAGCCGTCCTGCGCGTAGTGGGTCAGCGCGCGGAAGAAGGGCGGCGGCAGCGAATCCAGATAGGCACGCGCCTCGCGCACGATGTAGCGGGCGACGAATTCCGGCGTGTCCTCGAACATGTGGATGAAGCCGTGCAGCTCACGCAGGATGTCGTTCGGGATGTGACGTGTGGTGCGCGTTTCGCCGTACAGGAAGATCGGGATGTCGGCGTTGCGGCGGCGGATTTCGGCGACGAAATTGCGCAGATTGGTCAGCACCGCCCTGATTTCGGCTTCACCGCCGCTGCCGAATTCCTCGTCGTCGATCGACAGGATGAAGGTGGAGCCGCGGCTCTGCTGCTGCGCGAACGAGGTCAGGTCGCCGTAGCTGGTGACGCCCAGCACGCCAAGACCTTCCTTCTCGATCGCCTCGGCCAGCGCACGGATGCCCAGACCGGAGGCGTTTTCCGAACGGAAGTCCTCGTCGATGATGATGACCGGAAACTCGAAGCGCATGATGCCCAACCTTCAAAGTAAAAGAGGGCACCCTGACGCGGCGCCCCCGGACTGCAGCGGGGCTGCAGGCTTGAAGCGCGCGATGGTAACAGTTCGGTATTGCAAAACAATCGGGGCCGCACAAGGCGGCCCCGATTGTTTGAAACAGCGTCTGTCCGGCGTCAGGCGATGCGGCGGCGGGCGATGGCACCCACCACGGCCAGGCCGGCCACCACCAGCGCCCAGGACTCAGGTTCCGGCACCGCGGCGGCAATCGCGGCGTTGCTGGTCAGGAACTCGACGCGCACGCCGGTCGGGTTGCCACCGCTCTGGGCGTAATTGGTGACGTAGAAGTCCAGCGTGTTCAGGCCGGACACGAAACCGGCGCTGGCGCCGAACGAGGTCGGGCTGGACAGATTCACGCCGCTGGAAATGGTGTGGCCATTCAGCTGCACATAGCCCTGGTTGTCCGCCCACCAGCGGCCGGCAAACGATGCGGTCGCGATGTCCTTGCCGGTCAGATCGAAGCTGATCGACCACTTGTACAGGCCGTTGCTCGACGGGTCATAGCTTTGACCGGCATTGGCGCTGGGCGTGAGCCAGGACGAGGCCACGTCGTTCTCTGCCCAGATCGGGAAGGGGAAACCTTCGCCAGTGGTCACCACGCCGTAGCCGCCGGTACCGGTTGCGGTGCCGCTGATGACGGTGAAGCGGTAGTTGGTGTCCTGCTCGCCAGCGAAGAACACCTCGCCGGTGTTGTACAGGCCTTCGATCCAGGCGGTCGGGGCAGCGGCGGACGCCACGGCCGAAGCCAGGGCCAGACCGGAAGCAAGCAGCAGGTTCTTGATGTTCATCTTGGCGACTCCGCGCAATTCAGGAATGGAGCGAAGTCTAGGGATCGGCCCTGTCACCGGCCGTTCATAAAGTCACACCTGCGGCGGGTGCCTGCAAACGACTGTTACGGCGGACACCGCAACAGTGACTTATGCACGGCCGGGACAGTGGATTCAGATCTTGGGCAGCGTGACGCCGGTCTGGCCCTGGTACTTGCCGCCGCGGTCGCGGTAGGAGGTTTCGCAGGGCTCGTCCGATTCGAAGAACAGCATCTGGGCAACACCCTCGTTGGCGTAGATGCGCGCCGGCAGCGGCGTCGTGTTGGAAAACTCCAGCGTCACGTGACCCTCCCACTCCGGTTCCAGCGGCGTCACGTTCACGATGATGCCGCAGCGGGCATAGGTGCTCTTGCCCAGACACACCACCAGCACGTTGCGCGGGATGCGGAAGTACTCGACCGTGCGCGCCAGCGCGAACGAGTTCGGCGGAATGATGCAGGACTCGCTGTCCATCTCGACGAAGGAGTTCGGATCGAAGGTCTTGGGGTCGACGATGGTGGAATTGATGTTGGTGAACACCTTGAATTCGGAGGCGCAGCGCACGTCGTAGCCGTAGCTCGAGGTGCCGTAGGACACGATGCGGCGACCTTCGACATGGCGCACCTGACCCGGCTCGAACGGGTCGATCATGTGGTGCTCCTGCGCCATCCGGCGTATCCAGCGGTCGGACTTGATGCTCATCTGCGTGCCCTCGAATGCATGCCGGCCCCGGGGGAGGAGCCGCAAAAGGACGCAATTGTTGCAATTTCGGGCCGGAAAAGCACGCGGCCCGGGTGGCAGACGCCAGCCGGGCCGCGTACCCCGCGTCAGCGGGCCATCAGGTCAGCATGTCGGCCCAGATGTTCTTCGCCCACGCCAGCCCGAACTGGCCTTCCAGCTCGTTCGGCGCGGCCGACACGCCGCCGGCACCCTTCACCGGCTGCACCAGCTTCGTCGCCGGGTCGTAGGCATGCACCGAAGCCACGTGGATCACGTTCTTCGCATCGACGAAGCTGTAGCAGGTGTTCATCACCAGCGGCGCGTCCGACGGCGGCAGGCCGGCCTGCAGGTTCACGATGGCCGCCGCCGCCAGCTTGGCGTGCTGGTTGGCCATGTGGCCCGACTTCGGCATCGTCGGTGCCGGGAAGATGGCATCGCCCAGCACATGGATGTTCGGCGTGCTGGTCGAACCCATGGTGAGCCAGTCGATCTCCACCCAGCGGCCGTTCACCAGCTTCAGGCCGGACCTGGCCGCGATGTCGCCGGCGCGCTGCGCGGGCACCACATTGAGCACGTCGGCCTTCACCTTGTCGAATTCCAGGATGGCGGTGCGGTTCTTCGCATCGACATCGCGCAGCTCGCTCTGCGGCCGGTACTCGATGATGCCCTTGTACTGTTCGTTGAACACCTTGGTGAACAGGCCCTTCTTGGACACGATCTCCTCGTTCGCATCCAGCACCAGCACCTTGGACTTCGGCTTCTTCGTCTTGAAGTAGTGCGCCACCATGCACGCGCGCTCGTACGGTCCGGGCGGGCAGCGGTAGGGCGCCTTGGGAATGGTCAGCGCGTACACGCCGCCATCCGGCATCGCTTCCAGCTGCCGGCGCAGCGCCACCGTCTGCGGACCCGCCTTCCAGGCGTGCAGGATGTCCTGCTGGGCGGCGGCCGAATTCAGGCCGGGCAGCGTGTCGTACATGAAGTCCACGCCGGGCGACAGCACCAGGCGGTCATAGGCGAGGTCACCGCCCTTGGCCAGCCGGATCACCCGCTTGTCGGCGTCGACCGCGAGCACCTCGTCCTGCACCACCTTGATGCCGTACTTGGCCAGGCCCTCGTAGCCGATGGTGATGTCCGACAGCTGCTTCTCGCCGGCCAGAACCAGATTCGAGATCGGGCAGGACACGAAGGCCGCGTTGCGTTCGACCAGCGTGACCTTGATGCCGCCATTGCTCCACATCGAAATGTACTTGGCCGCGGTGGCGCCGCCGAAGCCGCCGCCCACCACCACCACATGACCCTTGCCCTTGCCGGCACCGGCGCAGCCGTACAGCGCGGCCATGGCCGATACGCCGAGCGCGCCCTGGATGAAACCGCGGCGTCCGAAATCGGTGTGCTGGCTCATTTGGCGCCTCCTGCCGGCTTGATCGCCGCGAAATAGCCGGCGATCAGGTCCAGCTGCTCGTCGGTATAGCCCTTGGAAATCTGGTGCATGATGGTGGCCGGCTTATCGCCGCTGCGGAAGGCCTTCAGCGAAGCGAGCAGCTTGTCCTTCGGCTCGCCGGCAAGCACTGCCATGCCACCCGCGCTGCGGCCGTCGGTGCCGTGGCAGTTGGCGCAGGTGGCCGCGAGATTGCGGGCGAGATGGGGGTCTGCGGCCTGGGCGGCAGCGGACAGCAGCAGGGCAAGGACGCCGGCCAGCGGCGCGATTCTTCTCATTGAATTTCTCCTGGTCTCCGGGATCGGCGGGGCGCGGCCGGACGGCCTGACCCGCGACACTTCACACGCTATTAAAAAATCGGCCTCGGCTCAAATAACCGATGGTTCATTGCTTATCCGTTCTCCGGATAAAGCGGACAGCACCGCGCGCGGAACCTCCTGCCCGCCGGGCACCCCAACTTGTCAGGCAGACGCAGGCAGGGTATTCATGCGCCCCTCACGGCGGGCGTCGCCGTATCCGCCTGACCCGATTGCCGTACTTCCGTCCCCGAATACAGAGCCCATCCATGCAACGCAGACAGTTCATCGCCGCCGGCAGCAGCCTGCTGCTGGCTTCCTTCCTGCCGCTGCGCGCCTTCGCGAACCCGCAGCCGCGCCCGGCCTTTGCCGCCACCACGCTGGACGAGGCGCTGAAGGCGCTGGGCGCCGACAAGGCCGCGGCCACGCGCGACATCCAGATCACCGCTCCGGACGTGGCGGAGGACGGCTCGGTGGTGCCGCTTGCGGTGCAGAGCGGGCTGGCGGGCACCGAAGCGCTGTCGATACTGGTCGAGAAGAACCGCACCCAGCTGATCGCGCGCTTCACGCTGCCCGAAGGCACGCAGGCCAACATCAACACCCGCATCAAGATGTCGGAAGGCTCGCGGGTGCTCGGCGTCGCGCACACGAAGGCCGGCGTGTTCAGTGCCGCACGCGAGGTGAAGGTGACCCAGGGCGGCTGCGGCCCGGGCGATCCGTCGGGCCGCGCGCCGGACGGCGCAGCGCCTCAGCCCACCCGCATCCGCGCCACGGTGACCGGCGGCGAAACCGAGGTGAAGGTGCTGATGAGTCACGACATGGAAACCGGCCAGCGGCGCGACGCCGCCGGCGCACTGGTGCCGGCGCACTACATCACCGACGTGCGCATCACCCACAACGGCCGAGACGTGCTGGTCGCCCAGTTCGGCACCGGCGTGTCGCGCAACCCCTTCCTGCACTTCCGTTTCAAGGGTGGGGCCAAGGGCGACAAGCTGCGCGTGGACTGGACCGACAACAAGGGCCGTACCCGCAGCGACGAAGCCGCGCTGGGCTGAAATGACACGGCCCGCTGCACGGGCAGCGGGCCGCGAATGAGGCTGCAAGCAATCAGGGCGATGCGCGCGCACCGCCCGCCTGCGTCAGGTGTTCTGCACCACGATGCTCGGGAACTTGGCTGTCATGTCCTTCGCCTTGTCGGCGATCTTCACCGCCACCCGGCGCGCGATGTCACGGTAGATTTCGGCCACGCGGCCGTCCGGGTCGGACACCACGGTCGGCTTGCCGGAATCGGCCTGTTCGCGGATCTGCATCGCCAGCGGCAGCGAACCGAGCACGTCGAGGTTGTAGTCGGCCGCCATGCGCGCACCGCCGCCCTCGCCGAAAATGTGCTCTTCGTGGCCGCACTTGGAACAGGTGTGCAGGCTCATGTTCTCGACGATGCCGAGGATGGGGATGCCTACCTTCTCGAACATCTTCAGACCCTTGCGCGCGTCCAGCAGCGCGATGTCCTGCGGCGTGGTGACGATGACCGCACCGGTGACCGGCACCTTCTGCGCCAGCGTGAGCTGGATGTCGCCGGTGCCCGGCGGCATGTCGATCACCAGGTAATCGACGTCGTCCCAGCGGGTTTCGGTCAGCAGCTGTTCCAGCGCCGAGGTCACCATCGGGCCGCGCCACACCATGGGGGTTTCGACGTCGATCAGGAAGCCGATCGACATGGCCTGGATGCCGTAGGCGGTCATCGGCGACAGCGACTTGCCGTCCGGCGATTCCGGACGGCCGGTGATGCCCAGCATCTGCGGCTGCGACGGGCCGTAGATGTCGGCATCGAGCAGGCCGACAGTAGCGCCTTCGGCTGCCAGCGCCAGCGCGAGGTTCACCGCGGTGGTGCTCTTGCCGACGCCGCCCTTGCCGGAGGCGACGGCGATGATGTTCTTCACGCCCGGCAGCAGCTTCACGCCGCGCTGCACCGCGTGCGACACGATCTTCTGGCTGACGCTGACGCTCACGTTGCCCACGCCCGGAATGGCGCGCAGACGGGCGATCGCGAGGCGACGGAGATGATCCATCTGGCTTTTCGCGGGATAGCCCAGCTCGATGTCGACCGACACGTCGGCACCGTCGATGCGGATGTTCTTCGCGCTGCGGCTGGTCACGAAATCCTTGCCGGTATTCGGATCGATCAGTTCCTTGAGCGCGCTCTGGACCTGGGCTTCGGTGAGGGACATAAAGACGACTCCATCTGCGCGGGATTCCGCCGCCTCGCCTCGTGCGCGGCCGCCGCGGAAATACCCGATCAATTTACTAAAGTATAACCGATCACCCCGGCTGTCGTGGCGCCAGCGCGCGGGGACAGTAGAATTGCGGGTTTTCCGCTCTGGCCGCTTCGCCGCCCGTCACCATGTCCCGCCGCCGTCTGCTCGTCACCAGCGCCCTGCCCTACGCCAATGGCGCCATCCACCTCGGCCATCTGGTCGAATACATCCAGACCGACATCTGGGTGCGCTTTCAGCGCATGCGCGGCCACGAGGTGCACTACGTCGGCGCCGACGACCAGCACGGCACGCCCATCATGCTGCGCGCCGAGAAGGAAGGCATCACGCCGCGCCAGCTGGTCGAACGCGTGCTGCACGAGCACGCGCGCGATTTCTTCGGCGGCCTCGCCGTGCAGCAGGCCTGGAAGAAGGGCGAAGGCGAACTGGGCGGCTTCCTGGTCAGTTTCGACAACTACCACGAGACCGATTCGGACGAGAACCGCGCCTTCTGCGAGGACATCTACGGCAAGCTGAAGGCGGGCGACCTGATCGCCCAGCGTTCGGTCGAACAGTTCTACGACCCGGTGAAGGACATGTTCCTGCCGGACCGCTTCATCAAGGGCGAGTGCCCGAAATGCGGCGCCAAGGACCAGTACGGCGACTCGTGCGAAGTGTGCGGCGCCACCTACGCGCCGACCGAACTGAAGAATGCCTATTCGGTGGTGTCCGGTGCCGCACCGGAGCGCCGCTCCAGCGAGCACTATTTCTTCCGGCTGTCGGCGCCGCAGTGCGAAAGCTTCCTGCGCGACTTCACCCAGGGCTCGAACCGGCTGCAGCCGGAAGCGGCGAACAAGATGAAGGAATGGCTGGGCGAGCCGGGCGACAACCGGCTGTCCGACTGGGACATTTCCCGCGATGCGCCCTACTTCGGTTTCCGCATCCCGGGCACCGACAGCAAGTTCTTCTACGTCTGGCTGGATGCGCCGGTCGGCTATTTCGGCAGCTTCCGCAACTACGTCGCGAAGCAGAAGGCGCTGGGTCATGACATCGACGAGGCGGACTTCCTCGACGCCGCGCGTGCGAAGGCAGCCGGCACCGAAATGGTCCATTTCATCGGCAAGGACATCCTCTACTTCCACGCGCTGTTCTGGCCGGCCATGCTGGAGCACTCCGGCTACCGCACGCCGACCCAGATCAACGCGCACGGCTTCCTGACCGTCAATGGCGAGAAGATGAGCAAGAGCCGCGGCACATTCATCACCGCGCAGAGCTATCTCGACCTCGGCCTGAATCCGGAGTGGCTGCGCTACTACTACGCCGCCAAGCTGAACGGTTCGATGGAAGACATCGACCTGAACCTCGACGACTTCGTCGCCCGCGTCAATTCCGATCTGGTCGGCAAGTACATCAACATCGCCAGCCGCTGCGCCGGCTTCATCACCAAGCGCTTCGGCGGCAGGCTGTCGGCGCCGACCGTGCCCTTCCACTGGCACGAAGTGTCCATCCGCGATGCCTACGAGTCGCGCGACTACGCGCGGGCGCTGCGCGAGGTGATGGCCTGCGCCGATCAGGCCAATGTGTTCGTGAACGACCATACACCGTGGGTGCTGGCCAAGCAGGAGGGCCAGGACGAGAAGCTGCAGTCGGTGTGCAGCACCGCGCTCGAACTGTTCCGCCAGCTGTCGGTGCTGCTCAAGCCGGTGCTGCCGCATCTGGTGGCCGAGGTCGAGCGCTTCCTGAACATCGCGCCGCTGGGCTGGGACGACTTCGGCGCCACGCTGACCGCCGGCCACACGATCAACGAATACAAGCACCTGATGACCCGCGTCGACCCCAAGCAGGTGGTCGCGCTGGTCGACGCCAACAAGGAATCCCTGGTGAGCACCCAAGCCCCCGCCGCCGCGCCGGCCAAGACCGAAGCCCCGAAAAAGGCCGAAGCGCCGGCCACTGATGCCGGCGCCCACATTTCGATCGACGATTTCTCCAAGGTCGAGCTGCGCATCGCGAAAATCGTCGCCGCCGACCACGTCGAGGGCGCGGACAAGCTGCTGCGCCTGCAGCTGGACATCGGCGAGGAAAAGCCCCGTCAGGTGTTCGCAGGCATCAAGTCGGCCTACGACCCGGCGTTGCTGGTCGGCCGTCTGACCGTGATGGTGGCCAACCTCGCGCCGCGCAAGATGAAGTTCGGCATGTCCGAGGGCATGGTGCTGGCCGCCTCCGACGACAAGGGCGAGGTGCCCGGCCTGTTCATCCTGTCGCCGGATTCCGGCGCCCAGCCGGGCATGCGCGTCAAGTAAGCGACAGCGATGGACGAGCACGAGATCGAAGCCCTGCACTTCGCCATCCGCGGCCGGGTGCAGGGCGTTTATTTCCGCGCGTCCATGGTGGCCGAAGCACAGCGTCTCGGCCTGACCGGCTGGGTGCGCAACCGGCACGACGGTTCGGTCGAAGCCTATGCCTGCGGCAAGCCGGCCGCGCTCGATGCGCTGGTGGCCTGGGCGGAAGGCGGTCCGCCGGCCGCACGGGTCGATGAATGCGTCGTATCGCCGGCCGAGGCTGACGCCGCACTGCACGACTTCACGCAAGCCGCGACGGCCTGAGATTTCAGCGACAGATCACCCGGCAAACCCGCGCCGGATGGTGCACTGCCGCCATGGCAGCGCGTCATGACTTCCTTCCGGCATCGTTCTAGCGTCCACAACAGGCGCGCGCATCGACGCGACCCACACTGTGGAGGAGACAACCATGCTGCCAACGGAGGAAGCGTGTTTCCGCGCGGTGTTGCGCGCCTGCCAGGACCACGCCGACGCGATGCTCGCGTGCGGCACCCCGCCCCGTCCCACCGCGCTGGTCACCCGGCTCGACCAGGGGCGCATCGTCGATGCCGCGCTGGCGCGGATGGACATGCTGGATGAAGCGTCGGTGGTGCGCTTCGTGCAGGAAACCATCACCGACCCGGAAGTGGACGTGATCGGCCTGAGCTGCGTACTGCGGCTGGCCGAATTTGATGACGACGCGCCGACGGCTGCTCCGGTCACGCGCGACGTGGTGGTGATCTATCTGGTGTCCCGCGAGCGCGAAACCTGGGTCGCCAACGACATCGACCGCGCCGCCCGCCGGCTCGTTCGCGGCACGCTGGACATGAGCCGAGGCAGCAACACCTTCATTGCAACCCCCGCGCTGATGCACTGAAGGCGCGGCTTTCGCCGCACCTCGCCCGGCAGCGGGTGCCGATCCGCCCTGCATGTCGTCTAACCCTGTGGAACCTCCGCTTCCAGGACGTAAACCCGGACATCCGCCCGGAAAGTGAAGCGCACGCGCGGCTGCCGCCCCGGCCTCCGGGGTGCGACGCGCTGGCCCGACTGTCCTGTCAGGTCACGCGCCGCCAAGCCGCCCGACCGTCGATGCCCGATGGCCAGGAGAACCACCTCCGCATCGCTTGTCCGCACGTGGGCACGTGCGCGCGCTTCACTTTCCGGGTGGCCCCGAGGTCAGACAACACATGGAGGCACAGAACCGTGAAGGTCGCCACCAGCAGCGTACAGCTCGAATCCAGCCACGCCGAATCACGGCGGCTGGACGTTTCGGAACGGCTTGAAACGTGGACCGGCAACCGCCGGCCCAGTGCAGCGGACGATGGACGGACGTCCGCCGTGCCCCGCGTGACGCTGTCCGCCGAAGCGGTGGCGGCGCAGCAGGCCGACGCCGCCGCTCCACCTGACCGCCTGGAGGACGCGATACGCAAGGATCCGCGGCTGTCCCTGCTCATCCTGATGATAGAGAAGATCACCGGACGCAAGGTCGAGCTGCTGGACAGCAGCGCGCTGCAGGGTCCGGCTGCCGCCAGCGGCGGCGAGAGCGGAAACGGGACGCCGCAGCGCGTCGGCTGGGGCATCGAATACGACTACCGCGCCGAATACAGCGAATCCGAAACCACCGCCTTCTCCGCCGAAGGCCGGGTACGCACCGCGGACGGGCGCGACATCGCGTTCAAGCTCGATCTTGAAATGTCGCGCAGCTTCAGCACCACGGTCAGCGCATCCTTCCGCGCCGGCGACGCGCTGCTGAAGGACCCGCTGATGCTGGATTTCGCCGGTCCGGCGGCGGCGCTGTCGGACGTCCGCTTCGCCTTCGACCTCGACGCCGACGGCGTCAAGGAGCAGGTGCCGCTGGCCGGCGGCCGGGGCATGCTGGCCTTCGACCGCAATGGCAATGGCCGCATCGACGACGGGCGCGAGCTGTTCGGACCGACCACCGGCAAGGGCTTCGAGGAACTGGCTGCGCTGGACGAGGACGGCAACGGCTGGCTGGACGAGGCGGACAGCGCGTTCGCGAAACTGCGCCTGTGGCGGCCGGACGCGGAGGGCGCCGGCACGCTGCTCACGATGAAGGAGGCCAATGCCGGCGCCTTCTATCTCGGCCGGGTCGACACTCCGTTCAGCCTGCGCAACGCCGCCAACGAAACGCTGGGCGAAATGCGCGCCACCAGCGTCTATCTGCACGAGGACGGCAGCGCCGGCACGGTGAGCCAGGTCGATCTGAGCGTGTGATGCACGCTGCCGCGGCCTGTCGCCGCCGGCGGCTGCCTCAGAACAGCAGCCCGAACAGCTGGCGCGAAAAGGCCTCGATCAGGTAGAGCAGCACCTGCAGCAGCAGGATGAGCACCAGCGGCGACAGATCGACGTTGGCGATCGGCGGCATCACCCGCTGTATCGGCTGCAGGAAGGGGCGGGTGAGCGCATTCATCATGCTGCCGAGCGGATTGCCCGGCGACACCCAGCTCATCACCGCCGAAATGATGAGCACAATCATCAGGAACCACACCGAAAGGCGGGCGATCTCGATCACGCCCCGCAGCAGAGCCAGCGGAATCAGCCCGTCGGCACCGATGCTGCCGTGGAGCAGCGCGCCAACGAGAATGAGCGCCACCTGGATCAGCCAGGCCACCACCAGTGTCGCCATGTCCAGCCCGAACAGCGCCGGCACCACGCGCCGCGCCGGCAGCACCGCCCAGTCGGTGGTCTGGATCACGAAGGCACCCAGCTGATTGCGGAAACTCACCCGCGCCCACTGCATGTAGAAGCGGGCGAGCAGCAGCGTGGTGACGAAACTGGCGACGGCGTTGAGTACGAGCAGGACGAGATCGGTCAGCATGGGTGCGTGGCGAGGGGGTGTCCGAAGGAATATCGCGTGAAAGACAGTGCGTCGCAGCCGGCGTTCAGGCCCGGCCGAGCTGGTCGCCCAGTTCGGCGCCGCGCGCGGCCGCGGCAGCCAGCGCGCGCACGATGGCGTCGCTCACCGCGTCGGCGTTCATCGACTTCAGCGCCGCTTCGGTGGTGCCGCCCTTGGAGGTGACCCGCTCGCGCAGCGTGGCCGGCGATTCCGGGCTCTGCGCCGCCAGCGCGGAAGCACCGGTGAAGGTGGCGATGGCCAGGTCGCGCGCCTGTTCGGCGCTCAGTCCGAGCGCCTCGCCGCCGCGCACCAGCGCTTCGATGAAATAGAACACATAGGCCGGACCGCTGCCGGACACCGCGGTCACCGCGTCGATCAGCGTTTCGTCGTCCACCCACACCACGCTGCCGACCGCGCTCAGCACCTGTTCCGCCTGAGCGCGTTCGGCCGCACCCAGCGACGCGTCAGCGTACAGTCCGGTCACGCCCTGGCCGATCAGCGCCGGCGTGTTGGGCATGGCGCGCACCATGCGGGCATGACCGCCCAGCCAGCGACCGATGTCGGCCGCGCGCAGGCCGGCGGCGATGCTCAGCACGGTCTGCCGCTTCATGTGGGGCGCAATGCCGGCGCACACCTCGCGCATCTGCTGCGGCTTGACCGACAGCACCAGCAGGTCGCAGTCCGCGGCCTGTGCGTCGAGCGATTCGAGCGTCCGCACACCGAAGTCACGGACCAGGCGCTCCCGGCCTTCGGCCAGCAGCTCAACCACCGCAATATCCGACGCCTGAGCGCCGCGCTTCAACATGCCGCCGATCAGCGCGCTGGCCATATTGCCGCCGCCGATGAAAGTGATCCGCATGACTGCCCCGTTCAGTTGAAAGGCCCGACCCCGGGCCGCAGGGCGCTATGGTAACCGCGCCCGGTGGCCGGACGCGGCCATGCGGTCAGCGCACGATGAAGTTCTTCTTGGTCTGGGCCGCGGTCACGTTGCTGAACGACAGCACGCCCGGGGTCACGCTGGCCTGAACCTGCGGCGTGATGGTGCCGCTCCAGCCCCAGGGCACGGTGCAGGCGTAGGCGCCGGTGCTGCCGCTGGCGGTGCAGCTGGCGCCATTGCTGGCGCTCAGTGCCACATTGGCCAGCGGTCGGCCGGCACGGGAAATCGTGCCGGACACCTGATAGCTGGTCGCGATGGTGGTCGCGGTCCAGTTCGACACCGCCACGCGGTTGTTGATCAGCGCCAGCGCGTTGTGGGCGGAAGCAGGGTCGGTCGTGGCGACACCGCAGGCGCTGCCGGCGCAGGTATTCAGTTCCGGATTGGAAAAGCGGCCGATCACCGGGGAGATGTAACTCATGATGGTGCCGAAGCTGCCGCTGCGGCCGTAGCCGAAGGCATAGGGATAGCTGCCCTGACCGCCGCCCTGCCGCGCCACCGTGTCGCGGTCGTGCATCAGGCCCATGTTGTGGCCCAGCTCGTGGGTGAAGGTGTAGTCGGTGCAGTAGTAATTGGTGCCGGCCATATCGCGGCCGTCGCTCACCACCGAATAGGCGTAACCGGCATAGCCGGCCATATTGCTGCCGTTGTAGCCGCCGACATAGCCGACGCCGCAGCTGCCGCCCTGCGCATTCATGTAGAACGGACGCACCACGGTCACCAGATCGGCGCCGTACTTCTTGCGCAGCGTCGGCACCGTCTTGTAGGCGCCGGTGGCGCGGGCGAGCGCGGTCAGGGTGCTGGAATTGGTGGTGGTGTCGCTGTCGCTCACCGGTTCGGAACCGACCAGGCGCAGACGGATCGGCACGCCGCTGTCGACATAGGCCTGATTGGCCAGTGCCACCAGTTGCGCGATGCGGGTGGTGTAGCCGGTGCCGTACTTCTTCTTGAAGCCCGGCGTGTAGAGCACCAGCAGGTCGATCTGGGTGGCGGTGGCATCGGCCACGGCGCCCGCGGTAGTGGCCGATGCGGTGGTCGTGGCTCCGGCGGCGGCGCTCACGCCGCCGGCTGCAGTGCCGTGCACCTCTTCACCGACCGAATCCGCGTGTTCCGACTCGAACTGCGACAGACCGGAGCGCACCGGGTCCACCAGCCACTGCCGGCCGTTGTTCTCGACCAGCATCAGTTCGCCGGACGGGGTCAGGATGTTGCCCATGCTGCCATTCGGGCCGGAAGTGATGATGACGCGGAACTCGCTGCCGT
>Ga0123397_148214_pt1 | contig 21358 bp, 22 predicted proteins | sample T10HLNH4metaT_FD_89925 | JGI IMG/M metagenome (GOLD analysis project Ga0123397, IMG submission 89925) | Methane-oxidizing artificial microbial communities from Washington, USA to study methane cycling - T10-HLNH4 metaT (Metagenome... ... | reverse complement strand
AGTGCGGGCGCAGAGTCGACCGGAAACGCGCCATCATGCCGCAACTGCCGCTGGATCAGTTCTACCTCTATCTGAAGCATCTGCTGTCCGGACTGGTCATGGTGGCCGCCTTCGCCGCGGTCTATGTGCGGGTCACGCCCTTCCACGAACTGCCGCTGATCCGCCGCGGCTGCACCGCCGCCGCGCTGTCGCTGGCCGGTGCCATCGCCGGCTTCTCGCTGACCGTGGCGTCCAGCATCCTGCACAACGACCACTACCTGATGTTCATCGTCTGGGGCACGCTGGCTGCGGTGGTGCAGATGGCGGCCTATCTGCTGATCGAACGCAGCCTGCCGGAAATGAAGGTGGCGATCGAAGCGAACAATATCGCGATGGGTGCGCTGATGGGCACGGTGTCGCTGGTGGTCGGTGTGATCAACGCCGCCTGTCTTTCCTGAGATGAGGGCCCCCACGCTCGCCCTTGGGGCGGCCCTGCGGGCGGCGCGGGCCCGGTTCAGGCGTCGTTGTAAGGTGACGAACAGTGGAACAACTGAGAGGAGTCGACGATGGGTATCGGTGATTTCATCAAGAAGCAGTTCATCGACGTACTGCAGTGGAACGAGGACGGCGATGGCGTGCTGGCCTGGCGCTACCCGATGCAGGACTTCGAAATCCAGTACGGCGCGAAGCTCACCGTGCGCGAGTCGCAGATGGCGGTGTTCGTCAATGAAGGCAAGGTGGCGGACGTGTTCGGCCCCGGCCTGCACACGCTGAACACGAACACCCTGCCGGTGCTCACCTATCTGCAGAACTGGGACAAGCTGTTCGAATCGCCCTTCAAGAGCGACGTCTATTTCTTCAGCACCCGGCTGCAGCTCGGCCGCAAGTGGGGCACGCCGCAACCGGTCACGGTGCGCGACGAGGATTTCGGCATGGTGCGGCTGCGCGCTTTCGGCATGTATTCGTACAAGCTGGCCGACCCGAAGAAGTTCTTCACCGAAATCAGCGGCACGCGCGACACCTACTCGGTCGATGACCTGGAAATGCAGCTGCGCAATCTGGTCGTGTCGACCATGAGCAGCACGCTGGGCAATTCGGCCGCCCCCTTCCTCGACATGGCGGCCAATCTGGGCGTGATGTCGGACGCGGTGAAGACCGCGATGACGCCGGTGTTCGAGCGCTACGGCGTGGCGATCGACAATTTCGCGGTCGAAAGCATTTCGCTGCCGGAAGAACTGCAGAAGGCGCTCGACACCCGCATCTCGATGGGCATGGTCGGCAATATGGCCGCCTATACCCAGTACCAGACCGCCAACGCGATTCCGCTGGCCGCGCAGAACGAGGGCGGGCTGGCCGGCATCGGTGCCAGTCTGGGCGCCGGCCTGACCATGGGGCAGGTGATGACCGAGGCGATGCGTGCGGCTCAGGCCGGCACGCCGGCTGCAGCACCCGCTGCTGCCCCGGCCGTCGATACCCCCGAGGCCCGGCTGGGCAAGCTGAAGTCGCTGCTCGACGGCGGCCTCATCACCCAGGCCGACTATGACGCGGCCAAGGCGGACGTGATCAAGCAGATCACCGGCGGCTGATCCTCCGCATGGCGATGTACCAGGCGGCCTGCCCCGGCTGCGGTGCGCCGGTCGAATTCCGTTCGGCCGCGTCACGCATGGCGGTGTGCGGCTACTGCCGCACCACGCTGCTGCGCGACGCCGACGCGGTGCGCGACATCGGCAAGCAGGCGGCGCTGATCGAGGACCACTCGCCGGTACAGATCATGACTGCCGGCCAGTACGCCGGTCAGGGCTTCACCGTGGTCGGCCGCATCCAGCTTCGCTACGAGCATGGCGTGTGGAACGAGTGGTATCTGCTGTTCGACGACGGCAGCGGCGGCTGGCTGGGCGATTTCGCAGGTCAGTTCGTGCTGACCCGGCCGGATGGCGACGCGGTCGGCCCGCCGCTGTTTGACAAGGTCGAGCCGGGCAATCGCTGGTCGCACGGCGGCACCTTCTGGCACGCGGCCGACATCCGCAAGGCGGAATGCGTGGCGGCCGAAGGCGAACTGCCGTTTCCGGTCGACGCGCGCTGGGTGGCGCGGGTGATCGACTACCGCCACCGCGACGAATTCCTGACGCTGGACTATTCCGACCTGCCGCCGGTCTGTTACCGCGGGCGCGCCGTGTCGCTGGCCGGTCTGCATGCCCAGCGCCTGCGCGACGCGGACGAGGTGGCCGGCCGCGCCGGGCGGCTGAAGGGCGGCGTGGCCACACTGGTCTGCCCGGCCTGTGGCGCGCCGACCGCGGTGGTGCCCGGCGCCACCCAGCATCTGACCTGCCCGTCCTGCCGGTCGCAGATTTCGCTGGCGGCCGGTCAGGCCGAAGTGGTGAGCCGGCAGGCGGCGGACGACCGTGCGGTCGGCGCCACGCTGCAGGCGGGCGAAACGCTCACCATCGAAGGTCTGGCCTGGCGGGTAATGGGCTGGCTGCGCTGCGGCGTGCCGGCCGACGCCTCCGAACCCGAGTGGTTCGAGTACCTGCTGTATGCGCCACAGGCCGGATTCTCCTGGCTGGTGGAAACCCGTCAGGGCTGGCAGCGCGCCCGCGTGCTGGATGCCTGGCCGGAGAGCTTCAGCGCCACTGCGGCGACGCTGGCCGGCCAGGCCTTCGTGCGTCGCTACCTGTATGTGGCGGAGGTGCGTCAGGTGGTGGGTGCCTTTCCGTGGCAGGCGCGTGCCGGCGACCGCACCGAGATCGGTGAATACGTGCAGGGCGACCGGGTGCTCAATCTGGAACGCAGTAAGCACGAGATGGGCTGGTCGCTGGCCGAGCCGGTGTCGCTGGACCAGGTGGCCAGCTGGGCCGGGCGCAGGCTGGCGTCCATCGCCACGGCGCCTGCCGGGCTGAGTACCGACAGTCCGGTGCTGCTCGATGCGGCCGGCAAGGCCACGCTGAAGCCGCTGGCCTGGACCTTCACCGGTCTGATCGGCGTGCTGAATCTGCGCTACATCCTGCCCTTCAACATCGATGCGCTGGTGGTGACCGGCATCGCGCTCTACCTGCTGTGGCTGCCGCTGAACGTCAAGGAGTCTGACTGATCATGCGGGTGTTCTATGGTGTCTATGCCCTCGTACTGCTGCTGATCAGCCTGGCCATCAATGCCGACGACGCGGGCGGACGTTCGCGCTCCTACTCGTCCGGCTCGGGTTCCGGTTCGTCCTGGGGCTCGGGCCACAAATGACACTGCCGCCGCAGGGCCACCACGTGCTGCTTGACCTGTACGGCGTCGAGCCTGCGCCGCTGGCCGATGTCGCGCTGATCGAGGCGACGCTGACCGAAGCTGCGCGGCGGGCGGGCGCCCGCGTGCTCGGTACGCAGCTGCATCCCTTCGGCCCCGGCCAGGGCGTGACCGGTGTGCTGCTGCTAGCCGAATCGCACATCAGCATCCACACCTGGCCGGAACACGGTTATGCCGCGGTGGATGTGTTCATGTGTGGCGACGCCGAAGCGATGGCTGCAGCCTCGCTGATCGGCGCGCGCCTGCGCGCGGAGCGCATCGAGGTGCGCGAATGCCTCCGCGGGACTGCGGGGGCGGAAGGAAGCGATGTCTGACGACCTGCAAGGCCTACGCGATGCGGTGCTGATGAGATTCGGCCGAAATCTGTTGATGTGCCAGCAGATAGAGGCGGTCTTGAAGGACATGCTGAAGTGCAGCCGTTTCGAGGGCAGTGCGGCGGCGATGGAGGCGATGCTTGCGAAGCGGGCTGAGCGGCTCCACACATCCACGCTGGGCCTGATGGTCGGCGCGATAAAGAACGACGTGCTGTCCTGCGGGACGGACGAGGGCGAAGAAGATGTCCACGAAGACGTGCCGGATGACTGGGTCAGTTTCAGGCGCCGAATCCATGGCCCGCCGGACTTCGTCGCCCGCCGCGTCGACGACCTGGACTGGCTGCTCACTGAGCGCAATGCCCTTGCGCACCACTTCTTCCCCCGCTGGTGCCCGCATGATCCGGAAGGTCTGCGGACAGCGATTTGCCTTTTGGACGAACAGCTCGAGCGCCTTCAGCGCATACGCGAGGACTGGGTGACGCATTTGAAGTCGTGGCGGGAAGACTCGCGCGCTCTGGCTAGCTGGCTCTTATCGCCTGAAGCGGATGCCCTGATCGAGGCCCAATGGTGGGGCGAACGCCCCACACTGAAAGCCCTGAAGGACTGTGCGGCGCACGGCGCTAGGACGGATGGCTGGACCTATGTTTCGCTGGGAGCGAAGTTTGCCCGGGAACAGGCACCGGAAGAGGTTGCACAGATGCGCGAGCTATACGGCGTGCGCACGTTCACCGAACTATTGAAGGCCTATCCCGACTTCGAGGTGAAGGACGAGGTGCTACCCAATGACAGCACGCGCACGCTGTATCGCATGCGGCCAGTCGAGGGCGCGTGCGGACCGCAGGCAGGGCCAGATTCCTGATTGGGCTCGAACTCCGGGTACACTGTCGGGCTGGCTTATAGACAAGGCCCTGCCTCATGCTCAGACTGACCGAAATCAAGCTTCCGCTCGACCACCCGGAAGCGGCCCTGCGTGCCGCCGTGCTCGAACGGCTGCGCATTCCCGACGCCGACCTGCTGGCCCTCCACGTGTTCCGCCGTGGCTACGACGCCCGCCGCCGCTCGGCCATCCACCTGATCTACACCCTGGATGTCGAGGTACGCGACGAAGCGGCGGTGCTGAAGGCGCACAAACCGTCACCGCAGCTTCAGCCCTCGCCCGACACCGATTACAGGTTCGTCGCGCGTGCGCCTGAAGGGCTGGTGCGCCGGCCGGTGGTGATCGGCATGGGGCCCTGCGGCTTCATGGCGGCGCTGCTGCTGGCGCAGATGGGTTTCCGCCCCATCGTGCTGGAGCGTGGCCGCGTGGTGCGCGAACGCACCCAGGATACCTGGGGGCTGTGGCGAAAGCGGGTGCTTGATCCGGAGTCGAACGTGCAGTTCGGCGAAGGTGGCGCCGGCACCTTTTCCGACGGCAAGCTGTACAGCCAGATCAAGGACCCGAAACACTACGGCCGCAAGGTGCTGACCGAATTCGTGAAGGCCGGCGCGCCGGAGGAAATCCTGTACGTGAGCAAGCCGCACGTCGGCACCTTCCGGCTGGTCGGCATGGTGGAAAAGATACGTGCCGAGATCGAGTCGCTGGGGGGTGAAATCCGCTTCCAGGCGCGGGTCGAGGACATCGTGATCGAGGACGGCGCGGTGCGCGGCGTGAAGCTGGCCGACGGCAGCGAAATCGAGGCCGACCACGTGGTGCTGGCCATCGGTCACAGCGCGCGCGATACCTTCCGCATGCTGCACGAGCGGGGCGTATACATCGAAGCTAAGCCGTTTTCGGTCGGCTTCCGCGTTGAACATCCGCAGAGCCTGATAGACCGCGCCCGCTTCGGCGACTTCGCCGGTCACCCGGTGCTGGGTGCAGCCGACTACAAGCTGGTACATCACGCGAAGAACGGCCGCTCGGTGTACAGCTTCTGCATGTGCCCGGGCGGCACCGTGGTGGCCGCGACCTCGGAAGAGGGCCGCGTGGTGACCAACGGCATGAGCCAGTATTCGCGCAACGAACGCAACGCGAACGCCGGCATCGTGGTCGGCATTTCGCCGGAACAGGACTACCCGGGTCATCCGCTGGCCGGCATCGACCTGCAGCGCACGCTGGAGTCGCGCGCCTTCGAACTGGGCGGCGGCGACTACAACGCGCCTGGCCAGCTGGTGGGCGATTTCGTCGCCGGCCGGCCGTCGAAGGCGCTGGGCGAGGTGGAGCCGAGCTACAAGCCGGGGGTCACGCTGGGCAGTCTGGCCAGCGCGCTGCCGGAGTACGCGATCACCGCGATGCGCGAAGCCTTCCCCGCCTTCGACCGTCAGATCAAGGGCTTCGGTCGGCACGACGCGGTGCTCACCGGCGTTGAAACGCGCACCTCGTCGCCGATCCGCATCAAGCGCGATCCGCAGAGCTATCAGAGCCTGAACACGCGCGGGCTGTATCCGGCCGGCGAGGGTGCAGGCTACGCCGGCGGCATCCTGTCGGCGGCGGTGGATGGCATCGAGGTGGCCGAGGCGGTGGCGCTGAGCATGGTGGCGACGCGCTGACCGACGCAGGGCCTTGAGCCTCGTGGGCGCGGCGCCCCCGCCGCGATCGGGCGCAGGCATGCCGCGTCCGCTTGCGCCGCCCCGATCGCCGCGCCGCAGCCAGGCTTAGGCCGGCGGCGGCGATTCAGCGACCGTGTTCGAAGAAGTGCAGCAGCCGCTGCGGCAGCCAGTCGATATGGCCGCCGGGTGCGCCGCTGACATAGCCCACATGACCACCCTGAGCGGTGTATTCGGGCTGTACGTCGGACGACAGCTGATCCGGCGTGGCCAGCGACCAGGCCGGCACCATCGGGTCGTTCAGCGCCTGCAGCAGCAGCAGCGGCGTGCGCACCGATTTCAGCAGCGGTTTCGACGCGCAGCGCGTCCAGTAGTCGTCGGCATCGCGGAAGCCGTGCACCCGTGAGGTGAAGGCGTCATCGAAGTCGCGGATGGAACTGCAGCGCGCGATGGCCGTGGCGTCCACCTGGCCGGGAAAGCGCCGCGCCTTGTCCAGCGTGCGCGGCTTCATCGTGCGCAGGAAGTACTGGGCATAGACCCGGTTGAAGCCGCGGTCCAGCGTGCGGCCGGACACGCCGAGGTCCACCGGCGCGCACACCGAGGCCGCGGCGGCCAGCCAGCGCGAGGCCGCCTGGCCCTGTTCGCCCAGCCACTTGCACAGCACGTTGCCGCCCAGCGACACCCCCACCGCGTACAGCGGCGCACCGTCCGCCCGCGCATGCAGCCGCGGCAGCAGCCATTCAAGTTCGGCGCTGTCGCCCGAGTGGTAGGCGCGCAGCAGGCGGTTCGATTCGCCGGAACAGCCGCGCGCATGCACCACCACGCCATTCCAGCCGCGCGCGGCCAGCGCATGCATCAGCGCCTTGGCGTAATGACTGCCGGAACTGCCTTCCAGACCGTGGAACAGAACGACCAGCGGCTGCCGCGCGCGCGGCGGCAGCCAGTCGAGATCGAGGAAGTCGCCGTCCGGCGTGTCGATGCGCTCGCGGCTCAGCGCCGGGCGGGCCAGCGGAATGAAGCGCGGCCAGATGGTCTGCGCGTGGCCGCCGGGCAGCCAGGGCGCCGGACGGTAGGGCTGGACCATGTCAGTGCAGGATTTTCGGCAGGTCGGGACCGTCCTGCTCGGCCGGCAGCGGCGAAGCGTGGTGCAGCACCATGTGCCAGCCCAGCGGGCCGCGCGCATACACATTGGTCACCACCAGCACCGGTCGCGGCGTGCGGTCGCCCGGGGCGGACAGGGTTTCATGCACGCTGTGTATCGCCTGCAGCGCGCCTTGGGTGACCAGCGCATGGCTGATGCGCACATCGGCGTGCGGGCCGGAGAACATGCGGCGCCAGGCTTCGCGCACCGCTTCGTAGCCGCTGGCGCGCGGGCAGCCGGCGAGGATGCACATGATGTCGTCCTCGTCCGCCCATACCGCCATCAGGCCTTCGATGTCGCCGCGGTTGCGGGCATCGTAGAAGGCGGTTTCCGCCTCCTGCGGCGAGGCGAAAAAGGTCTTGCGCTGGCTTTCCATGCCGCGCCGCTCAGTGGCCGGCGATGGCCGGGCCGTGATAGCTGTAGCGGGTGCCGCAGTAGGGGCAGGCCGCCTGCCCGGTCTTGGTCACGTCGAGAAAGACACGCGGGTGGCGCGCCCACAGCGGTGCGCCGGGCAGCGGGCAATGCAGCGGAAGGTCGTTCGCGCTGACTTCGATTTCGCGTGCCTGGTCGCGGCTGGAATCGTTACCGGCTTGGGTCATGGTGTGCTCCGGACAGGAAGATGCGCGGACCGGCCGCGCACGGATTCAGGCATGTGCGCAGCGCGTGCGCCGCGCACAGCCCGGATGGGTCTCAGCGGATCGGGCTCTGCGGCTTTGCCTCAGATCCTGGTGAGCCAGCGGTGGTATTCCGGCGCGCGGCCGTTCACCGCGTCGAAGAAGCGGGCCTGGATCTTTTCGGTGATCGGACCGCGGCTGCCGGCGCCGATCAGGCGGCCGTCCAGTTCGCGGATCGGCGTCACTTCGGCGGCGGTGCCGGTGAAGAAGGCTTCGTCCGCGGTGTAGATGTCGTCGCGGGTCAGACGCTTGGACACGACCTGGTAGCCCAGCTCGGCAGCGATCTCGATCACCGACGCGCGGGTGATGCCCACCAGCGCGGACGCGATTTCCGGTTCGTAGATCTTGTTGTCCTTGATCACGAACAGGTTCTCGCCAGCGCCTTCGGCCACGAAACCATCGACGTCCAGCAGCAGCGCCTCGTCGTAACCGTTTTCGGTCGCTTCCATATTGGCGAGGATGGAGTTGGCGTAGGTGCCGGAGTACTTGGCGCGGCACATCGACACATTCACGTGATGGCGCGAGTAGGACGAAGTCTTCACGCGGATGCCGCGCTTCAGGCCGTCTTCGCCGAGGTAGGCACCCCAGGGCCAGGCGGCGATCGACACGTGCACCGAGGCGCCGCGGGTCGAAATGCCCATCTTCTCGGAGCCGAAGAAGGCGATCGGACGGATGTAGCAGGATTCCAGCTTGTTGGCGCGCACCACTTCGAGCTGCGCTTCCATCAGTTCTTCGCGGCTGTACGGCATCTTCATCATGTAGATGTGCGCCGAATTGAACAGCCGGTCGGTGTGTTCCTTGAGGCGGAAGATGGCGGTGCCGATTTCGGTGTTATAGGCACGGACCCCTTCGAAGACGGCCAGACCGTAGTGCAGCGAATGCGTCAGTACGTGCGTGGTGGCCTCGCGCCAGGGCACCAGTTTGCCGTCGTACCAGATAAAACCGTCGCGGTCGGCCATCGACATGGGAAACACTCCAGAGATTGCGGTAAACCCGTGATTTTAGCCGAAGCCGACCCTCCGGCGGCGGCTCCGGAGGGTTCGGCGCGTTAAAATCCCCCGCATGAGCGAACGCATCTGGAAACCCAACGTCACGGTGGCGGCGCTGATCGAGGACAGGGGCCGCTTCCTGCTGGTTGAGGAGCACACGTCCGACGGTCTGATGCTGAACCAGCCGGCCGGTCACCTCGAAGAGGGCGAATCACTGGTCGAGGCCTGTGTCCGCGAGGCGATGGAAGAAACTGCCCACCCCTTCACGCCGCGCGAACTGGTGGGCATCTACCAGTGGCGCAGGCCGGACGGCGAGGTGACCTATCTGCGTTTCGCCTTCGCCGGCGACGCCGGCGAAGCGATCGCGGGTCGTGCGCTGGACGAAGGCATCGTCCGCGCGGTGTGGATGACGCCGCAGGAGATCGAAGCCAGCCGCCAGCGTCATCGCAGCCCGCTGGTGTGGGCCTGCGTGCAGGACTGGCAGGCCGGCATCCGGCTGCCGCTGTCCGCGCTCCGGCATTTCGGCTGATGCGCAGGCTGATGGCCGGCCTGCTGGCGGCCATGCCGCTGCTGGCGGCGGGCGCCGGCGAACAGTCGCTGGAGGTGTGCTTCAACTACGGCTGCCAGAGCACGCAGACCGTGGTCTATGCCCCGTCGCAGATGCTGTCTCTGCACAGCGCACTGGACGGCAGCGTGGACGCGGCCGACGAGCGCGGACGGCTGCAGTACGTGCTGGCCCGCATGTACCGCTGGGCCGGCGAACAGTCGCCCATCCATGTGGACCGCGCCGGCGACTTCCTCGATGACGAAGCGTACGGGCGCATGGACTGCATCGATCATGCACGCACCACCGACCGCATGCTGCAGGCGCTGCAGGCAGTCGGCGCGCTGAAATTTCACCGTGTGATCGACATCCAGCGGCGTACCAGCTGGGTCATCATGCAGCACTTCAGTGCGGCGATCGAAGACGCGGAAGGTCACCGATATGCGGTCGATACCTGGTTTCGCGACCACGCCGAACCGGCGGTCGTGATGGATCTGAACAGATGGAAGGACGGGGGATACCCGGATGAATGAAGCACTCGCGGGCATCGCGCCCGGAAATGGTGAAACCGTGGTCGTCGGCCTGTCCGGCGGCGTCGATTCCTCGGTGTCGGCGCTGCTGCTGAAGCAGGCCGGCTACCGGGTGGTCGGCCTGTTCATGAAGAACTGGGAAGACGACGACACCGACGAATACTGTTCCACCCGGCAGGACCTGATCGACGCGGCGGCGGTGGCCGACGTGATCGGCATCGACCTCGAAGTGGTCAACTTCTCGGCCGAGTACAAGGACCGCGTGTTCGCCAGCTTCCTGCGCGAGTACCAGGCCGGCCGCACGCCGAATCCGGATGTGCTGTGCAATGCCGAAATCAAGTTCGCCGCTTTCCTCGACCACGCGATGCAGCTGGGCGCCACCCGCATCGCCACCGGTCACTACGCGCAGGTGCGGGAATTCGAAGGCCGCTTCCAGCTCATGAAGGGCGAAGACGGCACCAAGGACCAGAGCTATTTCCTGCACCGGCTGAACCAGGCCCAGCTTTCTCGCACGCTGTTTCCGGTCGGTCACCTGTACAAGCGCGACGTGCGCCGCATCGCGGCCGACGCCGGGCTGGCCAACGCGGCGAAGAAGGACTCGACCGGCATCTGTTTCGTCGGCGAACGTCCCTTCCGTGAATTCCTGCAGCGCTATCTGCCGGTTACGCCGGGCGAGATCCGCGATCTGGACAGCGAGCGGGTGCTCGGCCAGCACGACGGCCTGATGTACCACACGATAGGCCAGCGCAAGGGGCTGCGCATCGGCGGGCTCAAGGGCATGGCGGATGACGCCGGCGAGCACGACGCCTGGTACGCGGCGCGCAAGGACATGGAGAAGAACGTGCTGTACGTGGTGCGCGGGCATGACCATCCGGCGCTGCTGTCCGGGCGTCTGGTGGCTGCCGACCTGTCCTGGGTGTCCGGCGCCCTGCCGCACACCCACTGGGTCTACGCCGCGAAAACCCGTTACCGCCAGCCGGACGCGCCGTGCAGCATCGACGCGGTCGATGCGGACCGCTGCGAAATCGTGTTCGCCGAGCCGCAGTGGGCGGTCACGCCGGGTCAGAGCGTGGTGGTGTACGAGAGCAAAGTGTGCCTGGGTGGCGGCATCATCGTGTCGGCGGGCGACTGAAGGCCGGCGAGGCGGGATTCGGGGGGAGGGGGCGGCACCGGTGCCGCCCGTGCATCAGTCGTGCGGAACGGTGTCGCTGAAGGAGGCGCGCTGCAGCAGCTTGTCCTGCAGACGGGCCAGATTGGGATGGGCGCCGCGCCAGTCCAGCGCGGGCTGGCGGAAGTCGAGATAGCCCAGCGCGCAGCCGACCGCGATGTCAGCCAGCGAAATGGCGGTACCGTGACACCACGCATCGTCGCCGAGGTCGGCCGCAAGCGCGGCCAGAGCGCGTTCGATCTTCAGCTGCTGACGGGCGATCCAGCCCTCGCTGCGTTCGCCGTCGGCCCGTCGTCCTTCCAGCAGGATGGCCACCGCGGCGTCGATCAGGCCGTCGGCCAGCGCCTCCCAGCGCTTGACCAGCGCCCGCTCGCGCGCCGGCGCGGGCAGCAGCTTGTTGTTGGGTGCGACACCGTCGAGGTATTCGACGATCACGCGGGAATCGAACAGGCGGGTGTCGTCGTCCAGCACCAGCACCGGAATCTTGCCCAGCGGGTTCAGATCGGGCACGCCCGAGCTGTCGGTCCACGGCGAATCGATCACGAGTTCGCAGTCGATCTTCTTTTCGGCAAGCACGACGCGCGTCTTGCGCACGTAGGGGCTGGTATACGAACCGACGAGTTTCATGGACGGTACCGATTGACGACGCCGGAATTATACCGCCGGGTCGTCGGCCGCCGGACCAGGCGTCCGGCGGGCACATGATAAAATTCGTGTTGCGTTGCACGACGCCTGTGCGTCCTGCGCCTTTCCAGTCCATCTTTCCTGCAGGTTCCTCATGAGTTCCCACGCCCTTTCCGCGCTGTCGCCGCTCGATGGTCGCTACGCCGCCAAGCTTGATCCGCTGCGCGGTCATTTCAGCGAGTACGGCCTGATCCGCAACCGCGTACGCGTCGAGATCGCCTGGCTGCGCGCGCTGGCCGCCAGCGACCAGATTCCGGAAGTGAAGGCCTTTTCGCAGGCCACGCTGGACGAACTGGATGTGGTGATCCGCGACTTCAGCGTCGAGGACGCGGCCGCGATCAAGGCCATCGAGGCGCGCACCAATCACGACGTGAAGGCGATGGAGTACTGGCTCAAGGAGCGCCTTGCGAAGAATGCCGAAGTGACCGGCGTGTCGGAGTTCATCCACTTCGCCTGTACCTCGGAAGACATCAACAACGTGTCGCACGCGCTGATGCTGGAAGAGGGCCGTCGCGACGTGCTGCTGCCGGCGCTGGACGCGGCGATCGAGCGGCTGCGCGGCCTGGCGCACGACCTGGCCGAGCTGCCCATGCTGTCGCGCACCCACGGCCAGCCGGCCAGCCCGACCACGCTGGGCAAGGAAATGGCCAATATCGCCGCCCGCCTGATGCGCGCCCGTGCCCGCATCGCCGCGGTCAGCATGACCGCCAAGTTCAACGGTGCGGTCGGCAACTACAACGCTCACCTGTCGGCCTACCCGGACGTGGACTGGCCGCAGTTCAACCGCGCCTTCATCGAATCGTTCGGGCTGGAATTCAATCCCTACACCATCCAGATCGAGCCGCACGACGCGATGGCCGAACTGTTCGACGCCATGGCGCGCGCCAACACCATCCTGCTCGATGCCGCGCGCGACTTCTGGATGTACATCTCGCTCGGCTACTTCAAGCAGAAGCTGAAGGCGGGCGAAATCGGCAGCTCCACCATGCCGCACAAGGTGAATCCGATCGATTTCGAGAACGCCGAAGGCAATCTCGGCCTGGCCAACGCGGTGCTGCGCCATCTGTCGGAAAAGCTGCCGGTATCGCGCATGCAGCGCGACCTGACCGACTCGACCGTGCTGCGCAATATGGGCGTGGCCTTCGGCTACAGCGTGCTGGCGCTGGATTCGCTGTCGCGTGGCCTGGGCAAGCTGCTGGCCGCGCCGGAAGCGCTGGCGGCCGATCTCGACGCCTGCTGGGAAGTGCTGGCCGAGCCGGTGCAGACCGTCATGCGCCGCTATGGCGTGCCCAATCCGTACGAACAGCTGAAGGAACTGACCCGTGGCCGCGGCATCGACCGCGAAGGCCTGCACGCCTTCATCGCCACGCTGGACATTCCGGCAGCCGAGCGCGAACGCCTGCTGGCGATGACGCCGGCCAGCTACATCGGCGACGCCGTCCGCCTCGCCCGCGCCATCTGATCCTGCCGGGGCCGCCGCGCCGTCCCGCCCTGCGGGGCGTGCGACGGCCCCGCTCAATTCATCGAGGACTATCCATGAGTTTTGCCGACACCCTGAAGACGCTGCCCGGCGTGTCCCACCTGTCCGCCATCCAGCTGCTGGACGCCGCCGGCGAGGTGGTCGCCACCATCGAGAACAAGCCGGGTCAGGCCGGTTCGCTGGCGGTGTACAACCATCTGGCCCAGCTGCACGGCGCGATCAATGCCGACGCGGCGAAGCAGGGGCTGGACATCTACGGCGAGCACACCGCCGATGCGCAGGCCAATCCGGGCAAGCATCCGAACATCGACCGCCTGATCGAACTGATCGCCAGCGGTGCGACGCTGCGCGTGAAGCAGGTGTTCGCCCAGCCCTGATTCAGGCGGGCGCCCAACAAAAAACCCGGCCGAGGCCGGGTTTTTTGTTGTCTGCTGAGGGTCCGCCTCAGACCACCGCTTCCTGCTTCTGCTTGGGCGGCTTCACCAGCTGTTCGCGCTTGACGCCCAGCCACATCACCAGCGGGCTGGCCACCAGCACCGACGAGTAGATGCCGAAGCAGATGCCGATGGTGAGCGCCACCGCGAAGTAGTGCAGGGCCTGGCCGCCGAACAGCAGCATGGACAGCACCATCATCTGGGTCGACCCGTGGGTGATGATGGTGCGCGAAATCGTGCTGGTGATCGCATGGTCCAGCACCTGCGGCACGGTCATCGTGCGCTTGCGCGGATTGCGGAACACTTCGCGCACCCGGTCGAACACCACCACCGATTCGTTCACCGAGTAGCCCAGCACCGCCAGCACCGCCGCCAGCACCGGCAGCGAGAACTCCCACTGGAAGGCGGCGAAGAAGCCCAGGATGATGACCACGTCGTGCAGGTTGGCGATGATGGCCGATACCGCGAAACGCCACTCGAAACGCATGGCCAGGTAGAGCACGATGCCGAAAATCACCAGCATCAGCGCCAGCGAGCCGTCGGCGGCCAGTTCCTTGCCCACCTGCGGGCCGACGTACTCGACCCGGCGCAGTTCGGCTTTCGGGCCTTCGGCCTTGTCCAGCGTCGCCATCACCTGCTGGCTCACCTTGGCCGAATCGGTGTCCTTGACCAGCGGCAGGCGGATCATCACGTCGCGCGCGGTGCCGAAGTTCTGCACCTGCGGATCGCTGAAGCCGCTGTCGGTCAGCGCCTTGCGGACGGTTTCGAGATTGGGTGCCTCGCTGTAGTTCACCTCCATCAGCGTGCCGCCGGTGAATTCCACCGACAGGTGCAGGCCGCGCGTGGCGAGGAAGAACACCGCGAGCAGGAAGGTGATGACCGAAATGGCGTTGAACACCAGCGCATGGCGCATGAAGGGGATGTCGCGCCGGATACGGAAGAATTCCATGGCTGTTCAGCTTTCCTTGTATGCGATTACGCGCCGGTGCCCGGCTTCCAGACGGTGCCGATGGACACCTTCTCGAGCTTGCGGGCACGGCCATAGACCAGATTCACCAGCGCACGCGACACCACCACCGCGCTGAACATCGAGGTCAGGATGCCCAGGCAGTGCACCACCGCGAAGCCGCGCACCGGGCCGGAACCGAAGATGAGCAGCGCCAGGCCGGCGATCAGCGTGGTGATGTTGGAGTCGAGAATGGTCGCCCAGGCGCGGTCGTAGCCGGCGGAGATCGCCGCCTGCGGACTCACGCCATTGCGCAGTTCCTCGCGCACCCGCTCGTTGATCAGCACGTTGGCGTCGATCGCCATGCCCAGCGTGAGCGCGATCGCGGCGATGCCGGGCAGCGTCAGCGTGGCCTGCAGCAGCGACAGCAGCGCGATCAGGAACAGCAGGTTGGCGGCCAGCGCGGCGGACGAAATGAAGCCGAACACCATGTAGTAGCCGATCATGAACACCGCGATCGCGATGAAGCCCCACAGCGTCGAGTGGAAGCCCTTGTCGATGTTCTCTGCGCCCAGCGACGGGCCGATCACGCGTTCCTCGATGATGTCCATCGGCGCGGCCAGCGCGCCGGAGCGGATCAGGATGGCCAGCGTGTTGGTTTCCTGCGGGCTGAACTGGCCGGTGATCTGGAAGCGGTCACCGAACTCGCCCTGGATGGTGGCGACCGAAATGGCTTCGCCGCGGCCCTTCTCGAACAGCAGAATGGCCATCATCTTCTTCAGGTTTTCGCGGGTGACCGTGCGCATGATGCGGCCGCCGGTCGAATCCAGCTTCACCGCGACCGCCGGACGGTTGGCGTCGTCGAACGAGGCCTGGGCGGTTTCGAAGCGCTCACCGGTCAGGATGACCTGCTTGCGTACCGGCACCTGGGTCACCACGCCGTTGCGCGCGCGCTCCGGATAGACCTCGAGGCCTTCCGCGTTGCCGCTGATCATGGCTTCCTGGTCGACCAGGCGCACTTCCAGCGTGGCGGTGCGGCCGATCAGATCCTTGGCCTTGGCCACGTCCTGCACACCCGGGAGCTGGACGACGATGCGGTCCGCGCCCTGCTGCTGGATGATGGGTTCGGCCACGCCCAGTTCGTTCACGCGCTTCTGCAGCGTCAGGATGTTCTGCTTGATCGCCGATTCGCGGATGTCCTTCTCGGCGATCTGTTTCATGCGGCCGGTCAGCACGAAATCTGCGCCGGATTCGCTGAGCGTCCACGCCAGATCGGGCAGGGTGTCCTCCACCTTGCCGCGCGCCGCGTCGCGGCCCTCGGCATCGCGGAAATGCAGCGTGATGGTGTCGCCCTCGCGGTTGATGCCGCCATGACGCACATTCTTCTCGCGCAGCTGGATGCGCAGGTCGGAAGCCATCGAATCGAGGCGCTTGGTCATTGCGCCCTTCATGTCGACCTGCAGCAGGAAGTGCACGCCACCGCGCAGATCCAGACCCAGATACATCGGCTTGGCGCCGGCGTGCGACAGCCAGGACGGCGACTTGGACAGCAGGTTCAGCGCCACCACGTATTTGGCATCGGCCGCGTCCGGGTTGAGCGCCTTCTCGAGCACGTCGCGGGTCTTGAGCTGGGTGTCGGTGTCGGCCAGACGCACCCGCACGCCGCTGTTGTCCAGCGTGATACCGGTGTGGGGGATGGCGGCGTCCTTCAGCGTGCTCTCGACCTGGGACATCAGGTTCGCGTCCAGCGTGACGCCGGTGCGCGTGGTCGATACCTGCACGGCAGGGGCCTCGCCGTAGAAATTGGGCAGCGTGTAGATCAGCCCGAGCAGCAGCGCCACGATCACCAGCGCGTTTTTCCAGAGCGGGTAGCGGTTCATTGCGAGGCAGGAACGGAAAGGGGAGGAAGACCGGCGGACGGCGTCCGCCGGCGGCGAGGGCTTACAGCGCCTTCAGCGTGCCCTTGGGCAGCACGGTGGAGACAGCCTGACGCTGGACGGTGATTTCGACGTTCGGCGCCACTTCGACGCTGACGAAGTTGTCACCGACCTTGACGATGCGGCCGGCCACACCGCCCTGGGTGACGACTTCGTCGCCCTTGGCCAGCGCTTCGACCATGGCCTTGTGTTCCTTCGCGCGCTTCATCTGCGGGCGGATCATCAGGAACCACAGCACCACGAACATCAGGATGATGGGCAGGAAGCCCATGATGCCACCGGTCGGATCGGCAGCGGCGCCGGCAGCCTGGGCGTAGGCGGGGGAAATGAGCACAGGGGTCTCCGCGGGTAATTATTGGAAAGCTCGCGAGTATATCAGCCGCGTCCGACAGGCCCGGGATGCACGAATTCCCCGGGCCGTCCGGCTCACACGCCGCGCTGGCGGTCGGCCAGGAAGGCGGCCGACCATTCGGCGTAGCGTCCGGCCTCGATCGCCTCGCGCGCCTCGCGGGTGAACTGCTGGTAGAAGTGCAGGTTGTGCAGCGTATTCAGCCGCGCGCCCAGCATTTCGTTGCAGCGGTGCAGATGGTGCAGGTAGGCGCGGGTGTAGCGGCTGCAGGTGTGGCATTCGCAGCTCGCGTCCACCGGTCCGGTGTCGTCCTTGTAACGGGCGTTCTTCAGCTTGAGGTCGCCATAGCGGGTAAACAGCCAGCCGTTGCGTGCGTTGCGGGTGGGCATCACGCAGTCGAACATGTCGATGCCGTGCGCGATCGCGTGCACGATGTCCTCCGGCGTGCCGACGCCCATCAGGTAGTGCGGCGCGCCTTCCGGCAGCTTTGGCCCGGTGTGGGCCAGGATGCGCTGCATGTCCTCCTTCGGTTCGCCGACCGACAGGCCGCCGATGGCGTAGCCGTCGAAACCGATGTCCTTCAGTCCGGCGAGTGACTCGTCGCGCAGGTCTTCATGCATGCCGCCCTGCACGATGGCGAACAGCGCATTCGTGTTGCCCAGACTGTCGTGCGCGTCGCGCGAGCGGCGTGCCCAGCGCAGCGACAGGCGCATCGATTCGGCCGCGGTCGGATGGTCGGCCGGGTAGGGCGTGCATTCGTCGAAAATCATCACGACGTCGGAATTCAGGTCGTGCTGGATGCGCATCGACTCTTCCGGCGTCAGCATGAGCCTGTCGCCGTTGATCGGGCTGGCGAAGCGCACGCCTTCTTCACTGATCTTGCGCAGCGCGCCGAGCGAGAACACCTGGAAGCCGCCGGAGTCGGTCAGGATGGGCCGTTCCCAGCCCATGAAGCGGTGCAGGCCGCCGTGCCTGCGGACGATGTCGGTGCCCGGGCGCAGCCAAAGGTGGAAGGTGTTGCCGAGCACGATGCGCGCGCCCATGTCTTCCAGCTCGACCGGGTCCATGCCCTTGACCGTGCCATAGGTGCCGACCGGCATGAAAACCGGCGTGTCGACGGTGCCGTGCGCCAGCGTGAGCCGGCCGCGGCGGGCGAGGCCATCGCGGGCCAGCAGATCAAACTTCATCGTCATCCTTCATGCGCGCCGGAATGAACATGGCGTCGCCGTAACTGAAAAAGCGGTAGCGCTGCGCGATCGCGTGCGCATAGGCGTCGAACATGCGGCGCCGTCCGGCCAGTGCGGACACCAGCATGAGCAGCGTCGACTTCGGCAGGTGGAAATTGGTGAGCAGGCCGTCGATCACCCGGAAGGCGTAGCCGGGCGTGATGAACAGCCGGGTATCGCCGCTGCAGGCGGTCAGCGGGCCATCGCCGCAGGCGGCCGCAGCCGATTCCAGGCAGCGCAGGCTGGTGGTGCCGATGGCGATCACCCGGCCGCCGGCGGCCCGGGTGTCGGCAATCGCCTGGGCGGTGTCCGCCGACAGCTGGAAGCGCTCGCTGTGCATGTGGTGTTCGGCCAGGTTCTCGACCCGTACCGGCTGGAAGGTGCCTGCGCCGACGTGCAGCGTGACGCGCGCGGTGCGCACGCCGCGGGCCTCCACCGCGGCCAGCAGCGCTTCATCGAAGTGCAGGCCGGCGGTGGGCGCGGCCACCGAGCCGGTTTCGCGCGCGAATACCGTCTGATAGCGGTTTTCGTCCGCCTCGACCGCGGCCCGGTCGATGTAGGGCGGCAACGGCAGCCGGCCGTGGCGCTCCAGCAGATCGAGCAGCGGCGCGTCGCTCAGGCTGCGCAGCATGAAGAACTCGCCTTCGCGGCCGAGCACCTCGACCTCGAAGGCGTCCTCCAGCGTCAGCCGGCTGCCCGGCCTGGGCGTCTTGCTGGCACGCACCTGGGCCAGCGCTTCGCGCTCACCGGTCAGTCGCTCGACCAGCACTTCGACCTGTCCGCCACTGTCCTTGCGGCCGTAAAGCCGCGCGTGCATGACCCGGGTGTCGTTGAATACCAGCAGATCGCCCGGATTCAGCCACTGCGGCAGGTCGCGGATGTGCGCGTCGGTCGGCGCGCGTTCGCCCAGCACCAGCAGCCGGCTGGCGCTGCGCTCGGGCAGCGGTGCCTGAGCGATCAGCTCGTCGGGCAGCGTGTAATCGAAGTCGGAAAGCGTGAGCACGGCGTAAAAGGAGGCGGAAAAGCGCGAAAAAACCGCGCATTGTACCGCTGGTGGCCTTGCCGGACCGCAGCGGCAGCCCGCATAATCCGCCTCCTTCCCGGCCGGGATGGCGGAATCGGTAGACGCAGCGGATTCAAAATCCGCCGCCGCAAGGTGTGGGGGTTCGAGTCCCCCTCCCGGCACCAGGGCGCGATGCGGCTTTCTGCCCATCCCACCCGAAGCAGGGCCCGGATGTGCGTTTGCGCCGCGCACTATCGGCGTGCCTGTCGTGCACAGGTATACTTGCGCGTTTCCCACGCGCATCCGCTTCCGTCCATCCCGTGCAGGTCTTCCGCGCAATCCCTTCGGTCGCTGACAGGCCGGTCGTTCTGACCATCGGCAATTTCGATGGCGTGCACCTCGGCCACCGGGCGCTGCTGGCCCAGCTGGCGGCGAAGGCGCACGCGCTGGGCGTGCCGGCCGCGGTGATGACCTTCGAGCCGCATCCGCGTGAATTCTTCATGCACGAGAAGCGGCCGACCCGGCTCACCAGCCTGCGCGAAAAGCTGGAGCTGTTCCGGCAGGCCGGCGTCGAGCGGGTGTACGTCTGCCGCTTCAATGCCCGCTTCGCCGCCCTGAGCGCCCATGCCTTCGTGGACGACCTGCTGGTGCGCGGGCTGGCGGTGCGCCACCTCATCATCGGCGACGATTTCCGCTTCGGCCGAGGCCGCGAAGGCGATTTCCAGCGGCTGCGCGAAGCCGGCGAACTGCACGGCTTTGGCGTAGCCAGCATGGACACGGTGGAGATCGGCGGCGAGCGCGCCTCCAGTTCCGCCGTGCGCGAGGCGCTGGAGCAGGGCGATCTGGCCCGCGCCCAGCGCCTGCTCGGTCGCCCGTACGCGATCAGCGGCCGGGTGGAGCACGGCCAGAAGATCGGTCGCCAGCTCGGCTTCCCGACGGCCAACATCCAGCTCAAGCACCGTTCGCTGCCGCTGTCCGGCATCTATGCGGCGACCGTCACCGGTGGTGGGCTGTCGAATGCGCCGGGCGCGGCAAGCGTGGGCGTGCGCCCGACGATTGCCGACGGGCTGCGGCCGACCTGCGAGGTCTATGTGCTGGACCGCGAGGTTGATTTGTACGACGAGCACGTGTCCGTGCGCTTCTGTCACAAGCTGCGCGACGAAGCGCGCTACGAAGGCCTGGAGGCACTGCGCGAAGCGATCGCGCAGGACGTGGCGAACACGCGCGCGTGGTTCGCCGAAAACCCGATTTCCGAAGACTGAACCTGGCTGATCAAGATGGCTGATTACCGCACGACGCTGAACCTGCCCGACACCGCCTTTCCGATGCGCGGCGACCTGCCCAAGCGCGAACCCGGCTGGGTTCAGCAGTGGCAGCAGAGCCAGCTCTACAAGCGCATCCGCGAGAAGGCGGCCGGCCGCCCGAAGTTCGTGCTGCACGACGGCCCGCCCTACGCGAACGGCGACATTCACCTCGGCCACGCGGTGAACAAGATCCTGAAGGACATCATCGTCCGCTCGAAAACGCTGGCCGGTTTCGACGCGCCCTACGTGCCCGGCTGGGACTGCCACGGCCTGCCTATCGAGCACCAGATCGAGAAGAAGCACGGCAAGAACCTGCCGGCATCCGAAGTGCGCAAGCTGTGCCGTGCCTTCGCCGGCGAGCAGGTGGAGATCCAGAAGAAGGGTTTCATCCGCCTCGGCGTGCTGGCCGACTGGGACCGCCCCTACCGCACGATGGATTTCGGCAACGAGGCCGGCGAAATCCGCGCGCTGGCCGAAATGGTGAAGAAGGGCTGGGTGTATCGCGGCCTGAAGCCGGTGAACTGGTGTTTCGACTGCGGATCGGCGCTGGCCGAAGCCGAGGTCGAGTACCAGGACAAGGGCAGCCCGGCGGTCGATGTCGGCTTCCCGGTCAGTGAGCGCGAGCGCGGCCGGCTGGCCGCCGCCTTCGGTCTGGCCGAACTGCCGGCAGGCAGCGTGCATGCGGTGATCTGGACCACCACGCCGTGGACCATTCCGGCCAACCAGGCGCTGAACATGCACCCGGAGCATGTGTATGCGCTGGTGCAGACCGACGCCGGCTGTCTGGTGCTGGCCGAGGCGCTGGTCGAACAGAGCCTGAAGCGCTTCGGCCGCGAAGGCCGCGT
>Ga0123397_116208_pt1 | contig 21387 bp, 21 predicted proteins | sample T10HLNH4metaT_FD_89925 | JGI IMG/M metagenome (GOLD analysis project Ga0123397, IMG submission 89925) | Methane-oxidizing artificial microbial communities from Washington, USA to study methane cycling - T10-HLNH4 metaT (Metagenome... ... | reverse complement strand
GTGTTGACAACAGTTTTCCCTGTCTGCGCCTTTGCAAATCAACACTTTGCACGCTACAATACGAATCTCACGACCAAACGGGCGGGTACCAACCGCCCGTTTTTTTTGGTCGAACGCTTTTGGAGCTCGAAGCTGTCGGGGAAGAGTCTCCGGGGGTTATCGGGTTTTTTGTTTTGGATTTGCGCAAATGAGGGACACAAACAGTGCTCCCGGTGGGCGGGCTGGCGGGCTGGTGGCCTGGTCCTGATTGGCGCAAGTTGTGTGGTTTATCCGGGATTGAACTGAACACGTGGCATTGCAGCAAGTCGTTGAACAAATTGTGACGGGACTGGGATATGACCTGGTGGAGATCGAGCGCTCTGCCGGCGGCCTGTTGCGCGTCACCATCGACTTGCCTTGGGTGCAGCCGGCCGCTGATGCACCCCAGCCCGTGATCGAGCAGTTCGTGACGGTCGAGGATTGCGAGAAGGTCACCCGCCAGCTGCAGTTTGCGCTGGAGGTCGATGGCGTCGAGTACAAGCGCCTCGAAGTGTCATCTCCTGGTATCGACCGGCCCTTGCGCCACGAGCAAGACTTCGTGCGCTTTGAAGGCTCTGTCATCGACATCACCCTGAAGGCGCCCATCGGCGCCGCAGCAGCGGGAGGCCAGGTCAACGCCACCCGCAAGAAATTTCGCGGCACGCTGGAGCGGGCCGAGGCCGGAGGCTGGCAGATCGTCTGGAGCGACGAGCCGCCGGTCAAGCCAGGACAAAGAGTCAGCAAGAAACGCGTGCCCGCCCCGTTGCAGGCGATGGGTTTCACCTTGGACGAATGCCGGGATGTGCGCCTTGCGCCCATCGTGGACTTCAAGGGGCGCGCAGGCAAGGCCGGGGCTGCACCTGCCTGATTTGCTGCTGAAAATTGTGGGGTGGGTGGCTGCAGTGCGTTGCCTTGCCCTCGGGTGATTGAAAACAGGAGAGTCGTCGCATGAATCGCGAATTGTTGATGTTGGTTGAGGCCATTTCGCGCGAAAAGAACGTGGAGCGTGATGTGGTCTTGGGTGCCGTGGAGTCGGCCCTGGCTCAGGCTACCAAGAAGCTGTACCAGGGCGAGGTGGACATTCGCGTGTCCGTGGATCGCGACAGCGGCAACTACGAGACTTTCCGTCGCTGGCTGGTGGTGCCCGACGATGCGGGCCTGCAAAACCCCGAAGCCGAAGAGCTGCTGATGGATGCGAAGGATCGCATCCCAGACATCGAAGTCGGCGAGTACATCGAAGAGGGTGTCGAGTCGGTGCCCATCGGTCGCATCGGCGCCATGGCTGCCAAGCAGGTCATCCTGCAGAAGATCCGCGACGCTGAGCGCGAAATGTTGCTCAACGACTTCATGTCGCGCGGCGAGAAGATCTTCACCGGCACCGTCAAGCGCATGGACAAGGGCGACATCATTGTCGAGTCCGGCCGCGTGGAAGGCCGTCTGCGCCGCAGCGAAATGATCCCCAAGGAAAACCTGCGCAGCGGCGACCGCGTGCGGGCCATGATCATGGAAGTGGACCTGACGCTGCGCGGCGCTCCCATCATCCTGTCGCGTTCGGCGCCTGAGTTCATGATCGAACTCTTCCGCCAGGAAGTACCCGAGATCGAGCAAGGCCTGCTGGAGATCAAATCCTGCGCCCGTGACCCCGGCTCGCGTGCCAAGATCGCCGTGCTGTCCCATGACAAGCGCGTGGACCCCATCGGCACCTGCGTCGGCGTGCGTGGCACCCGTGTGAACGCGGTGACCAACGAGCTTGCTGGCGAACGCGTGGACATCGTGCTGTGGTCCGAAGACCCCGCACAGTTCGTGATTGGCGCACTGGCTCCGGCCAACGTGTCCTCCATCGTGGTCGATGAAGAAAAGCACGCCATGGATGTGGTCGTGGACGAGGAAAACCTCGCCATCGCCATCGGCCGTGGTGGTCAGAACGTGCGCCTGGCGTCCGACCTGACCGGCTGGAAGATCAACATCATGGACGCCGCCGAAAGCGCGCAAAAGCAGGCCAACGAGACCGATACGGCCCGCAAGCTGTTCATGGAAAAGCTCGATGTGGACGAGGAAATCGCCGACATCCTGATCTCCGAAGGCTTCAACAGCCTCGAAGAAGTGGCCTACGTTCCCCTGCAGGAAATGCTGGAGATCGAAAGCTTCGATGAAGACACCGTCAACGAGCTGCGGGCCCGTGCCAAGGACGCGCTGCTCACCATGGAAATTGCCCGTGAGGAAAGCGTGGAAGAGGTCTCCCAGGACCTGCGCGACCTCGAAGGCCTCACCCCTGAGCTGATTGCCAAATTGGCCGAAGGCGGTGTGCACACACGTGACGACCTGGCCGATCTGGCCATTGATGAACTGACCGACCTGACCGGACAGTCTGAAGAGGAAGCCAAAGCCTTGATCATGAAGGCGCGCGAACACTGGTTCGCGGGGCAAGAGTAAAGGTCAGGGAGGCACGAACCACATATGTCCAGTAACACTGTCGCCGAGTTCGCTACCGAACTCAAAAAATCGCCTGAAACCCTGCTCGACCAGCTCAAGGCTGCCGGCGTGGGCAAGGCTGCTCCCTCTGACGCGTTGACCGAGTCGGACAAGCAAAAGCTTCTTGCTTACCTGCAGGCCAGCCACGGCACGGCCTCGGCCGATCGCAAGAAGATCACGCTGGTCAAGAAGTCCACCAGCGAAATCAAGCAGGCGGACGCTACGGGCAAGGCCCGTACCATCCAGGTGGAAGTGCGCAAGAAGCGCACGTTCATTCAGCGCGACGAAGGTGCAGAGGCTGCTGCAGAGTCGCACGCACCCGCGGCGGTGGAAGAACCCGCGGTGTCGAGTGAAGACCTTGAGCTGTCCCGCCGCGAGGAAGAAGCCCGCCGCCAGGCCGAGCTGATCCGCCGCCAGGAGGCGGAATTGGCCGAAAAGCGCGCCGAGCGCGAAGCCCGCGAAAAGCGCGAGCGCGAAGCCGAAGAGCGTGCTGCCGCCTACGCTGCTCAGGAAGCTGAGAAGAAGGCCCAGGCTTCTGCCGTCAAGCAGGAAGCCACCCGCGAGCAGGCTGCCGAAGCCGCTGCGCGCACGGCAGCACAGAACGAAGCCCGCGAAAAGGCTGCTGCCGAATCCAAGGCCCGCTCTGACGAAGAAGCCGCCCGTGCGGCCGACCTGGATGCACGTCGCCGCAAGGCCGAGGCAGAAGCAGCCGCCATTCGCTCCATGATGGCCACGCCCAAGAAGGCGGTCATGGTCGCCAAGAAGCCCGAGGAACCCAAGCCAGTGGCCAAGCCTGCTGCCGTGGGCGACGCCAAGAAGGGCACGCTGCACAAGCCGGCAGTTGGCACTGGCGTGGCGCGCGCCGGTGCTCCCGCTGCTGCTGGAGCGGGCGCGGGTGCGCCTGGCGCTGGCAAGGAAGTGAAGTCAGCCAAGCTGTCCTCCAGCTGGGCCAATGACACGGCCAAGAAAAAAGAAATCAAGACCCGCGGCGACAGCAGCGGCGGTGTCGGTCGCAACAACTGGCGTGGTGGCCCGCGTGGCCGCCGTGGCGACAACCGCGACCACCGTGATGATCACCAGCAGGCCGCACCGGTCGAAGCACGCATCATCGAAGTGCATGTGCCCGAGACCATTACCGTGGCTGAACTGGCGCACAAGATGTCCATCAAGGCCAACGAGGTCATCAAGGCGCTGATGAAGATGGGCCAGATGGTCACCATCAACCAGCCGCTGGACCAGGACACGGCCATGATCGTGGTGGAAGAGCTGGGCCACAAGGCCGTCGTGGCTGCGCTGGACGACCCGGAAGCCTTTACCGACGAAGATGCAGGCCAGCAAAACGCAGAACTGTTGCCGCGCGCTCCGGTCGTGACCGTGATGGGTCACGTGGACCATGGCAAGACCTCGCTGCTGGATTACATCCGCCGCGCCAAGGTGGCTGCGGGTGAAGCCGGTGGCATTACCCAGCACATCGGTGCCTACCACGTGGAAACGCCACGCGGCATGGTGTCGTTCCTCGACACCCCGGGTCACGAGGCTTTCACGGCCATGCGTGCCCGTGGTGCCCAGGCCACCGACATCGTGATCCTGGTGGTGGCCGCCGACGACGGCGTCATGCCCCAGACCAAGGAAGCCATCAAGCACGCCAAGGCGGCGGGTGTTCCGATCGTGGTGGCCATCACCAAGGCTGACAAGCCCGATGCCAACCCAGACCGCGTCAAGCAGGAGCTGGTGGTCGAAGAGGTGGTGCCTGAAGAATACGGTGGCGATTCGCCCTTTGTGCCCGTGTCCTCCAAGACCGGCATGGGCATCGACACCCTGCTGGAGCAAGTGCTGCTGCAGGCCGAAGTGCTGGAACTCAAGGCGCCGGTGGATTCGCTGGCCAAGGGCCTCGTGATCGAAGCCCAGCTGGACAAGGGCCGCGGCCCTGTGGCCACGGTGCTGGTGCAGTCCGGTACGCTGAAGGTGGGCGATGTGGTGCTGGCTGGCCAGACCTATGGCCGCGTGCGCGCCATGCTGGACGAAAACGGCAAGGTCGCCAAGACGGCTGGCCCATCGATTCCTGTTGAAATCCAGGGTCTGACGGAAGTGCCGCAGGCGGGTGACGAATTCATGGTGTTGACGGACGAGCGCCGTGCCCGTGAGATCGCGACGTACCGTGCAGGCAAGTTCCGCAACACCAAGCTGGCCAAGCAGCAGGCAGCCAAGCTGGAAAACATGTTCGCCGACATGACGGCGGGTGAGGTCAAGACCCTGCCCATCATCGTCAAGGCCGACGTGCAAGGCTCGCAGGAAGCGCTGGCCCAGTCGTTGCTCAAGCTCTCGACCGACGAGGTCAAGGTGCAACTGGTGTACGCCGCTGTGGGCGCCATCAGCGAGTCCGACATCAACCTGGCGATCGCCTCAAAGGCCATCGTGATCGGCTTCAACGTGCGTGCCGATGCCGGTGCGCGCAAGCTGGCCGAAGGCAATGGCGTGGACCTGCATTACTACAGCATCATTTACGACGCTGTGGACGAGTTGCGTGTGGCGATGTCCGGCATGCTGGCTCCCGAGCAGCGCGAAGAAGTCATTGGTACGGCCGAGATCCGCACCGTGTTCGTGGCCTCCAAGATCGGTACTGTGGCGGGTTCGTACATCACGTCCGGCATGGTCCATCGCAACGCCAAGTTCCGTCTGCTGCGCGACAACGTGGTGGTCTACACCGGCGAAGTCGACTCGATCAAGCGCCTCAAGGACGATGTCAAGGATGTCAAGGAAGGCTTTGAGTGCGGTATCAAGCTCAAGAACTACAACGACATCAAGGAAGGCGATCAACTCGAGTTCTTTGACATCAAGGAAATCGCCCGGACGCTGTAAAGCCTCGGTGACGACGATATGGCTGCGAAGAAATCTTCCACCCCCAACCGCGCCTTCAAGGTGGCCGACCAGATCCAGCGTGATCTGACGGAGCTGATCGCGCGCGAGTTGAAAGACCCGCGCGTGGGCATGGTGACGCTGCAGGGCGTGGAGGTGACTCCCGACTACGCCCATGCCAAGGTGTTCTTCAGCCTGTTGACGGGCGACCCTGTGGAAACGCAGGCGGCGCTCAACCAGGCGGCTGGATTCCTGCGCAATGGCTTGTTCAAGCGCCTGCACATCCACACCGTGCCTACGCTGCACTTCGTGTTCGACCGCACCTCTGAGCGTGCGGCCGACATGAACGCCTTGATCGCCAAGGCGGTGTCTTCGCGCGCCAAAGAGGATTAGTCCATGCACGCGCCACGCACCAGGGTGCAGCGGCGCCCTGTGCATGGGGTGTTGCTGCTCGACAAACCGCTCGGCCTTTCGAGCAATGACGCCTTGCAAAAGGCGAAATGGCTGCTGCGCGCCGAGAAAGCGGGCCATACGGGCACGCTGGATCCGCTTGCCACGGGCGTGTTGCCTCTGTGTTTCGGCGCCGCCACCAAGTTCAGCCAGCTGCAGCTGGATGCCGCCAAGACCTACGAGGCGATTGCGCTGCTCGGCGCCACCACGACCACCGGCGATGCCGAGGGGGACGTGGTGCAACGCTGCGACGTAGATGCTGCCCAACTCACGCCAGAGCGCCTGGCGGCTGTGCAGCAACAGTTCACGGGTCCCATCCGCCAGGTGCCGCCGATGCACAGCGCGCTCAAGAAGGACGGCAAGGCGCTGTACGAATATGCACGCGCCGGTGTCACGGTGGAGCGCGAAGCACGGGACGTGATCATCCATGCCCTCAAGCTGACGCTGGTGCAGACAGATCAAGCGCAGATAGCTATTCAAATGATAGTGACCTGCAGCAAGGGCACCTACATCCGTACGTTGGGTGAAGACATTGGTGCGGCGTTGGGCTGCGGGGCTCACCTGACCTTCTTGCGCCGCATCGACACTGGGGGCATTGGTGTGGAGCGCTGTGTCACGCTGGCCCAGCTGGAGGCCATGCCCGAGGCAGAACGCCTGGCCAGTCTGGAAGCGCCCGAGTCACTGCTGGCACAACACATGCGTGTCACGCTGGACGGTGAGAATGCAGCCCGATTCCTGTCGGGCGTGCGTCGCCGTGGCAACTGGCCCGATGCCAGTGCCGTGGCGGTGTTTGGCGAGAATCCCCCGGCGCTGCTGGGGGTGGGCCACATCGTGGGCGGGGAGCTGGTGCCGGACAGGCTCCTGAGTCCGCTGGAAATTCAACAAATTTTGGAAAGCACGCCGCATTCCGCGTCCATGGCGCACAGCGGCATATTGGAAAAACTATGACTAAACAAATCCGCAATATCGCCATCATTGCCCACGTTGACCATGGCAAAACCACCATGGTGGACCAGCTGCTGCGCCAGTCCGGCACCTTCGCCGACCACGAAAAGGTCGTCGATACCGTGATGGACAACAACGCGATCGAAAAGGAACGCGGCATCACCATCCTGGCCAAGAACTGCGCCGTGAGCTGGAAGGGCACGCACATCAACATCGTGGACACCCCCGGCCACGCGGACTTCGGTGGCGAAGTGGAACGTGCGCTGTCCATGGTTGACAGCGTGGTGCTGCTGATCGATGCGCAAGAAGGCCCCATGCCCCAGACGCGTTTCGTGACCAAGAAGGCCCTGGCGCTGGGCCTGCGCCCCATCCTGGTGGTGAACAAGGTGGACAAGCCCGGTGCCAACCCCGACAAGGTGGTGAACGCCGCGTTCGACCTGTTCGACAAGCTCGGTGCTACCGATGAACAGCTCGACTTCCCCGTGGTGTACGCCTCGGGCATCAACGGCTGGTCGTCGCTGGAAGAAGGCGCGCCCGGTGAGCAGTGGGGCCCCGACATGTCGGCCCTGTTCGACACCATCCTCTCGCACGTTCCGCCCAACACGGGCGATGCCAATGCGCCGCTGCAGCTGCAGATCTCTGCGCTGGACTTCTCCAGCTTCGTGGGCCGCATCGGCGTGGGCCGCATCAGCCAGGGTACCCTGAAGCCCATGCAGGACGTGATCGTCATGGAAGGTCCTGATGGCAAGGCCGTGAAGGGCCGTGTGAACCAGGTGCTGACATTCCAGGGCCTCGATCGCATGCAGACCCCCTTGGCGGGCCCTGGCGACATCGTGCTGATCAACGGCATTGAAGACATCGGTATCGGCGTGACCGTGACCGACCCCGCCAACCCCGCGCCGCTGCCCATGCTGAAGGTGGATGAGCCCACGCTGACCATGAACTTCTGCGTGAACACCAGCCCGCTGGCTGGCCGCGAAGGCAAGTTCGTGACCAGCCGCCAGATCTGGGACCGCCTGCAAAAGGAACTGCAGCACAACGTGGCCCTGCGCGTGAACGAAACCGACGAAGAAGGCATCTTCGAAGTGATGGGCCGTGGTGAACTGCACCTGACCATCCTCTTGGAAAACATGCGCCGCGAAGGTTACGAGCTGGCCGTGTCCAAGCCCCGCGTGGTGTTCAAGGACATCGACGGTGTCAAGCACGAGCCTATCGAGCTGGTGACGGCCGACATCGAAGAAGGCCACCAGGGCGGCGTGATGCAGGCCCTGGGCGAGCGCAAGGGCGAGCTGGTGAACATGGAGTCCGACGGCCGTGGCCGCGTTCGCCTGGAGTACCGCATCCCGGCCCGTGGCCTGATCGGTTTCACCAACGAATTCCTGAACCTGACGCGCGGCTCCGGCCTTATCAGCAACATCTTCGACAGCTACGAACCGCACAAGGGCGACATCGGCGGCCGCAAGAACGGCGTGCTGATCTCCATGGACGACGGTGAAATCTTCACCTACGCGCTGGGCAAGCTGGACGACCGTGGTCGCATGTTCGTGAAGGCCAACGACCCTGTGTATGAAGGCATGATCGTCGGCATCCACAGCCGTGATAACGACCTGGTGGTGAACGCCACACGTACCAAGCAGCTGACCAACTTCCGCGTGTCCGGCAAGGAAGACGCGATCAAGATCACGCCCCCGATCGACCTCACGCTCGAATACGGCGTGGAGTTCATCGAGGACGACGAACTGGTCGAAATCACGCCCAAGTCCGTGCGCCTGCGCAAGCGCTATCTGACCGAAAACGAGCGCAAGCGCGCCTCCCGTTCTTGATAAGCTCAGCGTTTCCGAAAGGGCCACTGCCACGCAGTGGCCTTTTTTCCGTCTGAACCCTGCACAAACCATGTTGAAACTCACCCATACCCGGGCGGTGCTGCTGATGGTGGCGGTGACCCTGATGTGGTCCATCGCCGGCGTGGTCACGCGCCACCTGGAGCATGCGGCAAGTTTTGAAGTGACCTTCTGGCGCAGCTTTTTCACGTTGCTGTCGCTGCTGGTCATCTTGCCCGCGCTGCAGGGCAGGGCGGTGTTTGCCTCCATGCGCCACAGTGGCCGTGCGTTGTGGATCTCTGGCGTGTGCTGGAGCGTGATGTTCACGGCGTTCATGGTGGCGCTGGTTCTCATGCCGGTGGCCAATGTGCTGGTCACGATGGCCGTGGGGCCGCTGCTCACAGCGCTGTTTGCAAGGGTGTTCATCGGCCATCACATCGCCCCGCGCACCTGGGCTGCGATTGCCGTGGCGGGGCTGGGTATTGCGTGGATGTATGGTTCGCAGATGGCGGGCCTCCCTCTGGCGGGCACGCTGGTGGCGCTGTGTGTGCCTGTGGCCGCCGCCATCAACTGGACGGTGGTACAACATTCGCAGCGCCATGGCCATGCGGTGGACCTGGTGCCTGCGGTATTGGTCGGCGCAGTGATTTCGGTGGTGGCCACGCTGCCACTGGCGCTGCCTTTTCAGGCGTCGGCCCACGACCTGGGCCTGCTGGCCTTGCTGGGCGTGGTGCAATTGGCCATCCCTTGTGTGCTGGCCGTGCGCTGCGGGCGCGTGCTCAAGGCGCCCGAGATGGCGCTGCTCGGGCTGCTTGAAGTGATCTTTGGCATCTTGCTGGCATGGCTGGGCGCGGGAGAAAAGCCTGGCACGGCGGTGCTGACGGGGGGCGCACTGGTGATTGGTGCGCTGGTTTTCAATGAACTGTTGGGTTGGAAGGAACAAAAATGACGGAGACGGTCGTGTCTGAAGTGTTGAGCGAAGTGCGTGGCCAGGTGGGCTTCATTACCCTGAACCGCCCGCGTGCGCTCAATGCCTTGTCGCTGGGTATGGTGCGTGACCTGATGGGCATCCTGCTGGCATGGCAGAACGATGCGCGGGTGCTGGCCGTGGCCATCCGTGGCAGCAACAAGGAAGGCCCGTTTGGTGCTTTCTGCGCAGGGGGCGATATCCGCTTTCTGCACCAGGCGGGTAGCCAGGGCAACCCGCTGATCGAGGACTTCTTCACCGAGGAATACGCGCTCAACCACCTGATCCACAACTACGCCAAGCCCTACGTCGCCTTCATGGATGGCATCGTGATGGGGGGCGGCATGGGCATCAGCCAGGGCGCCGCCCTGCGCGTAGTGACCGAGCGCACCAAGATGGCCATGCCCGAGACGGCGATTGGCCTGTTCCCGGACGTGGGCGGGGGTTACTTCTTGAGCCGCTGCCCGGGCCGCGTGGGCGAGTGGCTGGCACTGACCGGCGACACCATCGGCGCGGGAGATGCCATTGCCTACCAGCTGGCCGATGGCTGCCTGCCGTCAGACCGGCAGGCAGCGGTGTGGGATGCGCTGGCTACCCAAAACTTTGCAGATGGCGCGGCCATCAAGGCCTATGTTGCTTCTCAATTTGTAGCATCTCAGGCAAGCGGTACTAGCGCTCTGGCCGATATTGACCAATATTTTGCGCTGCCGACCGTTGGCGAGATCGTGCGGGCACTCGAGGCCGCCGACAGCGACTGGGCACGCACCACGGCCGCCACGCTGCGCAAGCGTTCGCCACTGATGCTGCATGTGGTGCTGGAGCAGATTCGCCGCGCCCGTGCGATGGGCCTGGCCGACGACCTGCGCATGGAGCGCGATATGGTGCGCCACTGCTTTTTCCTGCGCCCAGGACAGAGCGAGACCGTGGAAGGCATCCGCGCCCTGGCCGTGGACAAGGACCATGCGCCTCAGTGGAATCCAGGCCGCATTGAAGATGTGACGCCGGAGATGGTGGCACCGTTCTTTGCCAGCCCCTGGCCCGCACACGCCCATCCGCTGGCCCATTTGTCCTGACCGCATACGGACATGGTTGGGCCGGGCCCCCGGCGGCGCGTCAGGGGTTCAGCTGCTGATAAACCGCTGTGGCCAGGCTCAATAACTCGGGGCGCGACAACTGTCCGCTCAGGGCGTAGCCAAAGCCGGCATCCGTCCAGTAAAAGCCCGGCACCGGGCCTTCGCGTGTGAACTGGAACGCGGTGGTGGGTGCTGCCGCCGGTGCTTCCGTGCGCGCTTTGGTGCCGCCCTGGTTGTCACTGGCAGGGCGGGGCGGGGTGGGAGCGAGAGCGCCCAGGTACAGCGTGATTCGCTGGCCTGCGCTGTTCTGGTACATGAACTGCGCGCGCACTCCGGTATCGCCGGGCAACAACCGGCCTCCCACCAGTTCATAGCCCTGGGCGCCCAGCACAGGGACTTTCAGCGGTCGGTCCAGCCGTTTGGACAGCCATTGCACCAGGTGGTCTTGCTGGGCAGCCGTTACCTCTACGGGGTGACGCACTTCGGGTTGGTACACCGCATGGGCCACCGAGGCCTGCTGTGCGAAGCGCTGTGCGGGTTCGGCTGCCACCAGCGTGGCTCCTTGGCCAGTCGCCAGCTTTTTGCCGGGTAGCCCTGCGGGCCACTGGCTGCGGCCCGTCCAGCCCAGCACAAAGGCCAGCAGGACCGATGCAGCCATGCCACCCCAACGCCACCACTGCGCCTGTTGCTCCCTGCGGTCTGTGGCGCGCAATGCTGCGGCCAGCAAGGCATCGGGAACGGGGGCGTGGAGAAGGTCCTGGTGCAGGTCGTGCAGCCGCTGCCGCTGCGCCTGCCAGTGGGCCAGTGTGGCCTGTGCCTCCTCATCGTCCCGCAGTTGCTCGCGCAGCGCCTGTGCCTGGGCGGGCGGCAACTGGCCGTCCACAAGGGCATGCCAGGCGCTGCTCTCTTCTGCGCGTGCTGGGGGGGCTGGGTGTGTCGGGTCCATGGTGGGTGATCGGGTCGGGGTGGCTATTTGAGGCGGCGCAGTGCAGGCGTCGTGCCTGCGGCGGCGGCTGCGCCCGCCTGGGCGGCCGGTACAGCCGGTACGGTGCCTGATGTGGGTTCCCGGTACATCAGCACTCGCAGGCGCATGCGGGCCCGCGACAGGCGTGACATGACGGTACCCACCGGAATGCTCAGGATGCGCGCGGTGTCTTCGTAGCTCATGTCCTCCATCGCCACCAGCAGCAGCACGGCCCGCTGGTCGGCGGGCAGGCGCTGCAGGCAGCGCTCCAGGTCCAGGGCGTCATCCGAGGGCGCACGGGCGCCTTGCAGCTGGTCTTGAACCTCATCGATGTCCAGAGGGGGCAGCGCGGGCAACGCGCGGCGTTGGTTGAGATACAGGTTGTGCATCAGGGTGAACAACCATGCGCGCAGGTCGCTGCCGGTGCGCCACAGCAGCCATTTGCTGCAGGCCCGCTCCAGCGTGTCCTGCACGAGGTCATCAGCCGCCCAGGCATCGCCCGTCAGCACCCGCGCGTAGCGGCGCAGGCCCGGCAGCTGTTCGATGACCTGGGAGCGATTCATGCCGTGCGGGGCCTGTGTTGCGCTGTGCGAGCTCTTACGGCCGTGCGGTGCGCCACACCTGGTTCACGCCTTCGCCCGTCTTGTCTCCGGGCTTGGTGTCCTTGATCCAGTAGTACAGCGGCTTGCCCTTGTAGGCGAGCTGGGTCTTGCCATCGTCGCGGGTGATGACGCTGTAGTCGCTGCCAGGGGCCTTGCTGGCCATCAGCGGCGGCCAGTTGCTGGCGCAGGGGCCGTTGCACACTGACTTGCCGCTGCCTGCAGCATCGCGGTCAAACGTATAGAGCGTCATGCCGCCCGCGCCGACCAGTACGCCGTCCATGGTCTTCACGGGCGAGTCGTCCATGGTGGCGCAGCCAGCCAGTGCAGCGGCTGCGACGAATGCGGCCATCGAGATCAGTTTCTTCATGGGTTTCTCCAGAGGGTGGTGCAGGCGGAGGCGAATGCTGCCTTGCACCGGGATGAACACCCGGACGTGGTGATTTATTCCATCACAACTGAAAAAATAGTGACCAGCAGCGCGCAGGGCCTTCGAAACTGGCACGGCCCGGGCCGGCGCATCCTGTCAAGGCTGCTCCGCCTCCCCGTATACGGTCCTCTTGGGGGACATTGCTCAGCGACTTTGGGGACTATTTGTTCCTGCTCTTCATGGCGCGCTCCACCTCGCGCTTGCCTTCGCGGTCTTTGATGGTGTCGCGCTTGTCGTGCTCGGCCTTGCCTTTGGCCAGGGCGATCTCGCACTTCACGAAACCGTTCTTCCAGTGCAGGTTGATGGGTACCAGCGTGTAGCCCTTTTGCTCGACCTTGCCAATCAGGCGCTTGATGTCGTCCTTCTTGAGCAGCAGCTTCTTGGTGCGTGCCGATTCGGGGTTGACATGGGTGGACGCTGTCTTGAGCGGCATGATCAGGCAGCCGAGCAGATACAGCTCGCCATCGCGGATCAGCACGTAGCCATCGGTCAGCTGCACCTTGCCTTCGCGCAGCGCCTTGACCTCCCAGCCGTGCAGCACCATGCCCGCCTCGTGGCGCTCCTCGAAGAAGTAGTTGTAGGCCGCTTTCTTGTTGTCGGCAATGCGGGAGGTGGGATCGGGTTTTTTGGCCATGTAGATCAGATGCGGCGCCCTGCGGAAGATAAAAGGTCTCCCTACATACAATTGTGGCCGTTCAGAGACCCGTGATTCTAGTTTCCCCGGCCCGCCTTTCCCCTTCGAAAGCCCCGCGCCAGTTGCCTGCATGAAAACCGTCCACAAGTCCGTCCTCATTTGGTACAGCCCCGAAGAGATGTTTGCCCTGGTCACCGGGGTGGAGCACTACCCGCAGTTCCTGCCCTGGTGCGACCGCGCCGCAGTGCTGGAGCAGACCGAAGAGGGCATGACCGCCGAGGTGGGCATTGCATTCAGCGGTATTCGCCAGACCTTTGTCACGCGCAACACGCACGAAGTGGGCAGGCGTGTGCAGATGCATCTGGTGAAAGGACCGTTCTCACGGCTGGACGGGGATTGGCACTTTCATCCCGTGGGGGACGGCACGCAGCGTGCGTGCAAGGTGGAGTTGATGCTGAACTATGGGTTTGACAGTGCTGCGTTGGCCACGCTGGTGGGGCCGGTGTTTGACCGCATCGCAGGGAGCATGGTCGATGCCTTCGTCAAGCGAGCGGAACAGGTCTATGGCTGAGGCGGGGGGAGGTGCCTCGGCGACCATCGCTATCACTGTCGTCGTCTGTCTGGCTCCGCGCGAAGTGCGCGAGTGGACTCTGGATTTGCCGGTGGGCGCCACGGTAGCGGATGCCCTGCACGCCAGCTGCGGTATGGCCACGCTGTCCGTGCTGGAGGAGGGGGGCGCACCGTGCGTCGGTATCTGGGGCCGTGCTGCCAATCTGGATGTGGTGTTGCAGCCCCAGGACCGCGTAGAAATCTACCGACCTTTGAAGGTGGACCCCAAGGTAGCACGGCGGGAGCGCTTTGCCCGACAAGGGGCGCGCACTACAGGACTCTTTGCGCGCCGCCGACCAGGGGGCAAGTCAGGCTACTGATACTGCTGAGTTGATCCGCGCGGTAGCGGAGCAGCATGCAGCTCAGCGTACGCAGTCGGCCGCGACAATCTCGTCGATGCGCTTGGCTTCGGCCGCGCGGGCGGGGCCATCCAGGAAGATTTTTTCGCCCTGGGCGTTCGCTTGTGTGATGGGCTTGCCAGCATCGAACGCCGCTTTGGCTGCGCGTGCGCGGGTGCAGTTTTCAGCCTTGGCCTTGGCGATCTTTTCGTCCTCGGCCTTTTTCTTGGCGGCTTCTGCGGCCTCGGCCTGGGCTTTCTTCTCTTCCAGCTCCTTGTCCTTGCCAGCACCAGGGGCGCTGGCAGCGGTCTTGGGCGCTGATGCTGCTGCGGGCGCCGCGTCAGAGGCTGCGGGCGCGGCCGGGACGGCAGTCCGTGCCGGGCGGTTGCCCCCAGGCTGTTTCAGGATGCTCTTTTCAGGGATATCGGGTGGTGGCGGACGATCGCTGAAGACTTTGCGCCCGTCTTTGTCTGTCCACTGCCATTGCGCCGCCGCGCCCATGGCCCAGGTGCAGGCCACGGCCAGCAGGAGAAGCTTGTGCATTTTCATGCGGACAAGTTTATCCATGTGATTCCCCCCCCGCCAGTGCGTTGCAGACGGGTGGGCGCGTTTTCACCACACGCGGCGCGGGTACAATCCGTTTTTTTGGAGCTTTCTCATGCGCCTTCTTGGAAAAGCGCTCACCTTCGACGATGTGTTGCTGGTGCCAGCGTACTCCCAGGTCCTGCCCAAGGACACGTCCCTCGCGACGAAACTCTCCCGCAATATCCAACTGAACCTGCCGCTCGTGTCCGCCGCCATGGACACCGTGACCGAGGCGCGTCTGGCCATTGCTATTGCCCAGGAGGGCGGCATCGGCATCGTGCACAAGAACCTCACGGCGCAAGAGCAGGCTGCTCATGTGGCCAAGGTCAAGCGCTACGAGTCTGGCGTGCTGCGTGATCCCGTGGTCATCACCCCCGAGCACACCGTGCTGCAGGTGCTCCAGCTGTCCGAACAACTGGGCATCTCTGGGTTTCCCGTGTGCGACGGCGGCAAGGTGGTGGGTATCGTTACCGGCCGCGACCTGCGCTTCGAGACCCGTTACGACGTCAAGGTCCACCAGATCATGACCCCGCGCGAGAAACTCATCACGGTCAATGAAAAAGAGGGCACCACGCCGGCCGAAGCCAAGGCGCTGCTCAACAAGCACAAGCTCGAACGCATCCTGGTCGTGAACGACGCCTTTGAACTCAAGGGCCTGATCACGGTGAAGGACATCACCAAGCAGACCAGCTTTCCCAACGCGGCCCGCGATGCCGCAGGCCGCCTGCGCGTAGGCGCGGCGGTGGGTGTGGGCGAGGGCACCGAAGAACGCGTCGAAGCCCTGGTCAAGGCCGGTGTGGATGCCATCGTGGTGGACACGGCCCACGGCCACAGCAAGGGCGTGATCGACCGTGTGCGCTGGGTCAAGCAGAACTACCCGCAGATCGACGTGATCGGCGGCAACATCGCGACCGGCGCTGCAGCCCTGGCACTGGTTGAGGCCGGTGCGGATGCGGTAAAGGTCGGTATCGGCCCAGGTTCCATCTGTACCACCCGCATCGTGGCCGGTGTGGGCGTGCCCCAGATCATGGCCATCGACAACGTGGCCACGGCCCTCAAGGGCACCGGCGTGCCACTGATCGCGGACGGCGGCATTCGCTACAGCGGTGACATCGCCAAGGCCCTGGCCGCGGGCGCTGGGACGGTGATGATGGGCGGTATGTTTGCGGGCACGGAAGAAGCGCCCGGCGAAGTTATCCTGTTCCAGGGCCGCAGCTACAAGAGCTACCGCGGCATGGGCTCCATTGGCGCCATGCAGCAGGGCAGTGCCGACCGCTACTTCCAGGAATCGAGCACCGGCAATCCCAATGCCGACAAGCTGGTGCCTGAAGGCATCGAAGGCCGTGTGCCCTACAAGGGCTCCATGGTCAGCATCGTCTACCAGATGGCTGGCGGCGTGCGTGCCTCCATGGGCTACTGCGGTTGCGCCACGATCGAAGAGATGAACAACAAGGCCGAGTTCGTCGAGATCACCACTGCTGGTATCCGCGAAAGCCACGTGCACGATGTGCAGATCACCAAGGAAGCGCCGAACTACCGCGCTGACTGATGGTTGCAAACCGATCTGGCCTGATTGAAAAAATCTGGTCAGACTGATATAGTCTGGTCTGAATTCACCATTCAGGCCAGACTTTTTTATTTATGCAGTCCGTTGGCATCTACGAAGCGAAAAGCAGGTTCTCTGCATTGATCGAACTGGTCGAGCAGGGCGAGGAAGTGCGCATCACCCGCCACGGCAAAGAGGTGGTGCGTATGTTGCCCGTGCGCCGCCGCCCTGTGATTTCTGACGAACAGATTGCGCGCGAACTGGGCCAGATGGACGCCTTACACGCCAGCATTCAACCCGCAGGGTCAACGACGGTGGACGGCTTGCGCCGTACAGGACGGAGCACTGCATGACCGCCTTTGTGCTCGATGCCTCCGTCACTGCCGCCTGGCTGCTGCCGGACGCGGCCAGCGAACACACCCGCCGCCTGTACACCCTGATCCGCCTCGATGAGGTCGAGCCGCAGGCGCCCAACCTCTGGCACTGGGAGTGTCACAACATACTGGCCACCGGTGTGAACAGCGGGCGCATTCCAGCCGCTTCCGTCGAAGGCCTGTGGGGCGTGCTCGAAGCCATTCGTCACCGCGTCGAATTGCACGAACTGGCCACTGCCCAGCACAAGGCCGTGCTCGACGTGGCATTGGAAACCGGCCTGCCCACCTTTGATGCCGCGTATCTGTGGCTGGCCCGTTCGCTACGCCTGCCTCTGGCCACCTTTGATTCTCACCAGATCGCTGCCGCCCAACGCAGCGGCGTCCCGCTTCTTGATCTCTCCAGCCTCTGACGGACCACCACCATGCAACACCAGAAAATCCTCATCCTCGACTTCGGCTCGCAAGTCACCCAGCTCATCGCCCGCCGCGTGCGCGAGGCCCATGTGTACTGCGAGGTGCACCCCTGCGACGTGACCGACGAGTGGATCCGCGACTATGCCAAGGACGGCTCGCTCAAGGGCGTGATCCTGTCGGGCAGCCACGCCAGCGTGTACGAGGTGGATGACAAGGCGCCGGATGCGGTGTTTGAACTCGGCATCCCCGTGCTGGGCATCTGCTACGGCATGCAGACCATGGCCCAGCAGCTGGGCGGCAAGGTCGAGGGCTCCAACACCCGCGAATTTGGCTACGCCGAAGTGCGCGCCCATGGCCACACCGAACTGCTCAAGGGCATCGAAGACTTCGCCACGCCCGAAGGCCACGGCATGCTCAAGGTGTGGATGAGCCATGGCGACAAGGTCACTGCCTTGCCCCCGGGCTTCAAGGTGATGTGCTCCACACCCTCGTGCCCCATCGCTGGCATGGCCGACGAAAGCCGCCACTACTACGCCGTGCAGTTCCACCCTGAAGTCACACACACCGTGCAGGGCCGCGCCTTGCTGGAGCGTTTTGTGCTGGGCATCTGCGGCACCCGTGCCGACTGGGTCATGGGCGACTACATCGAAGAGGCTGTGCAAAAGATCCGCGAGCAGGTGGGCGATGAGGAGGTGATCCTCGGCCTGTCGGGTGGCGTGGATTCGTCCGTGGCTGCCGCGCTGATCCACCGCGCCATTGGTGACCAGCTCACCTGCGTGTTTGTGGACCACGGCCTGCTGCGTCTGAACGAAGGCGACATGGTCATGGACATGTTCGAGGGCAAGCTGCACGCCAAGGTCATCCGCGTGGACGCCAGCGACCTGTTCCTGGGCAAGCTGACGGGGGTGAGCGAGCCCGAGCAAAAGCGCAAGATCATCGGCGGCCTGTTTGTGGACGTGTTCAAGGCCGAGGCCGCCAAGCTCAAGGCAGGCACCGGTGGCCACAAGGGTGCCACCTTCCTGGCCCAGGGCACGATCTACCCCGACGTGATCGAATCCGGCGGCGCCAAGAGCAAGAAGGCCGTCACCATCAAGAGCCACCACAACGTGGGCGGCCTGCCAGAGCAACTGGGCCTGAAGCTGCTGGAGCCCCTGCGCGATTTGTTCAAGGACGAAGTGCGCGAACTGGGCGTGGCCCTGGGCCTGCCGCCCGACATGGTCTACCGCCACCCCTTCCCCGGCCCCGGCCTGGGCGTGCGCATCCTGGGCGAGGTGAAGAAGGAATACGCCGACCTGCTGCGCCGTGCCGACGCGATCTTTATCGAAGAGCTGCGCAACTTCAAGGACGAAGCTACAGGAAAGACTTGGTACGACCTCACCAGCCAGGCCTTCACCGTGTTCCTGCCCGTCAAGAGCGTGGGCGTGATGGGCGACGGCCGCACCTATGACTACGTTGTGGCACTGCGCGCCGTGCAGACCAGCGACTTCATGACCGCCGACTGGGCCGAACTGCCCTACACGCTGCTCAAGAAGGTGTCAGGCCGCATCATCAACGAAGTGCGTGGCATCAACCGCGTGACGTACGACGTCAGCAGCAAGCCACCAGCGACGATTGAGTGGGAGTGAGTGGGGGGTAAATCAAAATACTGGTTATTTAAACAGTATTAGCGCACAATGCGACGGATCTTCCGGAGCTTTGTGCGCCATGTCCCAGCTTCACGATCTCTACTATTTTCTTTCCCCTACGCCGCTTGCCGCCGAGATGGCCAAGAGGTTACTGCAGCGCCTCCAAGGACCCTGTGGGGCGGGCAGAGGCGAGCCAATGTCCTTGGATCGGCTGCACATCACGCTCCATTACCTGGGGCGCTTCCTGAACAGCATCCCCCGAGAGGTAATCGACTTGGCGCTGGCGGCGGGTAGCGCCATGGACTACGAACCGTTTGGGGTCCGCCTCGACGTGCTGCAGTCCCGGGGAGGCTTTGAAAAGGGGACTTTCGGCACCGTCGAGCTGGCGCCACAAGCGGGCGCTGCGCGTGAATTGCGAGGATTTCAACATGCGCTTGGCACCACGATGCGCCGCTTGGGGTTTGCAGAAACTCAGATCCGCAGCCATTTCCACCCGCACATGACTTTGCACTACAAGCACGCACGCATTGACCCAATGGTGGTTGCTCCCGTGGCGTGGACCGTGACGCAGTTTGCCTTGGTAGACAGCCTCTACGGCCTGAGCAGGCATGATGTGCTCGCGCACTGGACCTTGAAGGCACGGCAACAGGTCTTTCTTGACTGGTGATGTTGCGAAGCAAGCGGATACCAATGCGTACTCGCTGTGCTGCGTCGTGGTGCTGAAGCTTCCGCGGCTACCATCCTCTGAGGTCATTGGCTCTCTCATTTCTTCATGACGACACTTCACGATTTCTGGCCCGGTTGTGGTTTCCAAACGCTGGATCGCGATGCCCGTGGCTGGCTGCCCCCCACCGACGGATACCTGCGTTGGCTGCTGGCCCGACCAGAGCTGGCGCTGGTGCCGGAGTCGTGCGCTGCAGAGATCGCACTGCATGAATCGCTCAAGGTGTCACCCGCGCGGGCGGTCACCTCTGCGGAGCTGGCTGCATTGCAGGACGAAGACGCGCGCGAGAACTACACCGTGTTCCTGCGCTTCCGCGATGGCCTGCTGGCCGCCGGCACGCTGGAGGCCTACTACCTGCAGCTCATGCGCAGTGGCTCGGTGAACGTGCCCACCGTGTTCATTGACGCTGTGGTGCAGGCCCTGCTGCGCAACGTGCTGGACGACTGCAACGACGCCTTCGAAGCCCGCGCCGCCGAGATGCTGTTTAGCCCGCAACGTATTACCTTGCAAGACGGGCAAATGCTGGCAGGCGACCGTGCGACGCTCGACATGCTCAACGAAACTGCGGGCCTGGGCGAGGTGGGACGCTTGCTGTTGCAAAGCGGTGCACTGCAGCCCACGGCGCAGGTCAAGGTGCTGTCGGCCGACAATGCGGCGCAATATTGGCAGGAGAGTGACCGCCACCACTTTCTGCTCGACCTGACCCATGAGCTGACGCAGGACCTGAGCCATGGCCTGACCTTCAAGATGACCCGCGCCCGTTCTGGCCTGAAGGCGCTGGCGCGGGTGCTGGAGCGCTGGGTCGGCCACTTGCTGGGCGTGCAAGTGCAGATCGAGCCTGTGCATCAGGTCGCCGACAGCGCGTGGCGCTGGCATGTGGGGCTGGATGTGGAGTCCACCGCCATCCTTAACGACCTGTACCAGGATCGGCCGGTGGATGGCGAGCGCATGGCGCGGCTGGTGAGCCTGTTCACGCTGACCTTTGCCAACCCGGCCGAGATGCGTGCCGATGTGGCGGGCAAGCCGGTGTACCTGGGGCTGGCGACCAACGCCGAGGGCGTGGTGCGCATCAAGCCACAGAACCTGTTGCTCAATCTGCCGCCGGCATCGGTATCTTGAGTGCTATTGAATCAATAGCTACTAGCGCATGAAAAATATGCGCTAGCGGCCAATTTGATTCAAATTTCTCCCTGGCGGATGACAACCAAGTGCCGTGCGCTCATCCAATGGTCATCAGGCTCGCATTGCCCCCTGCCGCCGCCGTGTTCACGCTCAACGCGCGTTCGATGAGCAGGCGCTCCAGCGGAATGTCCGTCGCGCCGGGCTGGAGCGCAGTCACGCCCACGATGGGTCCGGTGCGGCGGGCGAGGGCGGTGCACGCCGCATGCAGGGATGGGGCGTCGCCATGGTGCAGCACGGCGTCCAGCGCCTGCGTGCCGTCGTTCAGTGTGTTGTCCTGTAGTAGAACCTGCGCTTGCACCAGCGTGGGTAGCTGCGTGCGGAGGTGGGCCTGGGCCGTGGGCCACAGGGCGGTGCCGCCGCTGGCAAGCACGGCAGCCGTCTGCACCAGGAGGTCTTCCGTGCTTTGCGCCAGACACAGCACGCGGGCACGGGGCGCCAGGGTGTAGACGTTGCGCTCCCCGGTGGGGCCGGGCAGGGTGCGAGCGGTGCCGCTTTGGGTTTGCTGGGCGAAGTGCTGGCAGGTTGCGGTCAGCGCGGCGTTGCCTTGTTGCAGCGCCCATTGCTCCAGCGTGGTCAGCGGTGCCAGCAGGCGCTCGCGCCGCTCGGTGTCGGGTGGGCTGAAGCGATCAGCTTCGGCAAAGGTGCGTGCCAGCGCATCGGCCGGGCGCTGCGATAGCAGGCGCAGCAGGTACAGCGGCCCACCTGCCTTGGGCCCCGTGCCCGACAGGCCTTCGCCGCCAAAGGGCTGAACGCCCACCACGG
>Ga0123397_125961_pt1 | contig 21424 bp, 23 predicted proteins | sample T10HLNH4metaT_FD_89925 | JGI IMG/M metagenome (GOLD analysis project Ga0123397, IMG submission 89925) | Methane-oxidizing artificial microbial communities from Washington, USA to study methane cycling - T10-HLNH4 metaT (Metagenome... ... | reverse complement strand
GCTGTGCCAGGTGCTCGACGTGAACAACCTGAACAAGCAGGACAATGCGCTGCCGCTGAACACCCAGGTGGACCGGTCGCGCAGCGTCACCGTTGAGTTCGACGCCAACCTTCACCGGCTGCCGTGGAATTTCAAGCCGGTGACCGGTTCGCTGGTGGTTCATCCGGGCGAGATCGTGACGGTCGAGTACGAGGTGTCGAACAATCGCGAAAACGCGGTGACCGGTCAGGCCATTCCGAGTTACACGCCGTCCGCGGCAATGCAGTATTTCCAGAAGCTCGACTGCTTCTGTTTCAAGCAGCAGACGCTGGCAGCGGGGGAGACGCGGCGCATGCCGATCGCCTTCCTCGTGTCGCCGTCCCTGCCCAAGGACATCAACACGATCACGCTCTCCTACACCTTCTTCGAGGTGCCGGGCGCAAACGCGGCGAACGTGCAGAGTGAAAAGGCCGGGGGCTGACGCTTGGCCGGGCTGGTGAAAAATGTGGTGACGGTGTTGTCCGCCTTCGTCGGAATCCGCCGTAAGGGCGATCACGACGAGGCGGCGGCCTCGCTGACACCGCTGCAGGTTATAGTCACGGGTGTGGTTGCAGCCGCGCTGTTCGTGATTGCAGTGATCTTGGGTGTAAGAATTCTGATAAGCATCGCTTGAGAGAAACCGGGAAGGAAAAAGACAAATGAGCAGCTCGCATACGCCACAGCAGGCCCCGTACTACTACGTGCCTGCACCCTCGACCTACCCGATCACCGGGTCGATCGCCCTGTTCCTGTTCGCACTGGGTTCTGTGCTGACCATGAACAAGATCAGCGGTGGCGGCTTCGTGCTCGGCGCCGGCCTGCTGGTGCTGTTCTACATGATGTACATCTGGTTCGGCAAAGTCGCCCAGGAGTCCGAAGGCGGTCTGTACAGCAAGCGCGTGGGCGTGTCCTTCCGCTGGGCGATGGGCTGGTTCATCTTCTCGGAAGTGATGTTCTTCGCCGCGTTCTTCGGCGCGCTGTTCTACGCTCGCGTGCTGGCCATGCCGGATCTCGCCAGCCTCGAGCATCAGGCGCTGCTGTGGCCGGACGCCAAGGCCCTGTGGCCGAACGCCGGTCCGGCCTATGACGGTGGTCCCTTCACGCCTATGGGCGCATGGGGCATTCCGGCCATCAACACGCTGCTGCTGCTGACCTCGGGTGTCACGCTGACCTGGGCTCACCACGGCCTGCTGCACAACAACCGTGGCCAGCTGAAGCTGGGTCTGTTCCTGACCATCGCTCTCGGCGCCGTCTTCCTGTTCCTGCAGGGCTACGAATACGCCCACGCGTACTCCGAACTGAACGTCAAGATGACCACCGGCGTGTTCGGTTCCGTGTTCTACATGCTCACCGGCTTCCACGGTTTTCACGTGACTGTTGGTGCAACCATGCTGATCGTGATACTGTGCCGCGTCCTTGCGGGCCACTTCAGCCCGGAAAACCACTTCGGCTTCGAAGCGGTTGCGTGGTACTGGCATTTTGTCGACGTCGTCTGGCTGCTGCTTTTCGTCGTCGTGTATTGGATCTGACGTCAAATCGGGATCTGCGAGGAGGAGAGTGGGCCGGTAAGCAAAGAAGAGCCCTTATAAAATAAACGCTCGGCGCCGCACATCGTGCGGCGCTTTTTTTCGTGCCTAGGTTTCGTGCCGGGAATGATTCCGGTGTCCCGTTGCCCACGTCGTCGGTTGAGGCGTGTGGGCGGGAGGAGGCGCCTGCCGGGTGATGCGGCAGGGCAGAAGGTGCGGACAGGGCGGGGGCGGCCGGCGAGCGCCGGCGCCGAGGGCGTCAGAGCTTGCCGGTGATGAAACCGAAGCGGTAGCCGGCCATCAGCAGGATGAACAGCGTCATCGACAGGCCCACCCGTATTGCCAGCGAACGCAGCATGCGGGTCGAGTTGCCGGTGTCGCGGAACAGGAAAAAGAGGGCTGAACCGAGGCTTGCGAGCACGGTCAGCAGCATGAAGATCACGAGGTAGCGCATCAGAGGAATCCTTGTCTCGGTGAGTCAGTTTACTCGCCGGGAGAGCAACGGCAATGCTTGAGTTCACTTTGGCGGGACGTTCGTTCCGCATTCGCTTCTGGCCTGCGGTGGCCTGTCTGCTGGTGATCGCCCTCACGCTGATGGCGGCACGCTGGCAGACAGCGCGGGCGCATTACAAGCAGTCGCTCGAAGACGCCTACGTGCTGGCGCAGGCGCAGCCGCCGCTCGAACTGACCGCATGGGGTGCAGATGCGCCGCCCGACTACATCCGGGCGTCGGTCAAGGGCACCTGGCGGACTGATGCGCTCATCTTCGCCGACAACCAGGTGAAGGACGGACAGGCAGGGTACGGCGTCTACATGCCGCTCTGTCAGACCGCGACCCGCTGCGTGCTGGTGGCGCGCGGCTGGGTGGGCCACGGCGGCCGGCGCGACCGCCTGCCCACGGTGAGCACGCCGCAGGGCGATCAGCAGGTGGAGGGCGTCGTGACCGCGCCCGCCGGCCGTTTCGTCGAACTGTCGGACGACGCGGTGCAGGGCCGGGTGTGGCAGAACGTGACGGTGGACCGGGCAAGCCGCGCGTTCGGGTTGGAACTTGCGCCCTTCATTCTTGTTCAGGGCGGAGGCGCGGACGACGGACTGCGCCGTGACGCGGTGCGCCCTGATTTCGGCATCAACAAGCACTGGATGTACGCCGCCCAGTGGTACGGCTTTGCGCTGGTCACCCTGGTGTCCGGTCTGTATGCGGCGATGAGAAAAACTGGAGACAAGTCTTGAAGGGCAGGAAGATTCTGATCATTCTGGCGGCGGTCTGCGTACTGCCGCTGCTCGCGTCCTACGCGATGTATTTCTTCTGGCGGCCGGACAGCACGGTCAATTACGGCCAGCTGCTGTCGCCACGCCCCCTGCCCAGCGAAACGCTGACCGCGGTGGACGGCAAGTCCTTTGCGTTTTCCGCGGTGAAGGGACGTTGGACCCTGGTACTGGCCGACGGCGCTGCCTGTGACGCCAAGTGTGAAGAACTTCTGTACTTCATCCGGCAGGTGCGCAAGGCGCAGGGCGAACACCAGGACCGCATCGAGCGCGTGTGGCTGCTGACCGACGGAGCGCAGCCCAAACCGGAGCTGCTGTCGGCGATCGAAGGCATGCACGTGGTGCGCGCCGCCGGCAGCGCGACGCTCGCCGCCTTCGCCACCGATCCGGCGCATCCGCGCGCCATCCATCTGGTCGATCCGCTGGGGCAGGTCATGATGCGCTACCCGGATGATCCGGACCCCAAGAAGATGATCAAGGATTTCCAACGACTGATGAAGTACTCGAGGCTGGGCTGATGAAGACCTATCGCACGCTGCTGCTGACCACCGTAGTCATGACCTTCGCGCTGATCGTGCTCGGCGCCTATGTGCGGCTGTCCGACGCCGGCCTGGGCTGTCCGGACTGGCCCGGCTGTTACGGGCATCCGACCGTGATCCACGCATCCGAACACATTTCCGCCGCGCAGGCCGCCAACCCGGACGGCCCGGTGTCCTTCGCCAAGGCGTGGAAGGAAATGATCCACCGCTACTTCGCAGGCATCGTCGGCCTGTGCATCGTCGCCATCGCGGTGCTGGCCTGGCGGAACCGTCGCGAGCGGGGCGCGTCGCCTGTACTGGCCACCGTCCTGATCGGCGTGCTGGTGCTGCAGGCGCTGTTCGGCAAATGGACGGTCACCATGCTGCTGAAGCCGGCCATCGTGACCGGCCATCTGATCGGTGGCCTCACCGTGCTCACGCTGCTGGTGTGGCTGTACGCCCGGGCGCGTGGCGCCGGCGGGCGCCCGGCCAGACCGGGGCTGCGCACCTTCGCCGCGCTCGCTTTCGTCGTGCTGGCGGCGCAGATTTCGCTCGGCGGGTGGGTGAGCACCAACTACGCGGCGCTGGCCTGTACCGATCTGCCGACCTGCCATGGTGAATGGGTGCCGCAGATGGACATCCGTAACGGCTTCCACATCGTGCGCGAGCTGGGTCAGAGTGCGGATGGCGAAACGCTCACCATGGACGCGCTCACCGCCATCCACTGGATGCACCGGCTGGGCGCAGTGATCGCCGCGCTGGTGATCGGTGCACTGGCGTTCGCGCTGCGCGCCAACCAGCACCGCACGCTGGGCAATGCGCTGCTGGCGGTACTCGTGCTGCAGGTGTCGCTCGGTGTGGCCAACGTCTGGCTCAGCCTGCCGCTGCCGCTGGCCGCCGCGCACAATGGTGGCGCTGCAGCATTGGTGATCCTGATGGTGCTGATAAACTATCGAGTTCGCGCAAACGCGCAGTACTGAACACCCGGAGCCCTGCATGAAAGCCCTGCGGCTTGATCGACAGCCCTTCCAGCTGAAACTGTCCAATTACCTGCAACTCACCAAGCCGCGGGTCGTTTCGCTCATCGTCTTCTGTGCCGTGATCGGCATGTTCCTCGCGGTGCCGTCCGGCCTGCCCGACATGGGCGTGGTGCTGGCGGCCACCGTGGGCATCGCGCTGGTGGCGGGCGCTGCCGCCGCGGTGAACTGTCTGGTGGAACAGAAGATCGACGCGGTGATGGCGCGCACCCGCGCCCGTCCGCTGCCGCGTGGCGAAGTGAATTCCTTCGAAACGCTGGCCTTTTCCGGCGTGGTCGGCGGTGTCGGCCTGTCCATGCTCTACCACTGGGTGAACCCGCTCACCATGTGGCTCACGCTGGGCACCTTCATCGGTTACGCCATCATCTACACCGTGTTCCTGAAGCCGGCCACGCCGCAGAACATCGTGATCGGCGGCGCCTCCGGCGCGATGCCGCCGGTGCTGGGCTGGGCCGCGGTGACCGGCGAGGTGTCCGCGGACGCGCTGCTGCTGTTCCTGATCATCTTCGCGTGGACGCCGCCGCACTTCTGGGCACTTGCGCTCTACCGCACCCAGGAATACGCCAAGGCCGGTCTGCCCATGCTGCCGGTGACCCACGGCGCGGAATACACCCGCCTGCAGGTCTTCCTGTACACCCTCATCCTGTTCGCGGTCACCGTGCTGCCCTTCGCGTCGCGCATGAGCGGCTGGATCTACCTGGTGTCCGCGGCCGTGCTGTCCGGCATGTTCATCGTCTACGCCTGGCGGCTGATGCGGAACTACTCGGACGAACTGGCGAAGAAAACCTTCCGCTTCTCGCTGTGGCACCTGTCGCTGCTGTTCGCAGCGCTGCTGGTCGACCACTACGTGAAGCTGTGAAGCGCCGCTCCTTCATCGCCACGCTGCTGGCAGGGGCGATGGCGTTTGCGCTGGGCGGCTGTGGCCGGTCCGGGCCGCGCTTCCACAGCGTGGACATCACCGGTGCCGAGTACGCCAAGGGCTTCTCGCTGACCGACCACACCGGTGCTGCCCGTACTCTGGCCGACTACAAGGGCAAGGTGGTGACCGTGTTTTTCGGTTTCACCCACTGCCCGGACGTGTGTCCGACCAGTCTGGCCACCATGAAGCAGGCGCTCACGCTGCTTGGGCCGGACGCCGCGCGGGTGCAGGTGCTGTTCATCACGCTGGACCCCGAACGCGATACCGGCGAACTGCTGGCGGCCTATGTGCCGCAGTTCGACCCGTCCTTCGTGGGCCTGCGCGGCGACGCGGCCGCCACTGCGGCAGCGGCCAAGGAATACAAGATCTTCTACCAGAAGGTGGCGGGCAAGACCCCGGACAGCTATACGCTGGACCACTCCGCAGGCACCTATGTGCACGATGCGCAGGGCCATGTCCGGCTGTTCATCCGCCATGGCGAAACACCGCAGAAGATCGCCGACGATCTGAAGGCGCTGCTCGCCCAGGGCTGAGCCGGAGGCGAACGAGGACAACAAAAAAGCGACCCGGAGGTCGCTTTTTTGTTTGGGCGTCCGGAGACTCAGGCCGCCATGCCCAGCATCTTCTGCATCGACGCCTTCATCTTCTGCATGGCCTTGGCTTCGATCTGGCGGATGCGCTCGGCCGACACGCCGTACTCGGCAGCCAGTTCGTGCAGCGTGGCCGCTTCGCCGTCCTGCACCAGCCAGCGCCGCTGCACGATGGCACGGCTGCGGTCGTCCAGCGCGGCCAGCGCCGAGTGCAGACCGTCTTCCTGCAGACGGACGTTCTGCGCCGCTTCCATCACGTCCAGCGGTTCGGCGGCCGAATCGGCCAGCCAGTGGATGGGCGCCAGACGGGCGCTGTCGCGGTCGTCGTCCTCGCTGCTGCCTTCGAGCGCGACATCCTGACCGGACAGGCGGGTTTCCATCTCCACCACTTCTTCCGGCTTCACGCCCAGCGTCTTCGCCACTTCCTGCACTTCGGCCGGATTCAGCGTGTTGCTGCTGTGCTTGAGGCTGCGCAGATTGAAGAACAGCTTGCGCTGCGCCTTGGTGGTGGCGACCTTGACCAGGCGCCAGTTGCGCAGGATGTACTCGTGGATTTCCGCCTTGATCCAGTGGATGGCGAAGGACACCAGACGCACGCCGCGGTCCGGGTCGAAGCGTTTCACCGCCTTCATCAGACCGATATTGCCTTCCTGGATCAGGTCGGCGTGCGGCAGGCCGTAGCCCAGATAGCCGCGCGCGATCGCAATCACCAGACGCAGGTGGGACATGACCAGGGTGCGCGCTGCATCGAGGTCTTCGTCGTCACGGAAACGGCGGGCGAGCGACTGTTCCTGCTCTTCGGTGAGCAGCGGAACGCGGCTGGCCGCCTGGATGTAGCTGTCGATATTGCCCAGCGCGCCGGGCGCCGGCAGATTCGGAACCATCAGAGCATGGGTCATGATTCATTCCTCCCTTGAGGGTCAACATTAGCACTCTCTGACAGGGAGTGCTAACAGTGCGTTCGGGCAAGTTCGTATCAAAACTTGAGCCGGGCTCCGCTGCGCCGCCGGCCGGTCTTCAGGCGTCCTTCAGCGTCTGCATGTCGATCACGAAGCGGTACTTCACGTCGCTTTTCAGCATGCGGCCGTAGGCGTCCTCGATCGCCTGCATCGGAATCATCTCGATGTCGGCGGTGATGCCTTTCTCCGCACAGAAATCCAGCATTTCCTGGGTTTCCGCGATGCCGCCGATCAGCGAGCCGGCGATCCGGCGGCGTCCGAAGATGAGATTGCCGACCGAGGGCGACGGATGCGGCTCGGCCGGAACGCCGACCAGCGTGAGCGTGCCGTCGCGCCTGAGCAGCGTCACGAAGGCATCGAGGTCGTGCGGCGCGGCCACCGTGTTCAGGATGAAATCGAAGCTGCCGGCGTGGGCGGCCATTTCGTCCGCGTTCTTCGACACCACCACTTCGTCGGCGCCGAGCGCCCGCGCGTCGTCGCGCTTCGAGGGCGAGGTGGTGAAGGCGACCACGTGGGCGCCCAGCGCATGCGCAAGCTTGATCCCCATGTGGCCGAGTCCGCCGATGCCGACCACGCCCACCTTGCTGCCCGGGCCCACTTTCCAGTGCCGCAGCGGCGACCAGGTGGTGATGCCGGCGCACAGCAGCGGCGCTACGCCGGCCAGATCCTGTTCGCCGTGATTGATGCGCAGCACGAAGTGTTCGGTCACCACGATGGCGGTCGAGTAGCCGCCATAGGTGTTCTCGCCGCCGCCGTACACCGGGCCGTTGTAGGTCGCGGTGAAGCCGTGCTCGCAGTACTGTTCCAGGCCCTCGCCGCAGGACGGGCAGTTGCGGCAGCTGTCGACCATGCAGCCGACGCCGACCAGATCGCCCACCTTCACCTTGGTCACCCCGGCGCCGACCGCGCTCACCCGGCCGACGATTTCATGGCCCGGTACGCAGGGGTAGATCGTGCCCGGCCATTCGCCGCGCGTGGTGTGCAGGTCGGAATGGCAGACGCCGCAGTACAGGATGTCGATCGCGACGTCCTGCGTGCCGGGGCTGCGCCGCTCGAATGAGAAGGGTGCAAGCGGCGTGGTGGCGGAACGGGCGGCGTAGGCGTAGGTCTTCATGGGCGGTCTCCGGATGAAGCGTGCGATCGGCCGGCCACGGAATGCGGCCGCTGATGCCCTCAAGTCTAGGATGTGGAATGCCACCGGGGCGCGTAGGTTTCAGCAAGCCCTGTGAAGCCTCGCTTCTCAATCGGGAGGCCGCCCCTGCAGGCGGCTGCCGGACGGTTCTGGGCCGGTCCGGCGGCGCGCGCTACAATCCGGGACATCCATGGGCCGACTTCCGCCAACCATGTTCCGTTCCGTCGCAAGCTTCCTGCTGCTGTGCCTGCCGCTGCTCGCGTCGGCGCAGCTGCGTTCGATTCCGCCGGACGCGATCAAGGCCAAGATGAAACCGCCCCAGAACGGCGTGGCCGAAGTCGGCAAATACACATTCAAGCTGGCGCCCGGTGCGCAGATCCGTTCGACCGACAATCGCATCATGCTGCCGGTGATGATAGGCAGCGAGCAGGTGGTGCGTTACCAGCTCGACGCCCAGGGGCAGCTGTTCCGCGTCTGGGTGCTGTCGCCGGACGAGATCGACCTGCCGGCGCCCAAACAGTAATTTTCCCGTTCCCCGATGACCCGCAAGATTTACATCAAGACCTTCGGCTGCCAGATGAACGAGTACGACTCGGACAAGATGGCCGACGTGCTCGGCGACGCCGAAGGTCTGGAAAAGACCGACCGCCCCGAAGAGGCCGACGTCATCCTGTTCAATACCTGTTCGGTGCGCGAGAAGGCGCAGGAAAAGGTGTTCCATGACCTTGGCCGGGTGAAGCACCTGAAGCGAGAGAACCCCAACCTCATCATCGGCGTCGGCGGCTGTGTCGCCAGCCAGGAGGGTGCGGCCATCGTCGAGCGTGCGCCCTACGTCGATCTGGTGTTCGGCCCGCAGACACTGCACCGGCTGCCCGACCTCATTTCGAAGCGCCGCGCCAGCGGCCGCCCGCAGGTGGACATCAGCTTCCCGGAAATCGAGAAGTTCGACCACATGCCGCCGGCGCGGGTCGAGGGCGCGACCGCCTTCGTGTCCATCATGGAAGGCTGTTCGAAGTACTGCACCTTCTGCGTCGTGCCCTACACGCGCGGCGAGGAAGTGTCGCGCCCGCTGGACGACATCCTGACCGAGATCGCCACGCTGGTCGGGCAGGGCGTGAAGGAAGTGACGCTGCTCGGCCAGAACGTGAATGCCTGGCGTGCACCGATCAGCCGTGACTCGGACGACATCGGCGACTTCGCCTTCCTGCTCGAATGCGTGCATGAGGTACCGGGCATCGAGCGCATCCGCTACACCACTTCGCATCCGCGTGAAATGACGCAGCGGGTGATCGACGCCTACGCGAAGCTGCCCAAGCTGGTGTCGCAGCTGCACCTGCCGGTGCAGTCCGGCTCCGACCGCGTGCTGGCGGCGATGAAGCGCGGCTACACCGCGCTCGAATACAAGGCGGTGGTGCGCAAGCTGCGCGCCGCGCGCCCCGACCTGTCGCTGACCTCGGATTTCATCGTCGGCTTCCCGGGTGAGACCGAAGAGGATTTCGAAAAGACGATGAAGCTGATCGACGACGTCGGCTTCGACGGCAGCTTCAGCTTCGTGTACAGCGCCCGTCCGGGCACGCCGGCCGCCGATCTGGCCGACGACACGCCGCAGGAGGTGAAGCTTGCACGGCTGGCGCGACTGCAGAAGCGCATCGACGAGCAGGCACAGGCGGTGAGCCAGACCATGGTGGGCACGGTGCAGCGCATCCTGGTCGAAGGCCATGCCCGCAAGGACGCGACCGAACTGGCCGGCCGCACCGACAACAACCGGGTGGTGAATTTCCCGGGCGCGGCGCGCCTGATCAACCAGTTCATCGACGTGCGCATCACCAGCGCGCTGCCGCACAGCCTGCGCGGCGAAGTGGTCACCCGCGAGGCGGTCAGCGCTTGAAGACCCGTCCGCTCGAACTGGTGCTGGAGCCGCTGGACAACACGCGGCTGGCCAACCTCTGTGGCGTGCTCGACGAGAACCTGCGCCAGCTCGAAACCGCCTACGATGTCGAGATCGCCCGCCGCGGCGAGCGCTTCCGCGTCAGTGGCGAACCCGGCCAGTCGCAGCGTGCGGCGGCGGCGTTGCGCCACTTCTACAGCGTGGCCGACGCGCATCTGAGCATCGATGCCATACAGCTCGGGCTGATCGAACTGTCCAACCGGCAGGCGGCCGAGCCGGCCGCGCCGGTGCTGCATACCCGCAAGACCAATCTGCACGGCCGCACGCCGCGCCAGACGCAGTACCTGAGGCAGATCCAGGAACACGACATCACCTTCGGCATCGGCCCGGCCGGTACCGGCAAGACCTATCTGGCGGTGGCCAGCGCGGTCGACGCGCTGGAGCGCGAAACGGTCGCCCGCATCGTGCTGACCCGGCCTGCGGTGGAGGCCGGCGAGCGGCTCGGCTTCCTGCCGGGCGATCTGGCGCAGAAGGTCGACCCCTATCTGCGGCCGCTGTACGACGCGCTGTACGACCTGATGGGCTTCGAGCGCGTGGCCCGCGCCTTCGAGCGGCAGGTGATCGAGATCGCGCCGCTGGCCTACATGCGCGGCCGCACGCTGAACAACGCCTTCATCATTCTCGACGAGGCGCAGAACACCACGCCGGAACAGATGAAGATGTTCCTGACCCGCATGGGCATCGGTTCGAAGGCGGTCATCACCGGCGACCTCACGCAGATCGACCTGCCGCGCGGCCACAAGAGCGGGCTGGCCGAGGCGCGCAAGGTGCTGGCCGACGTGCGCGGCATCGCGATGACCGAATTCCTCGCCGAAGACGTGGTGCGCCATCCGCTGGTCGCGCGCATCGTGTCGGCCTACGAGCGTTTCGAGGCGCAGCGCGACGCCGAGGACGCGATGCGCAAGGGACCGCGCGGCTGATGCGGCTCAATCTGTCGGTGCAGTACGCCTGCGCGCGCGAGGCCTGCCCGCCGCGCGAGGACGTGAAGCGCTGGGTACGTGCCGCGCTCGATCCGGACGTGATCGAGCGCGCCGACATCACGGTGCGTTTTGTCGAGGCGGACGAGGGACAGGCGCTCAACCTCGAATACCGCGGCCGCGACTATGCGACCAATGTGCTGTCCTTCCCGTACGAACAGGGCGCGCACCTGGCCGGCGATCTGGTGGTGTGTCAGCCGGTGCTGGTGCGTGAGGCGGCGGAGCAGGGCAAGGCCTTCGCCGACCACGCAGCCCACCTGATCGTGCACGGTACGCTGCACCTGCAGGGCTGGGACCACGAAACGTCGGACGAGGATGCCGACGCGATGGAAGACGAAGAACGTCATATCCTCGCTGGCCTCGGGGTCGCCGACCCCTACGCCGGCGACTACTCGATTCAATCAACGGAGGTTTGAAATGTCGGATCAGAGTGACGACAGCGATGTCGGCCTGAAGGTGGTGGCGGTCATCGTGACCGCGGTGGTCGCCGCGGTGGTGGGTTATGCGGTGTCGCTGGCCGGCAAGCCGGCCGCAGCGCCGGTGGCCGAGGTGGTGGCGGTCGAGATCGAGGTGCCGGAGCCGGTGGGCGAGGCGCTCGCCCGCCTGTATTTCGAGATTGGCCAGGCCCAACTCGCCGCAGAGGCCGCGGACGCGATCGCGCGGGTGCAGGCGGCACTGGGCGCAGCGCCCGATGCCATCGTGCTGCTGTCCGGTTTCCACGATCCGTCGGGCGATGCCGCGCAGAACGCGGAACTGGCCAAGGCACGCGCTCTGGCGGTGCGCGACGCGCTGGTTGCGGCCGGTGTGGCGGAAGGCCGCATCCACCTGCGCAAGCCGGAAGTGACCGCCGCCGACGGCCCGCCGGAAGAGGCGCGCCGGGTGGAGATTCGCGTCCAGTAAGGGCGCGGCGGGCCCTCGCCGCAGGAGGCTGACTCGAAACGGACACGCTCCCCGGGTTACACTGGGGGCATGTTCGTCACCCTTGGTCCGCATGGACAGTAGTTCCTCTCCTTCGCAGCGCCCCGGTTTTCTCGAACGGCTTTCGCATCTGCTGATGCGCGAGCCGGAGGATCGCGAACAACTGCTGGCGCTGCTGCACTCCGCCTTCGAACGCAATCTGCTGGACGCCGACGCGCTGTCCATCATCGAAGGCGCCCTCCAGGTTTCCGACATGCCGGTGCGCGAAGTGATGATTCCGCGCGCACAGATGGACGTGATCGACATCGACGATCCGCTCGAAAAGATCGTGCAGACCGCGCTGCGTACCGCGCACTCGCGCTTCCCGGTGATCGGCGAGAACCGCGACGACGTGATCGGCATCCTGCTCGCCAAGGATCTGCTGCGCCTGATGTCCGGCGATGACGACAGCCTGCGTGACATGCTGCGGCCGGCGGTATTCATTCCCGAATCCAAGCGTCTGAACGTGCTGCTGCGCGAGTTCCGCGCCAGCCGCAACCACATGGCCATCGTGGTCGATGAGTACGGCGGTGTCGCCGGGCTGGTCACCATCGAGGACGTGCTGGAACAGATCGTCGGCGACATCGAGGACGAGTACGACTTCGACGAGTCGGCCGACAACATCCGCGCCGACCAGACCGGCCGCTACCGGGTGAAGGCGGCGACCGAGATCGAGGATTTCAACGAGGTGTTCGGCACCGCCTTCGAGGACGACGACTACGACACGGTCGGCGGTCTGGTCATCCACCAGCTCGGGCGCCTGCCCAAGCGTGGCGAGGTGGTGCAGATCGACGCGCTGCGCTTCACCGTGCTGCGTGCCGACAGCCGCCGGGTGCATGCGCTGATGGTGGACCGCCTCCCGCAGCCGGCAGCGCCCGCCGCCGGCGAATGAAGCCGGCGCTGCGGCTGACCACGGCCTTTGTCGCCGGCGCGCTGAGCGTCGCCGGCTTCGCGCCCTTCGGCGTGTTCGTGCTGCCGGTGCTCACGCTGGCCACCCTGCTGTGGCTGGTTGACGGACTGTCGCCGCGACCGGCCGCGCTGACCGGCTATGTGTTCGGCCTGGGCTGGTTTCTGGCCGGCGTGTCCTGGGTCAATGTGAGCCTGAGCCAGTTCGGCGGCATGCCGCTGCCGCTGTCGCTGCTGGCCACCTTCCTGTTCTGCGCCTATCTCGCGCTGTTTCCGGCCGCCGCGCTGGCTGCGCTGCGCGCGCTCGCGCCGTCGCCGCGTCTGGCGCCAGTGCTGTTCGCCGCCCTGTGGGTGCTGGGCGAATGGCTGCGGGGCACGCTGTTCACCGGCTTCCCCTGGCTGGCCAGCGGCTACGCGCACGCAGCGCCCAGTCCGCTCGCCGGCTATGTGCCGGTGTTCGGCGTGCATGGCGCCGGTTTCGTGGCCGCGCTGATGGCCGGCCTGCTGGCCGCTTTCGTCACGCAGCGCCTGGCGCTGCGCCAGGTGCTGCTGTCGCTGGTCGCCCTGCTGGCGGGCGGCGCACTGCTCGGTGCGGTGAGCTGGACCACGCCGACCGGACGCACGCTGACCGTGAGCCTGCTGCAGGGGAATATCGAACAGAGCATGAAGTGGGTGCCGGAGCGCCTGCCCGAGTCGATGAACGCCTATCTCGATCTGGCCCGCGCCTGGCCGGCCGATCTGGTGGTGCTGCCGGAAACCGCGGTGCCGCTGCCCTACGACGAGATCGATCCGCGCTGGCTGGAGGCGGTGCGCGCCACCGGACGCGACGTGCTGATGGGCGCGGTCACCGTCGGCGAGGTCGACGGTCGCGCCCGCTATTTCAACAGCGCGCGCGCGCTGGGCCGTGACGATGCGCAGTACAGCAAGGCCCATCTGGTGCCCTTCGGCGAATTCACGCCGCCGCTGTTCGCCTGGACGCTGAAGCTGCTGTCGATTCCGATGTCCGATTTCGGACGCGGCGCCGCGGTGCAGCCGCCGCTGGAACTGGCGGGCGAGAAGGTGGCGGTGAACATCTGCTACGAGGACGTGTTCGGCGAAGAGCTGATCGCCGGTGCGCGCGAGGCGACGCTGCTGGTCAATGTGTCGAACACCGCCTGGTTCGGCGATTCCTGGGCGCAGCCGCAGCATCTGCAGATCGCGCAGCTGCGTGCGCTTGAACTGGGGCGGCCCATGCTCCGCGCCACCAATACCGGCATGACGGCCGCCATCCAGCCGGACGGCCGGGTGATCGCGGCACTGCCGCCCTTCAGCCGGGCGGGGCTGCGGGTCGAGCTTCAGGGCTACCAGGGACTGACGCCTTTCCTGCGCTGGGGCAATGCGCCGGTGCTGCTGCTGTCGCTCGCAGTCCTCATCGTTGCCGCGGTGCAGCGCAAAAAGGGCTGAGCCGGTAAAATCCCGCCTTTCCCTCACGGTCTGGCTCCATGTCCGCTGCACCCACATTCCAGGAAGTGCTGCTGCGTCTGTCCCGCTTCTGGGGCGACCAGAACTGCGCGCTGCTTCAACCCTATGACATCGAAGTCGGTGCCGGCACCTTCCACACCGCCACCTTCCTGCGCGCCATCGGCCCCGAGCCCTGGCGTGCCGCCTACGTGCAGCCCTCGCGCCGCCCGAAGGATGGCCGCTATGGCGAGAACCCGAACCGCCTGCAGCACTACTACCAGTTCCAGGTCGCGCTGAAGCCGTCGCCGCCCAACATCCAGGAGCTGTACATCGACAGCCTGCGCGCGCTCGGTCTCGACCCGACGAAGCATGACATCCGCTTCGTCGAGGACGACTGGGAATCGCCGACGCTGGGCGCCTGGGGTCTGGGCTGGGAAGTGTGGCTGGATGGCATGGAAGTGACCCAGTTCACCTATTTCCAGGAAGTGGGTTCGATTCCGTGCAAGCCGGTGCTGGGCGAGATCACGTATGGCGCCGAGCGGCTGGCGATGTATCTGCAGGGCGTCGAGAACGTGTACGACCTGGTGTGGGCACCGGGCATCCGCTACGGCGACGTGTATCACCAGAACGAGGTCGAACAGTCGACCTACAACTTCGAGCATTCGAACGTCGAGTGGCTGTTCCGCCAGTTCGGCGACTACGAGTCGGAAGCGAAGCGCCTGATCGAGGCCGGCCTGCCGCTGCCCGGCTATGAGATGGTCATGAAGGCCTCGCACAGCTTCAACCTGCTGGATGCGCGCGGTGCGATCTCGGTGACCGAGCGTGCCGCCTACATCGGCCGCGTGCGCGCGCTGGCGCGACTGGTGGCGCAGGCCTACTACGCGTCGCGCGAGCAGCGCGGCTTCCCGATGGCCGACCTGAGCAGCCCGCGCCTGCGTGCGCTGCTGGGCGAGGAAGAGTGCCAGCGCATCGAGGCACTGCGCGCGGCCTGAGGGGCCATGCGTCCGTCCTGATCCGACCGAACCGTTTTGAGGCCGCTGCGGCGGCCTGTCTGGAAGAGCTATGCAAGCCACATTGCTGGTCGAACTGCTGACCGAAGAATTGCCGCCCAGGGCGCTGTCGCGTCTGGGCGAGGTGTTTGCCGACGCGGTGTTCAAGGCGCTGGTCGAGCGCAAGCTGGTCGCCGCCGACGCGCGCATGGACCGCTATGCCAGTCCGCGCCGCCTGGCGCTGACCGTGCAGGGCGTGGCCGACCGCGCCCCCGATGCGGTGGTCGATGAGAAGCTCATGCCGGTCGCGGTGGCGCTCGATGCCGAGGGCAAACCGACCGCCGCACTGCTGAAGAAGCTGCAGGCCAAGGGCATTCCGGTCGAGGCGCTGCCGCAGTTCACGCGCCGCATGGACGGCAAGAGCGAAACGCTGTTCTACGCGATGACGGTGCCGGGCGCGGCGCTCGACGACGTGCTCGCCGGCATCGTGCTCGACGCGCTGAAGAAGCTGCCGATTCCGAAACTCATGCGCTGGGCCGACTGCGACTACCAGTTCGTGCGCCCGGTGCACGGTCTGGTGCTGTTGCACGGCGACCGCGTTGTGCCTGGACAGGCCTTCGGTCACGCCGCCGGCCGCAGCACCCGCGGCCACCGCTTCATGGGCGAGGGCGAGGTGACGCTGGCGAATGCCGACGAATACGCCCGCGCGCTGTACGAGCGCGGCGCGGTGATGGCGTCCTTCGACGCGCGCCGCGCGCTCATCGTGCAGCGTCTGGCCGAAGCGTGCCGCGTGCTGGGCGACGGCGTGCAGCATGTCGACGACGCGGCGCTGATCGACGAAGTGACCGCGCTGGTCGAGAACCCGAACGTGTATGTCGCGCAGTTCGAACCGGAATTCCTCGCCGTGCCGCAGGAGTGCCTCATCCTGACGATGAAGGCCAACCAGAAGTACTTCCCGCTGCTCGATGCCGGCGGCAAGCTTCTGAACCGCTTCCTGGTGGTGTCCAACATGAAGGTGGACGACCCGCACAACATCGTGTCCGGCAACGAGCGCGTGGTGCGTGCGCGGCTGTCGGACGCGCGCTTCTTCTTCGAGCAGGACAAGAAGGCGCCGCTGGCTTCGCGCATCACGAAGATGGAGGCGGTGGTCTATCACAACCGCCTGGGCAGCCAGATGGACCGCGTCATGCGCATCCAGCGGCTGGCCACCGACATCGCCGCCCGCCTCAGCGCCGACGTGATGCAGGCGGCGCGCGCAGGCCTGCTGGCCAAGGCCGACCTGATGACCGACATGGTGGGCGAATTCCCCGAACTGCAGGGCGTGATGGGCCGCTACTACGCGCAGCACGACGGCGAGGCCGAAGTGGTGGCGCAGGCTGTCGATCAGCACTACCGCCCGCGTTTTGCCGGCGACGCGCTGCCGGAAGGCCCGATCGCCTGCGCGGTGTCGGTCGCCGACAAGGTCGACGCGCTGGCCGGTTTCTTCGGTATCGGCCAGATCCCGACCGGCGACAAGGACCCGTTCGCGCTGCGCCGTGCCGCGCTGGGCGTGCTGCGCATCCTGATGGAAGCGCCGCTGCCGCTGGACCTCGCCGAACTGATCGCCGCCGCGCGCGGTGGCTTCCGTGCCGGCCAGGTGGGCGAGGGCGAGGCCGCGAATTTCGAAAGCCAGCTGCTGGATTTCATGATCGAGCGCCTGCGCAATCTGCTGCGCGACGCTGGCCACGACGCGCGTGCGATCGACGCCGTGCTGGCGCAGCGTCCGACCCGCATCGACCGCGTGCCGGCCAAGCTGGCCGCGGTGGTCGCCTTCTCGGCGCTGCCGGAGGCGCAGTCGCTGGCCGCCGCCAACAAGCGCATCGTGAACATCCTGAAGAAGGCCGAATCGGTCGGCGGCACGGTAGATACCGCGCTGTTCGCCGAAGCGGCCGAGCGCGAACTGCATGCCGCGCTGACCGCGGTGCAGCCGACGCTGGAGGCCGATCTCGCTGCCGGCCGTTATGCCGAAGCGCTGACCGCGCTGGCGAAGCTGCGCGCGCCGGTGGACCGCTTCTTCGACGACGTGATGGTGAATGCCGACGATGCCGCGGTGCGCGCCAACCGGCTCGCGCTGCTCGGTCAGCTGGCCGCGGCGATGAATGCGGTGGCGGACATTTCGCGCCTCGAACTGAAGGACTGAGGACGGACCGCGCGTGAAGCTCATGAAGCTCATCATTCTGGACCGTGACGGCGTCATCAACTATGACTCCGACCAGTTCATCAAGTCGCCGCAGGAGTGGCGGCCGATCGAAGGTTCGATGGAAGCGATCGCGCAGCTGAATCAGTGGGGCTGGCGCGTGGTGGTGGCGACCAACCAGTCCGGCGTCGGCCGCGGCCTGTTCGACATGGACACGCTGGCGGCCATCCACGACAAGATGCACCGCACGGTGGCGCAGGCCGGCGGCCGCATCGACGCCATCTTCTTCTGCCCGCACGCGGCCGATTCCAAGTGCGCCTGCCGCAAGCCCAAGCCGGGCATGCTGCTGGAGATCGCCGAGCGCTTCAATGTCGATCTGGAAGATGTGCCGGTGGTCGGCGACAGCCTGCGCGACCTGCAGTCGGCAGTGAGCGCCGGCGCGCAGCCGGTGCTGGTGCGCACCGGCAAGGGCGAGAAGACCGCGCTCGATCCGGAGCTGCCGCCGGGCACGCCCATCCACGACAATCTCGCCGCCTATGTGCGCGCGCTCACGGTGAATACCGACTGATGACCTTCATCCGTTCGCTGCTGTTCTTCTCGATCCTGTTCGTCCTCACGCCGCCGTACTCGCTGCTCGCCATCCTGGCGCGTCCGCTGCCGGCGCGCGTGCGCTACCGGGTGATCGGGTTCTGGACCCACATGGTGATGTGGGCGCTGTACTGGGTGGTCGGACTGCGCCATCGCGTGATCGGCCGCGAGAATCTGCCCCAGGGCAAGGCGGTGGTGCTGTGCAAGCACCAGTCTGCCTGGGAAACGCTGGCGCTGCAGGTCATCCTTCCGCCGGTGGCCTTCGTGTTCAAGCGCGAGCTGCTGCGCATTCCCTTCTTCGGCTGGGGTCTGGGCTGCATGCCGATGATCGCGATCGACCGCGGCGCCGGCAAGGACGCGCTGAGCCAGGTCGAGGAACAGGGCGCACGGCTGCTCGATCTCGGCTTCTGGGTCACCGTGTTCCCGGAGGGTACGCGCATGCCGCCGGGCCAGACCCGGCGCTACAAGATCGGTGGCGCGCGGCTGGCCGAAGTGACCGGCGCGCCGGTGATTCCGATCGCGCACAACGCCGGCGACTTCTGGAAGCGCAATGCCTTCCTGAAGCAGGCGGGCGAGATCACGGTGAGCATCGGCCCGGCGATCGACACCCGGGGCTTGACGGCGGAACAGATCAACCGGCAGGCTCAGGAATGGATCGAAAGCGAAATGCGCAGGCTGTTCCCGCACCACTATGAAAACGCCCCCGTGCCCGCAGCAGCTTGAATTGGCACTCGACGTGCCTGACAACGCACCGCCGCCGGTGCGCGGACGCCATATCGTGCTCGGCCAGCAGATCGTCGAGTACGCGCTGCGCCGCAGCCGCCGCAATTCCATCGGCTTCTCGATCGGCGAATCCGGCCTGCGCGTGACCGCGCCGCACTGGGTGACGCTGCCGCAGATCGAGGAGGCGCTGCGCGAGAAGCAGCGCTGGATATTCACCAAGCTGGGCGAGGTGCGCGCGCGGCGCGCGCCGGTGCGCACCGACTGGCGCGATGGCGCCCGCATTCCCTACCTCGGCCATCCGGTCACGCTGCGCCTGGGCGACACCTGCGCCCGGCCGCTGGTCGAGGCCGACGCACTGCGTCTGCCGCTGCCGGCGGACGCCGATCACGACCGCATCCGCGATGCGGTATCCGGCTTCCTGCAGCAGGAGGCGCTGGCGCTGTTCACCCGACGCGCAGGCGAACTGGCGGCTGCCATCGACGTGGCGCCCTCGCGCGTGGTGCTCAGTTCGGCCAGCACGCTGTGGGGTTCGTGCACCGCGCAGGGCGTGATCCGGCTGAACTGGCGGCTCATCCATTTCTCGCCCGCGGTGATCGACTACGTGATCGCGCACGAACTGGCGCACCTGAAGGAACTGAATCATTCCCGCGCGTTCTGGGACACCGTGGCGGCCATCCTGCCCGGCTTCGAGGACGCCCGCCGTGAACTGCGCGCCTACCATCCGGGCCGCATCGTTGCCCCCTGACGAAAGGACATTCCATGCGCATCCTCCACACCATGCTGCGTGTCGGCAATCTCGACCGCTCGATCGATTTCTACACCCAGGTTCTCGGCATGCGCGAACTGCGCCGCAAGGACTATCCGGACGGCCAGTTCACGCTGGCTTTCGTCGGCTATCAGGACGAAGCCGACGGGGCGGTGCTGGAACTGACCTACAACTGGGGCACCGAGAAGTACGACCTGGGCAATGCCTACGGCCACATCGCGCTCGAAGTGGACGACGCCTACGCCACCTGTGAACAGGTGAAGGCGCGCGGCGGCAAGGTGGTGCGTGAAGCGGGCCCGATGAAGCACGGCTCGACCGTGATTGCCTTCGTCGAGGACCCGGACGGCTACAAGATCGAGTTCATCCAGCGCGGTACCCAGATGGCCGGCTGAGCCGCGGTCTGCCGCGCACGTCCGTGAGATATTCACGTGGCGTGCGCGCCCTGCAGGATTACGTTGCCAGCTTCCATCATCCGCAAGGAGGCCGGCCCATGCGTTCATCCCTCATCGCACTGGCACTGCTGACACTGGGCGCCGTCCAGGTCGTGCAGGCCGCACCGTCGAGCACCTTCGATGCCGGCAACGACGGCTGGACGGTGTCCGACACCAACCAGCCCTTCGATTCCTTCGGCGGCTCGTTCACGCCGGACTATGACGAGGCGGGGCAGTTCATCCGCTTTACCGATCCGTCGTCGATGAGCTTCTTCTTCGAGGCGCCGGAATCCTTCCTCGGCGACCTGTCCGCCTATTACGGCGGCGTGCTGCGCTACAGCCAGACGCTGTCGGTGCAGACGCCGCCCTGGCGTGACGATCCGGACGTGGTGCTGGTCAATGGCAGCGGGCTGGTGCTGGTCTATCAGAACGTCAATCAGCCGGGCACGGACTGGACCGGTTTCGAGGTGTCGCTGAGCGCGGGGGGCTGGCGTGTCGGCACGCTGGACGGCAGTTTCGCCACCGCCGCGCAGATGCAGGCGGTGCTCGGCGATCTGCAGCGGCTGCGCATTCGCGGGGAGTACATATCCGGCGTGATCGAAACCACCGCGCTCGACAATGTGTCGATCAGCGCGGTGCCGGAACCGGCCTCGTGGGCCTTCATGCTGGCCGGCGCCGGCCTGCTGTCGGCGAGAGTGCGCCGGCGTCGCGCCTGATCAGGCGGCGACCCGGTTCGCCTTCATTTCGCTGCGCAGCTCGTCGGCCAGACTTTCCAGCGCGGCGTCGAGCTGGTCGAGCAGCGCAGCGACGGTGGCTTCGTCCGGTGCCCTGTCGCCGGTGCGCTCCAGCCGCCCGGCCAGACCCGCCGCGTGGCTGGCGCCGAAATTGCGCACCGTGCCCTTCACCGCATGCGCCTGTTCGGCCAGCGCTTCGCGCGATCCGGCGGCGGCGGTGCGCAGTTGCGCCAGCATGCCGCGGTAGTCGCGCAGGAACAGCACGATGATGTCGCGCATCAGGGTTTCGTCGCCGCCCAGATTGCCGAGAGTGAAATTGCGGTCGAACAGCGGCCGGTTGTCCGGTGCGGGTGCGGCAGCCCGGCTTTCGGCGGGGAGCGCCGGGCGGTCCGCTTCCGCGGCGCTGCCTGCCTGCGGTGCAGGCGACGGTTTCAGCGCCTCCTCCAGCGCCCGGATCAGCGCAGCCACCTGCACCGGCTTGGATACATAGGCGTCCATGCCGGCGGCGAAGCACTTTTCCCGGTCACCGGCCATCGCATGGGCGGTCATCGCGATGATGGGCGTGTGCCGTTCGCCGTCCTGCGCGCGGATGTGGCGGGTGGCTTCGAAGCCGCCCATCTGTGGCATCTGCAGATCCATCAGGATGGCGTCGTAACGCTGTTCGGCCGCTTTCGATACGGCCGACAGGCCGTTGTCGACCACGTCCACCCGGTGCCCCAGCCGTTCCAGCAGTCGCACCGCCAGTGTCTGATTGACCGGGTTGTCCTCGGCCAGCAGCAGCGTCAGCGGGCGGTGCTCGCTGGGCGACAGGGCGGACGCGCCGG
>Ga0123397_121460_pt1 | contig 21485 bp, 20 predicted proteins | sample T10HLNH4metaT_FD_89925 | JGI IMG/M metagenome (GOLD analysis project Ga0123397, IMG submission 89925) | Methane-oxidizing artificial microbial communities from Washington, USA to study methane cycling - T10-HLNH4 metaT (Metagenome... ... | reverse complement strand
TGGGACGACATCATCAACACCAACCTGACCTCGATTTTTAGAATGAGTAAAGCCGTATTGCGCGGCATGATGAAAGTCCGTTACGGCCGCATCATCAATATTTCCTCGGTGGTCGGCTCCACTGGCAACGCGGGCCAAGCCAACTACGCGGCAGCCAAGGCCGGCATGATCGGCTTCGCCAAATCCATGGCCAAAGAAGTCGGTTCGCGCGGCATCACCGTCAATACGGTATCGCCCGGTTTTATCGACACCGATATGACCAAGGAACTGTCGGATGACATCAAAAACGCCCTACTTGGCTCAATAGCGCTGGGTCGCCTCGGCCAGCCTGAAGAAATTGCCCACGCGGTATCCTTCCTGGCCTCCGAGCAAGCCTCGTACATCACCGGTGAAACCTTGCATGTGAACGGCGGCATGTACATGCCTTAAAGGCTAAAAGTTTCTCCAGACCAAATAAAAGGCCGGCAAACAGTTAGTTGCCGGCCTTTTTTATTGCCTAATCACCCCCGCTGCAACACCATCGCCACCGCCGCCGCCCGCGTGGAAACGCCGAGCTTTTCAAAGATATGCTCCAGATGCTTATTCACGGTCCTGGGACTGGTGGTGAGGATGATGCCGATTTCCTTATTAGTCTTGCCGCGGGCAATCCACATTAAAATCTCGGCCTCACGAAAGGTCAGCTTCAGCTTGTCGCGCAGGGTTTCCGGCGTCCATTGCGCGTCTTCGCGCTGTAATAACAGCAGATATTCATCCGGATTCTGGCAGGCGCCGACCCGCAACGCAAAGCCTGGCGCCAGACGATGCGCTTCCGTTTCGGCTGCCACCTCGCTGCGCCCGCTTTGCCGCAACCAGCGTTGAAACCAGCCACGCATGCTTTCCGGCAACAGCTTATCCGCAGTATGCTGCGCCCCTCCTTCTTGTAATTCGGCAAAATCGTCCAACCATTCGCGAGCCGCCGGCGTCAGCCAGACAATGCCCCCCGCCGCATCCACAGCCACGGCGGCGAAATCGTGATGATCCAGTAAACTCTCGGCCCGGCGCAAATTACGGGATTGGGTCAGATGTACTTCGATCCGCGCCAGCACCTCGGCCGGCCGAATCGGCTTGACGATGTAATCCAACGCCCCCTCGCCGAAGCCGCGCAGCAAATCGTCCAGTTCGCTGAGGCCGGTCATGAACAACACTGGAATCGGCGCGGTGGCCGGATCGGCTTTCAAACGGCTACAGGTCTCGAAACCATCTATGCCCGGCATCATCACGTCCAGCAAAATGATGTCGGGTTTGACATATTGAATCTGCTCGATGGCCGAACAACCGTCGGTCGCCACCAACACCCGATAATTGGCCTCGGAAAGCGTATCGGATAGCAGGGCCAGATTGCCGGGCGTATCGTCGACTATCAACACCGTGCCATTGCTGGCGGATACTTCCATCATCGGGACACCTCCTGTTTGTGCATCTGCAATAGTTTTCGGATTTCACCCACCCTAAATTGATTAGCCAAGGCCGTCAGCTTGGCAAAAAAAGCGTTGTAACGCGGCTCGGCTTGCCTGAGCTGTTCCAACACTTTCTTCAGTCCCAACAAGTCGCCGATCCGCACGCATTCCACACAGGCTTGCAATAATTCCGGCGGCGGCATCAGCATAGGCTCGGCCGCTTTTTCGGGAACCGTTTGCCCTGGGTCGTCCCGATAGATCCAGTGCAGCGACAAATATAGCTTCAGCTTGCTCATCAACTGCGTTACCTGAATCGGCTTGGATAGAAAATCGTTACAGCCGGCATTCAACACTGCCAGCCGATCGCCTGGGTAAGCATTGGCGCTCAGCACTAGAATCGGCATCTGCAAACCACGTTCGCGTAAACGCATCGCCGTTTCGATACCATCGATACCGCTCATCGAAATATCCAGCAGAATTAGGTCCGGCTGCTGTGCCGCCACTTTGTCCAAACAAGCCTCGCCGGAATCGACCTCCTCCAGATAAAACCCCAGCGGCTCCAGCAAAGACAATAGCAGTTCGCGATGTTCGCGCTGGTCGTCCACCACCATGATCCGCCGGCGCGCGCCTTGATAGCCGATGATAGGTGCCAGAGGTTCGGCTTCATTTTCTACGCCCAAGCTCGGCAACAACAACCGCACACTAAACGTCGAGCCCTCGCCAACCTTGCTTTGCACCGTCAACTCGCCGCCCATCACCTCCGTGAGAATTTTGCAGATCGTCAATCCCAGGCCGCTACCCGACACCGCATTGGCTGTCGGGGTATCCAGCCGGGTGAAGGGTTGAAAGATGTTTTGCAATTGCTGTTCATCAATACCGCTGCCGGTATCGGACACCTGAAAGCTGGCTACACCGCTGCTATAACCGATCCGAAACACCACACCGCCCTGGCTGGTAAATTTGATGGCATTGCCAAGCAGATTCATCAAAATCTGCCCTACCCGCTTTTCGTCGCCGCGTATGCGCTGCGGCAGCACTGTGGTCAATTGGCAATTAAAACTCAAGCCCTTGTCTTCTGCTTGCGCTTTGAAAACATGTACCAAATGCTCGATAAACCCGGGGAAATCGATGGGTTGGTACTTAAAATCGAATTTGCGCGCCTCGATACGGGCGATGTCTAAAATATCTTCGATCAACGCACTCAAATGCTCGCCGCTGCGCTTCAAGGTATCCACCGCCTGCCTGCGGTTTTCGGGGATATTGGGGTCCTGGTGCAAAATGTGGGCATAGCCGACTATGCTGTTTAGCGGCGATCTAATCTCGTGGCTCATATTGCTCAAAAACCGACTCTTGGCCTGATTGGCGGCATCCGCCATACGCCGGGCCTGCTGCAACTTCAGATCGGTTTGTTTGTGTTGTTCGATTTCCTGCAACAGCAACTGGGTCTGCTTGGCGGTTTCCTCATGCGCCACCCGCCGGCTCTCGGCATTCAAAATCAGCCACCAGGTACACAATCCAATAAACACCAACAACGAGGCGTAAATCTTCAGAAAATTGTTGATCAACAAACCAAAAGCCGGCTGATTGTGCTGAACACTGATTAAATCCTGATAATAAATAATGCTGATAAAAATCCCGGTCAGGATGGTCAGAAACCCAAACAACAAACCAAAGCGCAACAACCGCAAACGCGCGGTAATCCCAATAAAATCCGGCATCAGGCGCTTGGCCAGGCTTTCCAGATAATCGTCGAAGCGAAATCCCGGCTTGCAGGCATCCAGGCAACGGGCGTCCAGTGTGCAGCACAGCGAACAAATACTGCCGGCGTAGGCGGGACAATACGCCATGTCGTCGTGCTCGAATTCGTTCTCGCAAATCGAGCATTTATCGTGGGCTTTACGATTGTGTTTTTTTCGGTCGCGGGCCAGGTAATGTTTACCGCCGCAGCAATAGGCAAGCACCGGCACCAAAAAAAATGCCAGACTCAGCGCGATAAACGCCGAAAAAGCCTTGGGCCATTCGCCGAACAAACCCACATAAGCTAGAATCGATACCACCGACGCCACAAAGGTCGCAATCATCCCTACCGGATTCAGGTCGGACAAATACGCGCGCTTGAATTCAATTTCCTTCGGGCTGAGCCCCAAAGGTTTATTAATCATCAACTCCGCCGCCACCCCGCTGATCCAGGCAATCGACATATTCGAGAACAAGCCCAACACCTTTTCCAGTGCACCGAATACCCCAAACTCCATCAACAACAACGCGATCAGTACATTAAACAGCAACCACACCACCCGGCCCGGATGGCTATGCGTCAAGCGTGAAAAAAAGTTCGACCAGGCCAGCGAGCCGGCATAAGCATTGGTAACGTTGATCTTGATCTGGCTGAGCACCACGAACAAGGTCGTGGTCGCCAAGGCCCATTGCGGATTCTCAAACAGCTCGTTATAAGCCACCAGATACATTTGCGTCGGTTCGTGGGCATGCTGGGGACTGATGCCGTGACGTATTGCCAAATGCGCCAACAAAGCACCCGCTATTTGCCTAATCACCCCAAACACGACCCAGCCCGGCCCAGCCGCCAGCATCGCTGCCCACCACTTAAATCGGTTAGCCTTGGTTTTATCCGGCATGAAACGTAGAAAATCCACCTGCTCGCCGATTTGCGCCACCATCGAAAATGCCACGGTAGTCGCGGTGCCGAACAACAGCCAATCGAAGCCTTCCCCACTGCCGGCGATCCAGAAATACGCCTGCAAAGTCATTAGCGCTTCCGGCTCGGCATGGGCCACGGCGATATAAGGCGCAATCAATAGCGCCAACCACACCGGCTGCGTCCATAACTGCATTCGGCTGATGGTGGTAATCCCAAAGGTCACCAGCGGCACCACGATAACTGCGCTAACCACATGCGCCAGCGCCAGCGGAATCTCAAAATATAATTCAATCGCCAGCGACATGATCGAGGCCTCCAGCGCAAATAACGTGAAGGTAAACGAGGCATAAATCAGTGAGGTAACGGTGGAGCCGATATAACCGAAACCGGCGGCTCGGGTCAGTAAATCGATGTCGATATGGTAGCGGGCGGCGTAATAACTGATCGGCAGACTGGTGATAAAAATTACGATGCCGACGATCAAAATCGCCCAGCAGGCGTTGGTAAAGCCGTAGTTGATAGACAAAAAGCCGCCGATGGCTTCCAGCACCAGAAACGAGGTCGAACCAAAGGCGGTGTTGGCGACCTGAAACTCGCTCCATTTCCGGAAGCTGCGCGGCGCGTAGCGAAGTGCGTAGTCTTCCAGGGTTTCGTTGGCAACCAGGGCGTTGTAGTCGCGGCGGATTTTGGTGATGTTTTGGTGAATTGGCTTCATAGTTGTGTCGCTGCCGCGACGGGGTTTATTTGAAGTCGGGTCTCGGCCCGACGGCCGAGTGACTTTTCTTTGTTTGGCCAAAGAAAAGTCACCAAAAGAAAAGCCACCCGGATGCCGCTGATACCCTGCGCTCCTCGCTTTTGAACGGGGTTGCCGAAAGGGGCTTCCTGCCCCTTCGGCAACGCGATGCATCCCTGCATCGCCCCTACGGGCTGGTCCGTTCAAAAGCTCCGGTGCTCGGCGCGGCATACGGGACAAAACCATCGCACTATCAAAACGGATTGGGTCCAATCAAGGAAACCAATTCGTAGGCCAGAATAGCCGCTAGGCGTTTCTGGCGTTCAACGTTTGCCGGAAACGCTAACGCTTATTCCGGCCTACATGGCTGAAATGGCTAAATGTGCGGATTTCGTAGGGTGGGCACGGTTTATGTGCCCACGCGGACAAACCTTTCATTCCCCCGCAACCGTAATATCAACGCCATCACCCCAATCCCTCGAATAAACACCCTCCTTAACGTAACGATGAAACGTCGAATAAGGCCACTCGCTGACTTGCCGGCAATATCCGTGTTTCACCGGGTTGAAATGGACGTAATCCATATGCCGGGCAAAATCGATTTCATCGCGTATTTGATGCTCCCAATACCGGCGTTGCCACAATGTCGATTCCAGATGCTTTTGTTTCGACACATTGATCCATTCGGCCCGCCGATACGCTTCGCCACAAGCCATGCTCACCTGCCGTTTGATCACGCTCCAACGGGTTGCATAATCCCCATCTTCAACCGGGCAATGTCCAAATGCAGTGCAAATGGTCCGGCAACAACACCCAGGCGTCTATGGTAAACGGCCGTTTGGCGCGGGTGATTGAAATCGCCTTGCGCAAAGCCTCCCGCACCGGTTCATCGCACAAAATCGCTTGCCGCCGATACGCCACCACCGTGAAAAAATACGTTGCACCGGGATTTTGCGGGCTGCGGTAACGGGACATTAATTTGAGGCGTTAATTTTTGGCGTTTAATTCGGGTTTGTGGTGTTCTCGCGTGGGCACGAAAAGCGTGTGCCCACCCTACGTTACTGCGTTCCTAAAACGATAGTTTCTAGCTCTTTAACTAAAATTAGTTTTTTATTGGATATTGATTCATTTTCTTGTTCCAAATGATTTAACTCATTTGAATAAGTCATTCTTATAGCCTCTGTAGTTATTCCTGACAATAACTGCTGATTTAGCCTCATTATTTTTTCTTTATTAAAATCATGTTTTGAATCATATTCAGCAATCAGTATTGTAATTGCCGTCAGGCGAACTGTTTTTTCTTGAGCAGATGCGGTTCTTTCAAATTCATATCTATTTTGTTGAATTTCTTGTCTCTGAAGCCTTAACTCTTCATTTTGCATTTGAATCGTTCTTAAAGTACCCGCGAAAGCCAATCCAGTAAAAAGAGCGGTAAGAGCACCAAAGCTATCTCCAAAAACTCCAGACTTACCAATTGACAACTCAGATATGGGCCATGTCAATAAAATTAAAACAGCCAGATACATTAAGAAAATTAAAAATACAATTAAAAATGAGTACTTTAAGAGTCTATCTTGCATATTCAGTCGCGATTGATGAAAACGTAAAGATTAAGTAATTTTTTTCCACCATCCTACATCACTACACACTATCAAACATACAAAATCATCCAATCACTCCCAATCCCGTTCCGGGTTTTCTCCCGTTATTCCGCCCCGAGCATCGCAGCTTTTGGCGAGAATAGCCCGCAGGGGAGCGGCAAGGATGCCGCTCGTTTTCGGAGGGCCAGGGATGGCCCTTCCGAAAACCCTCGCCAAAAGCGAGACGCGCAGGATTAAGGCGGAATTCCGGGTGGCCTTTTCTTTGGATACTTTCTTTTGGCCAAGCAAAAGAAAGTATCTCGGCTGTCGGGCCGAGACCCGACTTCAAATCAGCCGTCGCGCCAGCGACACCCTCTCACCCCCCAATCCTAACCTTCTCCTTTATGCCCTGTAGGTACTGAAGGAGAAGGAACCTACCCCGAATATCGCTTAGCAACTCCTTTAACACAAATGCCCCATCCACCATCCCTGGCTCCTGGATGCCCGCATCCCTGCGAGCATGACAATCCATCACTTCCTCTCATACCCAAACTGAAATATCACCGGCGTCCCCTGGTTATGAATAATAATCTCCTTCTTCGGCTCGTCACCGACAGCGGCAGGCTGCGCCACGCCGTTCGCATCAACAGCACCCGGCACCTCCCTAACCTCCACCCGCACATCCGGCATCCACTTCGGTTTGAATAACTCGGTTTTCACTCGACCAGCTTGCTTCGGCTGCGGTGCATGTTCCAACACATCCAAACAAGCCGTACCAATCTGATCGACCAGTTTATCGACGATGCGCGCCGGCAGAACATCCTTATCCAAAGCATGCGCGCTAAACGTCGACTCGCGTTCCACCAACACCGCTTGATTGCCGGCATCGCGCAATGTGCAGGTAATCGGCAACACGTCGGCTTTTTGGAAATCGGTCGCGCGCGGGTCGGAATTGCCAGACGAAAACGAAAAACCCACCGGCGTTTCCCGGCGGGCTATCTTGCCGAGCTTGGCCTGCAAACTATGGCTGTAAGGGCCTTTGCCGGCGAGTGGAAATTCCCACTCGGTTAAATTGGCGCGGACACGTTCGGCGATTGCCGCAACGTCAATCGGCGTGGCGAACTGCTGCAAATTGTCTGGCGCCAATCCAAACTCAATAGCCTGCAGCGGTTTAACGGCGTCGGCCGTCGGCGCTGCCAGCGTCGGCTGGCATGGCACGAAACCCAATAGACCCAGCAGCAAAAAAAGACCTCTAGCGGATGTTATTTTCATCATCGTCAATCTCCCAAGTTAAGCTGCACTCTACGGAAACCCTTATTTGCCAGCCATACGTCAAATGACTGATGAGTCATTTACCCGATTGTGGCGCTGCCGGCAAAATTCAACAATCTCCCCGACGTTTTCAATCGCCATGGCCAGCGGCAATGGCTTGTTTAATCCAGATAGAGGGGAATGCAAATGACTGGTTTTAACCCACAAAAACTAAGCGGCCGGGCCATCGGCTTGCTAAGCGGGGCAGCCCTGGGCGCCATCGCCCTGGGACAGGCGCCCGAAGCGCAGGCAGGCGCGACGTTTAAAATCGACGACACCAAATGGGTCAGCGTCGGTGCCGGTTTAAGAACCAGCTTTCGCGCCCAAGAAGGCTCGGTCGGCGCGAACGCCGACAAATGGAGCAACGATTTCAATCTGGACAACATCCGTTTATACATCAACGGCCAGATTCATAAATATCTGAAAGTCGAGTTCAACACCGACTGCCAAACCTGCGGCAACGGCGGCGAAGTGCGGGTGCTGGACGCCATCGGCAAATTCGAAGTCACGCCCTACGCCAATTTATGGGTAGGCCGGATGCTGGTCCCTGCGGAACGCCGCGAGATGAACGGTCCATTCTACAGCGCGGTGTATAACATCTTCTCCGCCGGCACGCCGTTCGAGCCGTCCGACTATAACTTGGTCATCAAATCCGACGGCACATCCGCCGGCTCTTTTGGCCGCGACGACGGTGCCACCTTCTGGGGCGCGGTATTCGACGGCCGCTTCCAATATGCAGCCGGTTTCTTCCGCGGCCTGCGTGGCGGCGCCAACGTCGACGACAACATTCTGTATGCGCAACGCTTTGCCTACAACTTCTGGGACGTCGAGAAGAACCCCGGCTACTACACCTCCGGCACTTACTACGGCAAGGGCGGCGACATTCTGACTGTCGGCGTAGCCAACCAATACCAGGAAGACGGCGCCGGTGCGCTGGGTTCGCCCGGCAGCTTCCGCGGCACCACCGCCGACGTGTTGATGGAAAAAGTATTGCCGGGCGGCGGCGTGGTTACCCTCAACGGCGAGTACAAAAACTACGGCATCACCGGCCCGTATAGCCAAACTATCCGCGACGCGGAAGGCAGTGTCGGCGCGCCGGCTCAATTCTCGATGTTCGAAGGCAACGCCTATGATGTCAGCGGCATGTATCTATTCCCGCAAAAAATCGGCATCGGCCAATTCCAACCGTATTTGCGTTACGTCAACGTGTCGCCGGATAACAGCCCCAACCGCGAGGTTTACGAAGGCGGCGTCAATTACATCATCGACGGCCACAACGCCAAGATTTTCGCCAGCTACCAATACGGCGATTTGTTGACCAAAGGCTTGAACTACAAATCCACCGCCAGCGGCGAGAACGCCAGCCAGGTCATGGTCGGCTTTCAATGGCAAATTTAACGACGGTTGGGTACGCAAATTTACGCCAACGTGACAAACCGTAGGGTGGGCACCGAATAGGTGCCCACGCGGAGCCTTCAAGCGTGGGCATTGCATGCCCTCCCTACGAAAAACGGGCTGTTGATTCACCCACGATTTATTCTCGACATAGGATTATAACGATGAAACTACTGAGCAATTCCTTCCGTAAACTGGCGACTGTCACGGCCTTGTCCGCCGCGCTATTCGGCGCCGCCACCTCTGCCCGCGCCGAAGACACCATTAAAGTCGGCGTGCTGCACTCCCTGTCCGGCACGATGGCCATCAGCGAAACCACGCTGAAAGACACCATGCTGATGCTGATCGACGAGCAAAACAAAAAAGGCGGTTTGCTGGGCAAAAAGCTGGAAGCGGTGGTGGTTGACCCGGCCTCTAACTGGCCGCTGTTTGCGGAAAAAGCCCGCGAGCTGATCACCAAGGACAAAGTCGCGTCCATCTTCGGTTGCTGGACGTCCGTTTCCAGAAAATCGGTGTTACCGGTCATTGAAGAGTTGAACAGCATCCTGTTTTACCCAGTGCAATACGAAGGCGAAGAGTCTTCCAAAAACGTGTTTTACACCGGCGCCGCGCCTAACCAGCAAGCGATCCCAGCGGTCGACTACCTAATGAACGACCTGAAAGTACAACGTTGGGTGTTGGCCGGTACCGATTACGTCTATCCGCGCACCACCAACAAAATCCTGGAAGCGTATCTGAAATCCAAAGGCGTTAAACCGGCGGACATCATGATCAACTACACCCCATTCGGCCATTCCGATTGGCAAAGCATCGTCGCCGACATCAAGAAATTCGGCTCGGCCGGCAAGAAAACCGCTGTCGTTTCCACCATCAACGGCGACGCCAACATCCCGTTCTATAAAGAACTGGGCAACCAAGGCATTTCCGCCGAAAAAATCCCGGTCATCGCCTTCTCGGTGGGCGAGGAAGAACTCTCCGGCATGGACACCAAACCGCTGGTCGGTCATTTGGCGGCCTGGAACTACTTCATGAGCGTTGATACCACCAAAAATGCGGCCTTTATCCAACAGTGGAAGGACTACATCAAGAATCCAAAACGGGTGACCAACGACCCGATGGAAGCGCACTACATCGGTTTCAACATGTGGGTGAAAGCAGTCGAGAAAGCCGGCACCACGGATTCCGACGCGGTACAAAAAGCGCTGATTGGCGTCGAGTACCCCAACCTGACCGGCGGTATGTCGAAAATGCTGCCTAACCATCACATCAGCAAACCGGTGTTGATCGGCGAAATTCAAGACGACGGCCAATTCGTCACCGTCTGGCAAACCAACAAACTGGTCGATGGCGACGCCTGGTCGGACTTCCTGCCGGACAGCAAACCGATCATCGCCGACTGGACCGCGCCTATCAGCTGCGGCAACTACAACACTAAAACCAAAAAGTGTTCAGGACAGAACTATTAACAGCGGATGTTACCCGCGAGGTTCACGGCAGGATGCCGTGGGCCTCGCCCCCCAAAAGAGGACAGACGATGCACGCACCCCGTTTCAGAACCCGTTTAAAAACGCCGCCCGGCTCGCGCCCGGCCAACCGTTCCCCCAAGGACAGCTTAATGAGCATGATGACTAAACATTCTACTCAGGCCGGATTGACAACCGGCGGCGTTTTTAAACGGCTTCCAAAACTTGCCGGCTGCTTGTTGGCGATGATATTCCTCGCCGCACAACCCGCCCTGGCCCAAGACGCCGGCAGCGCCTTGGAGCAACTGCGCACCGGCAGCATGACCGAACGCGAACAAGCCATCGCAACTCTGGGCAGCGACAGCAATAACCTGAAACTACTGCAAGCCCTGCAAGACGGCAAACTGTTCGACTTCAAAGCCGAAGGCAAATTGGTGTTTGCGCAGGAAAGCCCGGCCGGTTACCAACTCAGTGATCCGCTCAGCGGCTCGGTATTAGCAGAAGTTGAGCGCGGCGCGATAGGCAAAATCAATTTAAATAACAAACTGCGCGGCGTGCTGCGCAAAACCATCGCCCAATTGCAATTAAACGATACCGACCCGGTGCTGCGCCTGATCGCGGTACAAGCATTGGCCAATGATATAGACGACAAAGCGGTAATTTTGCTGCGCGATCATCTGGCAACCGAAACCGACGCCGAGATCAAAACCGCCATCAACAAAATGCTGTTATTGCAAGACATTAACAGCCCGGAAAAAGACCAACGCATCGCCGCTATCGGCGCGTTAAAAGATTTGGACAGCCAGGATGTCGTCAACAAGTTGCAAGCCATTATCGATAAGGATGCCGACGGCAATTTCCTGGAAACCGACAGCGACGTGCGCAACCTGGCCGAAGCGGCCCTGATTAAAATCCGCGAACGCATGCAAGCCTACGCTGCCGCCGAAACCGTGTTCTTTGGCTTGAGCTTGGGCGCGGTGCTGGTGTTGTCTGCGATTGGTTTGGCGATTACGTTTGGCGTGATGGGTGTCATCAACATGGCCCATGGCGAACTGATGATGCTGGGGGCGTATACCACTTACGTGATGCAACAAATCATGCCCAACAACCTGGGCACCGCGTTGATTCTGTCGATACCGATGGCCTTCTTGGTCGCCGCCTTGGTCGGCATCGCCATCGAACGAGGCATCATCCGCTTCCTGTACGGACGGCCGCTGGAGACTTTGTTGGCGACTTTTGGTGTGAGTTTATTCCTGCAACAAGCCGTGCGTTCGATCTTCTCGCCGCTGAACCGCAGCGTCGCCACGCCGGACTGGATGAGCGGCTCCTGGCAAATCAACGACTTTTTATCGCTGACCTGGAACCGCTTTTACATCCTGATCTTCTGCCTGCTGGTGTTTACCGCGCTGCTGCAAATTTTGAAACGTACCAAACTGGGTTTGGAAGTTCGTGCCGTCGCCCAAAATCGCGGTATGGCCAGGGCAATGGGTATTCCTACTGCTAGAGTCGATGCGATGACGTTTGGCTTGGGTTCCGGCATTGCTGGCGTAGCCGGCGTGGCCTTGAGCCAGATCACCAATGTTGGGCCTAACTTGGGCCAGGCCTATATTGTGGATTCGTTCATGGTGGTGGTGTTCGGCGGGGTCGGTAATTTGTTCGGAACGTTGGTCGCCGGGTTCTCGTTGGGGATTGCCAATAAGGTGTTAGAACCTTATGCCGGGGCGGTGTTGGCGAAGATTTTGGTGTTGGTGTTTATTATTTTGTTTATTCAGAAGAAACCGAGGGGGTTGTTTCCGCAGAAAGGAAGGGCAGCGGAATCTTGATTTTTGTGTCACTGCCGACCGGGTTTGCTGGTTCCCATGCGCTGCGTGGGAACCCAAACCTGCCGCGCTGCGGCGATTGGGGCTTGGATTTGGTTGGTGTCGCTAACGCGACGGTGGTTTTTGAAGTCGGGTCTCGGCCCGACAGCCGAGATACTTTCTTTTGCTTGGCCAAAAGAAAGTATCCAAAGAAAAGGCCACCCCGCCGCCGCTTGCTTCCTGCGCTCCTCGGGTTTGAACGGGGTTGCCTGAAGGGGCTTCCCAGCCCCTGCATGCAACGCGCCGCATCCATGCGACGCCCCTATCGGGCTATTCCGTTCAAACCCTCCGGTGCTCGGCGCGGCAGAGGGGGACAAAAACGTCCCACCGTTACCGTCTGACGGAAATGGCAGGTTTGTAAACTTACTGAAAATAAAGATTGTCATTTTGTTTAACCCATAAATGTATGGATAGCTTTCAACAATTCAGTAATTGCATGAATAACTGGTGGAGCCACTATTAACAATTTAAGTATGAAGTTTTTTGACATGATCAAATTCCTACAATTTTTCAAAGAATCCGTTGGCAGTTTGCGAGGCTAGGCGTTAACAAGCAATTTATCTCAGCGACCTCTCATGCGGGATTAAAGCCGTTTAATACCGATACAAAGAATGCTTTTAATTATCACGACAGCGTATGTGAAGAGCTTCGCATTGAATTTGTAAAAATTATGAAGGCAGTGACTAATACAAAACAGGCTGGAAATGTTTCCACCCTTGACTTTTTTACGTTTTATCTTTTCGGTAGTCGTAGGGTGGGCACGATTGAGTGCCCACGCGGAACCAACCGCCAACGGTGGGCAAAGTTGCCCACCCTACGCTATTTCTGGAGGCTGATGGTTTCAACCCCGTATGCCGCGCCGAGCACCGGAGTTTTTATCGAGAATTGCCCGAAGGGGTGCGGCATGGATGCCGCACGTCGGCGGAGGGGCTGGGAAGCCCCTTCTGCCGACCCTCGATAAAAACTTCGGCGCGCAGGATATAAGCGGCATCCGGGTGTCGTTTCTTTTGGATACTTTTCTTTGGACAAGCAAAGAAAAGTATCGCGGTCGCCGGTCCGCGAACCGGCATTAAAAAAACCGTCGCGATAGCGACACACTAAAACGGAAGACGGTATGAAACTAATCAACCTAAGCCAAGACAAAACCTACACCACCGTCCTAACCACGTTAGCCTCGGTAACCCTCTTAATCCCCCTGTGTAATCTAATCTTCCCCGAAGACTCTGCCCTGCACTTCTCCGCCTACTCAGTCTCCCTAATCGGCAAATACCTGACCTTTGCCCTGCTCGGCCTGTCGCTGGACATGGTCTGGGGCTACGCCGGGATTCTGGTCCTCGGCCAAGGCGCATTCTTCGCCTTGGGCGGCTATGCGATGGGTATGTATCTGATGCGGCAGATCGGCACGCGCGGCGTGTACGGCAACGCCGAGCTGCCGGACTTCATGGTGTTCCTGAACTGGACCGAGCTGCCCTGGTATTGGTACGGCTTCGAGAATTTCGGTTTCGCGATGTTGATGGTGCTGCTGGCGCCGGGCTTGCTGGCCTTCGTATTCGGCTGGCTAGCGTTTCGTTCGCGAGTCACTGGTGTGTATTTGTCCATCATTACCCAAGCCCTGACCTACGCTTTGTTGTTGGCCTTCTTCCGCAACGAAATGGGCTTCGGCGGCAACAACGGCCTCACCGATTTCAAGGATATTCTCGGCTTCAACATCCAATCCGAAGCGGTCCGCTCCGTCTTATTATTAATGACCGGCCTCAGCCTGATCGGCGCTCTGTTGCTGTGCCGCTGGATCGTGAATAGCAAGTTGGGCCGGGTGGTCACGGCGGTTCGCGACCAAGAATCGCGGGTGCGTTTTCTCGGTTACCGGGTGGAATTGTTCAAACTATGGGTATTCGTGTTCGCGGCCATGCTCGCTGGACTGGCGGGCGCCCTGTACGTGCCGCAGGTCGGCATCATCAACCCTAGCGAATTCTCGCCGCTCAATTCGTTGGAAATCGTCATCTGGGTCGCGGTCGGCGGTCGCGGCACCCTGTACGGCCCCATAATCGGCGCGGTGCTGGTCAACTATGCCAAAACCGTATTGACCGGGCTGATGCCGGACGCCTGGCTGTTTTGCCTGGGCGGCGCCTTTATTCTGGTGACCTTGTTAATGCCCGACGGCATCGTCGGCCTGCTGCGCCGCCGCGCCAAACCTAAACCCGAATCCACCCTTAACACTACCGGAGGACAACCGGCATGATGATCTCGGCTGCAACTACCACTGAAGGCGGCGCCAGCCTGCCGCTGGACGGCGAAGTCGACGCCCGCCACGGCCCGATTCTATACATGGAAGACGTCAGCGTCAGCTTCGACGGATTCCGGGCGCTGAACCACCTATCGCTGTACATCGACGACGGCGAATTGCGCTGCCTGATCGGGCCCAACGGCGCCGGCAAAACCACGCTGATGGACGTCATCACCGGCAAAACCAAGCCCGACAGCGGCTCGGTATTCTTCGGGCAGACCATCGATTTGCTGGAATTGGACGAACCGGCCATCGCCCAGGCCGGCATCTGCCGCAAGTTTCAAAAGCCCAGCGTGTTTGACGCCTTGACCGTGTTCGAAAACCTGGAACTGGCCTTAAAAACCGATAAACGCACCTGGTCGACTCTATTTCATAAACTCAACAGCGAGCAACGCGACCGCATTCATGATGTGCTGCAAACCATCGCCCTGCCCGCTCAGCAACGGCAACTGGCCGGCGCCTTATCGCACGGTCAGAAGCAGTGGTTGGAGATCGGCATGCTGCTGATGCAGGACCCAAAAGTGATGCTCGTCGACGAACCCATCGCCGGCATGACTCATCAGGAAGTCGAGCGCACCGCCGAGCTGCTGTTGTCGTTGCAAGGCAAACACTCCATCGTTGTTGTCGAACATGACATGGAATTTGTCCGCAGTATTGCCCGTAAAGTCACGGTGCTGCACGAGGGCTCGGTGCTCACTGAAGGCACGATGGACGAAGTGCAAAACGATCCGCGCGTCATACAAGTTTACCTGGGGGGATGATGTTAAATATCAGCGCATTGCAACAATACTACGGCGCCAGCCACACTCTGTGGGACCTGGATTTGCGCGTACCGGCCGGCGCCTGCGTCTGCCTGATGGGCCGCAACGGTGTCGGCAAAACCACGCTGCTGAAAGCCATCATGGGCCTGCTGCCGGTGGCCGACGGCAGCATTCAATTCGACGGCGTGGAACTGGCCAAAGCCAAGGCCGAATCCCGCGCCGAACTGGGCATCGGCTACGTGCCGCAGGGCCGGGAAATCTTTCCGCTGCTGACCGTGGAAGAAAACCTGAAAACCGGCCTGCGCGCCGCCCACAAACACGGCATCAAAAAAGTCCCGGACAGCATTTTCGAAATCTTCCCGGTACTGAAACAAATGCTGAAACGCCGCGGCGGCGACTTGTCCGGCGGCCAGCAACAACAATTGGCCATCGGCCGGGCCTTGGTATTGAATCCACGGCTATTGATTCTGGACGAACCCACCGAAGGCATCCAGCCCAACATCGTCAGCGAAATCGGCGACGTGATTATTCGCCTGAACAAGTCGCGCGGCGTGCCCACGCCAAGCCCCAAACCGGAAACCGGCGAGATTCACCAAGCCATCGACCGTATCCATAAAGAACTGGGCGTGACGGTGTTGCTGGTCGAACAAAAACTGCCGTTTGCTCGCAAGGTGGCCAATCAGTTTTGCATCATGGACCGGGGTAGGCATGTGGCGGTGGGGGCAATGGAGGAATTGGCGGACGATATGGTGAAACGATATTTGACGGTGTAACCCAATTCCCCCTTTTAAAAAGGGGGTCAGGGGGATTTTCAAAGCGGGCGCAGCCCATCAAGTTAATTCAACGCAGGATCAGGGAGAATCGAAGATGAAATCCGAACAACTTTTACTGGCCGCGGGTGCTTTATTATTGGTGTGGTCAGTGCGCAGCGAGGCACATAGCAGTTACGAAGCCATGCTGGACGGCGGCAACCTGCCGCAATTGACCCGCGCCGCCTTGCATCCTTTGTTTGAAGTACCGGATCTACCGACCCTACTGATCAGCGTTTTAATTTTGGGATTCGTGTTCGGCCCGGTTATATTGCACATCGCCCGGCAGCGGCACGCTAACAAAGCGCAGCATCCGCCTTTGTCGGAGAAATCTGCCATCGCGCCTAAGACCAAACACTTGTAACCCAAGAGCACCATGCCCGCCAATTGCGCTGCTTCAGCCCATCCCGCTGCCTCAACCGATACCACGGCGTGGGAAGCCGAATTAACGCTGGGCTTTAGCCAACGCGGCGACAAAACCGCCCTGGTCAACCGCAGCCATCGCGGCCCGTTGACCGTGCAGCGACCGTTTTATCCGGAAGGCGAAATCTGCCATGTCTACCTGCTGCACCCGCCCGGCGGCGTGGTGGCCGGCGACCGTTTGACGATCAACACCAATGCCAACACCGCCGCCCAGGCCCTGATCACCACGCCCGCCGCCGGTAAGTTTTACCGCAGCGGCGGCGGCGAAGGCCGGCAAACGGTGAATTTAACCGTCGCTAACGGCGCCAGCCTGGAATGGCTGCCGCAGGAAACCATCGTCTACGACGGAGCCCGCCTAAGTGCCAATATGCATATCGAGCTAGCCGAACAGTCTCGCTTCGTCGGCTGGGAAATCACCGCCCTCGGCCGCCCCGCCGCCGGCGAAGGCTTCAGTGACGGCCACGCCGAACTGAACTGGCGCATCCAACGCGACGGCCGCTTGTTCTACCTGGAACGCCAGCATCTGGACGCGCAAGCCTTTCAAGCTCGTTGGGGTCTGGCCGGGCATTCGGCGTGCGGGACGATGTTTGTGTATCCGGCAACACCTTTGCATTTGGAGGCGGTACAAGCATTGATTGGCGAGAAGCCGAATCGCGGGGTCACTTTGATTGAGGGTTTGTTGATTTGTCGAGGCTTGGATCGTAGGGCGGATTTGTTGAAGGGGTTTTTTGAGAGGGTTTGGGGGTTGGTGAGAGGGGATGTTGTTGGGAAGGAGGTTTGTGCGCCGAGGATTTGGGCGACATGAGATTTTGATTTTGCTCGGGGGCTTAACTCCCTCGCCCTCCGGGAGAGGGTTGGGGTGAGGGGCTTAGTGTCGCTAACGCGACGGTTGTTTTAAAGTCGGGTCTCGGCCCGACAGCCGCGATACTTTCTTTTGCTTGGCCAAAAGAAAATATCCAAAGAAAAGGCCACCCCATGCCGCTTGTATCCTGCGCTCCGAAGGGTTTGAACGGGGTTTTCGGAAGGGCTATCCATAGCCCTCCGAAAACGAGCGGCATCCCTGCCGCTCCCCTGCGGGCTGATCCGTCCAAACCCTTCGGTGCTCGGCGCGGCATACGGTGTTAAACCCGTGGCGCGAACAAAGGTTTTTGGATGATTTTGTAGTTTGAGTTTCATGCTCTATTGTAGGATGCTGCCGACGATAGGAGGCGCATCTGTCGCGAACGATACGTTTCGCTTCGTTGATTACATCCTAAGGACCTAGATGAAACAATAGTTATGTCAAAAATTAATGGAACGATTATTGGTTATGACCCAGGCGGAAATAATTCGAATGGTTTTGCTTTATTAAGAATACAAGACAATGTCGCAACAGAGATCGAAATAAAAACATTAGATACGGCCGAATCTATTTTGTCCCAAATTTCCAATGAGGACGTTATTGGCCTTGGAGTAGATACATTGTCCTGCTGGTGTACCGGCGATAGCGGGTGGAGGCCAGCAGATATCTGGCTTCGTAAAAAATATCCCGAGGTAAGAAATAGTGTAATGTCGCCAAACACTCTATCTGGATCAATGGGTAGAAATGGTATGTCGGTCCTTATTGAAGTTTTGAAAAACAAAAGGAACTTAATCTTATCGGAAACCCATCCAAAAGTTCTTTATTACGCTTTAACCAAAATAAAATATGATTATAAATCCAATTATTTAAACATGGATTTATTCTTGTCAAAAGAAATTGGCATACCTATTAAAACAAATAACGATCATGAATGGGATGCTGTTATTTCCGCATACGCATTGCTAAATGGAATTTCAGGTAAATGGACAAGAGATTTACATCAATTACCAGTAATTAATGGTCGAATTGTAAATCCTTGTGGAAAAACCGCATATTACTGGCCTGATGACTCATTTTATAACCCGTGATTTGTATTTCACGGACGGTTTTCTCCCCTAATGCCGCGCCGAGCACCGGAGGGTTTGAGCGGATTTGCCCGCAGGGGAGCGGCAGGGATGCCGCTCGTTTTCGGAGGGCTAGGGATAGCCCTTCCGAAAACCCCGTTCAAACCCTTCGGAGCGCGGGATAAAAGCGGCATGGGGCGGCCTTTCTTTTGGGTACTTTTCTTTGGCCGTCCAAAGAAAAGTACCTCGGCTGTCGGGCCGAGACCCGACATTAAAAACAACCGTCGCGGCAGCGACACAAAACAAGACAAACGCCATGCAATTAACTCCAAGAGAAAAAGACAAACTCCTCCTCTTCACTGCCGCCCTCCTCGCCGAGCGCCGCAAAGCCAGAGGTTTGAAACTTAACTACCCGGAAGCCGTGGCCTATATCTCTGCCGCCATTATGGAAGGCGCCCGCGACGGCCAGACCGTGGCCGAGTTGATGGCTTATGGTCGAACGTTATTAAGCATCGACGATGTGATGGACGGCATCGCCGAGATTTTGACCGAGGTGCAGGTGGAGGCGACCTTCCCGGATGGCACCAAATTAGTCACCGTACACGACCCCATCGTATAGGAGCAAAGCATGATTCCTGGAGAAATCTTCCCTGCCGACGGCGACATCGAACTCAACGCCGGCCGCGCCACCGTCAAAGTCCTTGTCGCCAACAGCGGCGATCGGCCAATACAAGTTGGATCGCACTATCATTTTTACGAAACCAACCCGGCCTTGCATTTCGACCGAGAAGCGGCGCGCGGCTTTAGGTTGGACATCCCGGCCGGCACGGCGGTGCGGTTCGAGCCGGGCCAGCAGCGCGAGGTGCAATTGGTCGAGTTTGCCGGCAAGCGCGAGGTCTACGGCTTTCGCGGCGAGGTGATGGGCGCATTGGAGACAAACGCATGAGCAAAATCAGCAGATCCGCTTACGCCGACATGTTCGGCCCCACCACTGGCGACCGCTTACGGTTGGCCGATACCGATTTGATTTTAGAGGTGGAAGCCGATTACACCATCTACGGCGACGAGGTGAAATTCGGCGGCGGCAAGGTGATCCGCGACGGCATGGGCCAAAGCCAGTTCGGCAACGACCACGCGGTGGATTTGGTGATTACCAACGCATTGATCATCGATTATTGGGGCATCGTCAAGGCCGACGTCGGCGTCAAGGACGGCCGCATCTTCAAAATCGGCAAGGCCGGCAACCCGGATGTGCAGCCCGGCGTGGACATCATCGTCGGCCCCGGCACCGAAGTCATCGCCGGCGAAGGCCAGATTCTGACTGCCGGTGGCATCGACGCCCACATCCATTTCATTTGTCCGCAGCAGATCGAGGAAGCGCTGTGTTCCGGCGTTACCACCATGATCGGCGGCGGCACCGGCCCCGCCACCGGCACCAACGCCACCACCTGCACGCCGGGGCCGTGGCATATCCAGCAAATGCTGAAAGCGCTGGACGGTTTGCCGATGAACTTTGGCTTGCTCGGCAAGGGCAACGCCAGCCTGCCTAGCGCTTTGGCAGAACAAATCAAAGCAGGGGCCATGGGCCTGAAACTGCACGAAGACTGGGGCACCACGCCGGCATCGATTGATTGCTGCCTGGGCGTGGCCGAGGATTACGACGTGCAGGTCGCGATCCATACCGACACCTTGAACGAATCGGGCTTTGTCGAAGACACTTTCGCCGCCTTCAAGGGCCGCACTATCCATACCTACCACACCGAAGGTGCCGGCGGCGGCCATGCCCCGGACATCATCAAGGCTTGCGGCTTGGGCAATGTGCTGCCGTCGTCCACCAACCCGACTCGGCCGTACACGGTCAACACCGTCGACGAACATCTGGATATGTTGATGGTCTGCCATCATCTTGATCCGAGCATCCCGGAAGACGTGGCTTTCGCCGAATCGCGCATCCGCCGCGAAACCATTGCTGCCGAAGACATCCTGCACGACCTGGGCGCGTTTTCGATGATTTCCTCGGACTCGCAAGCCATGGGTCGAGTCGGCGAAGTGGTGATCCGCACCTGGCAGACCGCGCACAAAATGAAGGCACAACGCGGCGCACTGACCGGCGACCCGGCCAGCAGCGACAACCTGCGCATCAAACGCTACATTGCCAAATACACCATCAATCCGGCCATCAGCCACGGCATCAGCCACGAAGTGGGCTCCATCGAAGCCGGCAAACTGGCTGACCTGGTGTTGTGGCAACCGGCCTTCTTCGGCGTCAAACCCAGCCTGGTGATCAAAGGCGGCCTGATCGCCGCCGCGCCGATGGGCGACGCCAACGCCTCCATCCCCACCCCTCAGCCAGTGCATTACCGGCCGATGTTCGGCAGCTTCGGCCGCACCGCCGCCAACACCTCGATGATCTTTTTGCCGCAAGCGGCGGTATCGGCGGGTGTTGCCGGGCAATTGGGCTTGCAGAAACGGGTCGGCACGGTGCGCAATACTCGCAACATCGGTAAGGCGGATATGAAATTGAACGACTACAAGCCGGTGATGGAGGTGTGCCCGCAGACTTATCAGGTCAAGGCGGATGGGGTGTTGTTGACTTGCGAACCGGCGGTGGTGTTGCCGATGGCGCAGCGGTATTTCCTGTTTTGAGAAGGGTCAGGGTTTTCGGTAGAGCCATCCGTGGCCCTGCCGAAAACAAACTGTATGCAACTGAAGCGATGGCAGTGTTTGCCATCCGTTAAAACTAGGAACCTGGGATATGGTTTTTGTGCGGTAGAACCGGTTCGTCCGTGGTGGTTGCGCCGGCTTCGAGTGGCTGAGCCATGGCATTGATGATTTCCGGCGGAGCACCGGATTGCTTTAGGCTTTCG
>Ga0123397_109601_pt1 | contig 21802 bp, 18 predicted proteins | sample T10HLNH4metaT_FD_89925 | JGI IMG/M metagenome (GOLD analysis project Ga0123397, IMG submission 89925) | Methane-oxidizing artificial microbial communities from Washington, USA to study methane cycling - T10-HLNH4 metaT (Metagenome... ... | reverse complement strand
TTTCCAGTAGCCTTGGCTGTTACTGTCCATGGGTACTCCTCCTCCTGTGTTTATTAACAACCCGGTTTATCCAGCCTGCCGGAGGGTATCCGGCAGCCCCGCGCCCGGGCGCCTTGAGTGCAGCGTGGCGGATGCTAGGGAGCGAACCTTACGGCAAGCTTATAAACGCACCGCTCACCGCCGCTTATTTTTTGTGCACCGCAACCTGCGAGCCGCGTCGGCGCTGGGTTCCGCGCCACCGCTCGAATACGCCCCTGAATACGCACGTCATCAAGGCAGCCCTCTGCCCTTCAGGCAGGCCGCCGTTATCGATGTGGCGACGCGACGGCGACCGTGCAGCAGCGAAGATCTCCGGCGTACCGACGGAACGACCGCGCGCGCACTTGTCCGAAGTCATGTGCGGTGCAACAGGAACTCCGTAAGATTCGACGCGTAATGTTTCCCCGTCCATCCGAACCTTTTCCGGCAATCTCATGACCGCTTACACCCCTCCGCTGTCCGGCAAGAAAGGCCTCGTCGTTGGTCTTGCCAACGATCGCAGCATCGCCTGGGGCTGCGCGCAGGCGGCCCGTGCCCAGGGCGCCGATCTGGTGCTGTCCTGCCTCAACGACAAGGCGGCGCATTACGTTGCGCCGCTGGCCGATCAGCTCGCCTCGCCACTGTTCACCTGCGACGTCGAGAAGGACGGCGACCTGGAAACACTGGTCGCCGCCGCGATCGCCCATCTGGGCCGGCTCGATTTCGTCATCCACTCGATCGCCTGGGCGCCGCTGGAAGACCTGCACGGCCGCGTGATCGACAGTTCGAGCGCCGGATTCGCGCGCGCGATGGACATTTCCTGCCACAGCTTCGCCGCGCTGGCCCGCCTGTGTGCGCCGCACATGAGCGCCGGCGGCAGCCTGGTCACGATGTCCTATCTCGGCGCCGACGAGGCGGTGCCGAACTACGGCCTGATGGGGCCGGTCAAGGCCGCGCTGGAATCGATGGTGCGCTACATGGCGATGGAACTCGGCCCGGCCGGCATCCGCGTTCATGCCGTATCGCCCGGCCCTATCCTGACGCGCGCCGCCTCGGGCATCGCGTCCTTCGACGAACTGATGGACAGCGCCATCCGCAAGTCGCCGCTGGGGCGTCTGGTCACGCTGGAGGAAATTGCCGGACTGACCACCTTCCTGTGCTCGGACGCCGCCTCCGGCATGACCGGGCAGACCCTCTACGTCGATGCCGGCTATCACGCCGTCGACTGAACAGCCTTCCGACAGGGCCCACGCATGGACACCGCACAGCACGACACGACGACTCCCGAGTGGATCGAGAACATCACCTACGACGAACTGACGATAGGCCAGAGCGCCCGCCTGCTGCGCACGCTGACGCTGGCCGACATCCAGGCCTTCGCCGCGGTGTCCGGCGATACCAACCCGGCCCACATGAACCCGGCATATGCCGAGGAAACGCTGTTCCACGGCGTGATTGCGCATGGCATGTGGGGCGGCGCGCTGATCTCGGCGCTGCTGGGCACCCAGTTCCCGGGCCCCGGCACCATCTATCTCGAACAGGTGCTGCATTTCACCAAGCCGGTGCGCATCGGCGACACGCTGGCGGTGACCGCCACCGTCACCGGCAAGGACGACGCGAAGAAGCGGGTCGAACTGGATTGCCAGGTGGTGAACCAGAAAGGCGACCGTGTGCTGCACGGCACCGCGCGCGTGCTGGCGCCGACGCAGAAGGTACGGCTGGAGCACGTGCGCGCACCGCAGATCCGGCTGTTCGATCCGGAAGCGCGCTTCCGCGAACTGCTGGCTCTCGGTGACGGCATTCCGCCAGTGCGCTGCGGCGTGGTGCACCCGTGTGACGTCGAGTCGCTGAGCGGCGCGATGGACTCCGCCCGCCACGGCCTGATCATTCCGGTGCTGATCGGGCCGGAAGCGCGCATCCGCCACCTCGCCGCCGAAGCAGGGATCGACCTCAATGCCGCCGAGATCGTCGGCGTACCGCACAGCCACGCGGCAGCAGACAAGGCTGCCGACATGGCGGCCGCCGGCGAGGTCGACATCCTGATGAAGGGCAGCCTGCACACCGACGAGATGATTCACGCCGTGCTGTCCCGTCCGGCGCTGCGCACCGGCCGCCGCATGTCGCACGTGTTCCGCTTCGACGTGCCGCTGTACAGCAAGCCGCTGCTGATCACCGACGCCGCGCTGAACATCCGGCCGTCGCTGATAGAGAAGGTCGACATCGTGCAGAACGCGATCGACTTCGCGCGCATCCTCGGCGTGAAGCAGCCCAAGGTCGCCGTGCTGTCGGCGGTCGAAACGGTCAATCCGAACATCCCGTCGACGCTGGACGCGGCCGCGCTGTGCAAGATGGCCGATCGCGGACAGATCACCGGCGGCCTGCTCGACGGTCCGCTCGCTTTCGACAACGCCATCTCCGCGCGCGCGGCACAGGTGAAGCACATCCAGTCGCCGGTCGCCGGCGACGCCGACATCCTCGCGGTGCCGGATCTGGAAAGCGGCAACATGCTGGCCAAGCAGCTGGAATACCTCGGCGGCGCCAGCGGTTCGGGTCTGGTGCTCGGCGCCCGTGTGCCGATCGCGCTGACCAGCCGCGCCGACGGACCGATGACCCGCGTCGCCTCGGCGCTGCTGGCACTGCTCGCCGCCCACAACGCACGCCGCGACCACCCGCGCGAAGCGTGGTCTCAGCACTGAGCCGGACCCACACCGATGGCCATCCTGTCCGTCAACGCCGGCTCATCCACGCTGAAGTTCTCCATTCACCCGCTGCGCGACGGCGAGGTGCAGGCCAGTCTGCTGACCGGCAGCATCCAGGGTCTGGAGCCCGGCGGCACGCCGGACATGGGCTGGACACTGAACGGTCGCCGCGGCCGGCGTTCGCTTGAAGCCAGTGCCGCGCCCTTCGCCGCCGCACTGGAGGGGCTGCGCGAACTGCTGGACAGCGAAACCGGCATCCCGGCCATCGACGCGGTGTCGCACCGCGTCGTCCATGGCGGCCGCGACTTCCGCGACAGCATCATCGTCACCGACGACATCCTCGCGCGCCTGAGCCGGCTCGATTCACTGGCGCCGCTGCACCAGCCGCACAATGTCGCGGGCATCCGCGCCTTCCGCGAAGCCTTCCCGACGCTGCCGCAGATCGCCTGCTTCGACACCGCCTTCCACGCCGACCTGCCGGAGGTCGCGAGCCGCTTCGCGCTGCCGCGCGCGATGCACGACGATGGCGTGCGCCGCTACGGCTTTCACGGCCTGTCCTACCAGTACATCATGGGCACGCTGCAGCGGCACTCGCCGCGCGCGAGCGGCCGCGTACTGATGGCCCACCTCGGCAACGGCGCCAGCCTGTGCGCCGCCGTCGACGGCCGCAGCCAGGCCACCACCATGGGCTTCTCCGCGCTGGACGGCCTGATGATGGGCACACGCAGCGGCACGCTCGACGCCGGCGTACTGCTCTATCTGATGGAACAGGGCTGGGACCACGACCGGCTGCAGTCACTGCTGTACCGGCAGAGCGGGCTGCTCGGCGTATCCGGCATCTCGGCCGACATGCGACGGCTGCGCGCCGACGCCGGCGCAGCGGCGCGCGAGGCGGTCGAACTGTTCACCTACCGCATCGTGCGGGAGGCCGGCGCGATGGCCGCCTGCATCGGCGGCCTCGACCTGATCGCCTTCAGTGGCGGCATCGGCGAACACGACGCGACGCTGCGTGCCGACGTGTGCGCCGCGCTCGGCTGGATGGGCGTGCGCGTGGACGGTGCGCGCAACGCCGCCGCCACCGGCGACGCGGTACAGCGCATCGACAGCGACGGCAGCGGCATCGAGGTGTGGGTCGTGCCGACCGACGAAGGCCGCGTCGCCGCACAGGCGGCCGCCGCGCTGATCGCGGCGCGCTGACTCAAGAAAACGCTGGGCCGCTCCCGAGTTTTCTTGCCCCCCTCGGGGGGCCTGACGCGAAGCGGCAGGTCTGGGGGCGCTCAGCCGCGCTGGCGGAAGGTGACGTAGTAGACGCCGGCCACCAGGATGCTGCCGCCGACGATATTGCCCAGCGTCGCGGCCAGCAGGTTGGACAGCATGCCCGCCAGGTTCAGGCCCGACAGATCGACGCCCGCCGGCACAACGCCGCCGGCATGCAGCAGCATCCCCATCGGGATGAAATACATATTGGCGATGCAGTGCTCGAAACCGGCGGCGACGAAGGCCGACACCGGGAAGATGATGGCCAGCACCTTGTCGGTCACGCTGCGCCCGGCGGTGGCCAGCCATACGGCGAGGCAGACCAGCGCATTGCACAGGACGCCCTTCATGAACACGGTGGTGAAGGAACTGGCGGTCTTGCCGGCCGCCACCTTCACATAGGCTTCGGCCACCGCGCCACCATTCATGTCGGTATGGTGCGACAGCATCACCAGCGCCACCATGCCCAGCGCGCCGACCGCGTTCGTCACATAGACGATGGCCCAGTTGCGCGCGAGCAGGCTGAACGGAATGCGCCCCTCGGCCCAGGCCATGACCAGGAAGTTGTTGCCGGTGAACAGTTCGGCACCGGCCACCGCCACCAGTATCAGACCGAGCGAGAACGCCAGCCCGCCGAGCACCCGGGTCAGCGCGAAGCCGAGCGACGCATCGCTGGCGACCAGCGTGAAATAGAGCGCGCCGAAGCTGATGAAGGCGCCGGCCAGGATGCCCAGCATGGCCATCGTGCGCAGCGGCAGATTGGCCTTGACGACGCCGATGTTCTCGACCTTTTCCGCGATCTCCTTCGGCGAGTACAGATCGATACCCAGATTGCTGGCCATGCGGATGCTCCTCTCTGTTGTTCTCTGTGCGTTCTGACCCGTCTCCTGCGGGCAGCCGACAGTGTAGGATGTGGTCCTTGCTGCCGGTAGAGCCGGCAGTCGCGGACAGCCCGTCTGTACCGCGAGCGGAACACCCTCCAGCCGAATCAGCCTGACGCACAGTGCGCGCGAACAACCTTCCGCGCCTGCGCCCCGCCGGACCACCCGTCACGGCCAAGCGTCGCCGGGGAATCGCAGTACCGCGTGCGCACGCACCGGGATTCCTCGTCAGCCCAAGAACCTGACGGAGACAACCGAATGAAGAGCCGCCTCACCCTCACGCTCGACGACGCGAAGCAGATCGCTGCCGCCGCCGAGGCCGAAGCACTGAAACGCAACTGGCCGGTCACCATTGCCATCGTCGACGACGGCGGCAACCTGATGTGGCTGCAGCGCCTCGACGGCGCGCCGCCGATGAGCACCCAGATCGCCCCCGAGAAGGCCCGCACCTGCGCGCTGGCGCGCAAGCCGAGCAAGGCGATCGAGGACGTCGTGAACAGCGGCCGTCTGGCGGCGCTGCGCATGCCGGTACTGCCGCTGGAAGGCGGCGAAATGATCATCGTCAATGGCGAATGCGTCGGCGGCGTCGGCGTGTCCGGCGTCAAGTCGAGCGAGGACGCCATCGTCGCCCGAGCCGGCATCGCCGCCATCGGCGCCAGCTGGGAAATTCCGCTCTGAACGCCGCGCGCTGACCGGCTGGCCTCGCGGCCGGGGGTCAGCGCCCGAGCAGGCCCTTCAGCTTGTCGCCGACCTGCTGCTCGACCTTCTCCTTCGCCTTCTCCTGCAGCTTCTGCGTCTGTTCCTCGACCTTGGCGCGCGCAGCGTCCTTGACCAGGTCGCCGAACTCGATCTTGTAGTCCAGGCTGGCGAACGGTCCGTACAGGCGCACCGGCACGGTGACGCCCCTGAGCTCGGCCGCTGACTTGCCGTCCTGGCCCTTGCTGGTTGCGGCGAGCGTCACCTTCGCAAGGTAGTCGAGACTGGACTTCGGCAGGTCGATGGTGCCGGCACCGGCCAGACGCAGGAAGGGCGAGCTGGCCGTCAGGTCGTCGTTGCGTGCGATGCCGTCCTTGATGCGGAAGCTGGCGCTCATTTCCGAGAAATCGGTCTTTTCGGTCGCGTTCGCCTTCTGCGCCGCCGCGCCACCGCCCAGCGCCGCCTTCGCCTCGCGCAGGCTTTTCGCCAGATTGATGCCGCGGATCGCGCCGTCGCGCAGCTTCAGCGAGGCGCTGCCGTCGAGCGCCTTCTTCAGCGCACCGACCGTGCCACCGGCCGTCACCAGGTCTAGCGACACGTTGCCGCGACCTTCCAGCAGATCCTTGTCCGCCGCGTCCTTCAACAGCGGATGGATGTCGATATCGGCCAGGGTCTGCTTCAGTGCAATGCGATTGCCCTCCGCGTTCAGGCTCAGCGCACCGCTGGCCGTGCCGCGGTAGAGCGCCGCCGACAGCGGTGCGACATCGACCTTGCCATTGGCGGCCTTCACGGTCAGCCGCACATTCGTCATCCGCACGCCGGACACCTGCAGTTCGCCCACCTTGACGCTGCCGCTGGCGTTGAGGTCGCGCAGCGCCGACAGATCGACCGGCGTGTCGTCCGCATTGCCGGCCGGCTTTGCATCCGCCTTCGCTGGCGGCAGGTAGCGGTCGACATTGAGACGGTCGATGTCGACATCGAAATTCAGCGCCAGCGGGTCGAGCCGTGTGGCGCCAAGCTTCAGCTTGATCTGGCTGTCGTCGAGCCGGGTGGCGAGGTCGAGCGCCGCGGTCTGCTTGCCGACGTCGGCCTGCAGCGCACCCTTGACCGGCAGCTTCACGGTCTTCATCGGCAACGCCGGGTGAGCGACATCGACGGTGCCGTCCAGCGCCGGCAGATCGATGGCCGGGCCATCGATACGCACGTTCAGCGGCGTCTGCAGCGAGGCCTTGACGGTAGCGTCGTTCATCCGCGCATCAACATTCAGCACCAGACCGCTGGCCTTGACCTCCTCCGCGCTGCCCTCCAGCCCCTTGAACTGCAGCGCCAGATCCGCGGCGCGCGCCTTCGATTCGAGCCGCGCGCTGACGCTGACGTCGCCGCCGCGCAATGCGCCGTCCGCCAGCTGCACTGCCGGCGCCGACAGCTTGGCGCTCAGCGCCTCGCCATCGCGGGTCGCCACGGCATCGAGCTGCAGCTTCTGCAGCTCCAGCTGTCCTTCGCCCGCCAGCGCAATGCGGGACGCACCCAGCGTCGCCTTCAGCGCCTGCAGATCGAGCGCCTCGCCATCGACTCTCACGCTCAGATCGTCGAGCGCGTAACGCTGCGCCGGCAGATCGTAGTCGTAGGTGGCGGCCAGCACGATGCGGCTGTCGATGGCCGGCTGCGTGGACTTGAGGTGCGCCGCCAGATCGAGTTTGCCGCGCGCTGCATTGGCCAGCTTGCCGAGCGACAGTTCGATCTCTTCCAGCTGGTGCGCGGCGCCCGAGGCCTCGTCGCGGAAGGCCAGCGCCGAGCGCGACAGCTTCAGTCCGGCGACGTCGAACCTGACCGGCGAACTGTCGTCGCTGTCGTCGGACAGCAGGTCACTGAAGTTGAAACTGCCGTCCTTGTGCCGCGTGATCTGGATGTAGGCACCTTCGATGCGGATCTCGTCCACCACCAGTGAGCCCGACAGCAGCGGCATCACTGCGACCGACACGCGCGCCGCGTCGACCTGTGCGAAACGTTCGGCACTGCTGTGCTCGGACAGCGTGGTGCGCCCCAGACGGAGACCGAGATTGGGGTAGAAGGACAGATCGACGTCGCCTTCGATGTCCAGCGTGCGCTGCTTCTGCTCCTGCACGACACGCTTCAGTTCGTCCTTGAGCTTCGCCGCATCGAAGGTGATCGCGACGTAGAGCACGACGGCGGCCAGCAGCGCTGCAATACCGCCCAGCGCGAATGCTGCGTATTTCAGTACTTTCATGCCTTCTCCATGCGAAACAGGCGGACCGGGCTCGCCGACCTCCGGCACGTCGCGGCGCCCGCCGCCGGGCGGGCACTCGCAAGGACATGGCAGACGAATCAGGTAACGGCGAACCGCGGCCGCAGTGGCGACCGTTCAGGATGACAGCGCCCGACCGGACACTCGATGAGCACGATGGTCCGCGAGCGTAACAGAGAAGCCTGCGCGCCGGCCTGGGCGCAGCGCACACAGTCGCCTGTGCTATCTTCGCGCTGGCTGCATACGTCAGACATCCCCACCGAAAGAGGAGAACCGCATGAGCTTCATGTCCGAATTCAAAGCCTTCGCCATGAAGGGCAATGTGGTCGACCTGGCGGTCGGCGTCATCATCGGCGCAGCCTTCGGCAAGATCGTCGACTCCGTCGTCGGCGACCTGATCATGCCCATCGTCGGTGCGCTGTTCGGCGGCCTCGATTTCAGCCAGTTCTTCATCGTGCTGAAGGACATCCCGCCGGGCGTGCCGGAAACGCTGGCCGACCTGAAGAAGGCTGGCGTGCCGGTGTTCGCCTGGGGCAGCTTCCTCACCGTCGCGCTGAATTTCGTCATCCTTGCCTTCATCATCTTCATCATGGTGAAGCAGATCAACCGGCTGAAGCGCGAAGAGCCTGCCGCACCTGCGGCGCCGCCCGAGCCGCCGGAAGAGGTCGTGCTGCTGCGCCAGATCCGCGATTCGCTGCAGAAGTAAGCGGCGGCGGCGGAAAAGAAAAAAGGAGCCGTGAGGCTCCTTTTTCATTGGTGTGCCGACATCTCAGGCAGCCGGCTGTTCTTCCGCCCGCTTGCCGTCGTCGGCCACGCGTTCAAGCCGGTAACCATAGTTGTAGGTGGAGGCGAGGCGGTAGCCATTTTCCGGCCGCAGCGCGAGCTTGGAGCGCACGCGCGACATGTGGGTATCGACGGTGCGCGTCGGCACGTCGCCCTTGCGGCCCCACAGCGATTCGAGCAGATGACCGCGCGATACCAGGCGGCCGACGTTGCGGAACAGGAAGACGGCCAGTTCGAACTCGCGCTCGGTCAGATCTATCACCTCGCCGTTGAGGCGGGCGGTGTGCGAATTCATGTCGAACTGGTAGGGCGCGGCATCGATCACCGGCTGGTCGGCCGGCGGGCGGCTGCGCCGCAGCACGGCTTCGATCCGGGTGAGCAGTTCCATGCGTCGCGCCGGCTTGACGATGTAGTCGTCGGCGCCCGCTGCCAGCGCAGTCACGATGTCGTTCTCGTCCTGCCGGGCGGTGACGAAGATGACCGGGGTCGTCAGCCCGCGCTCGTTGCGCAGCCAGCGCAACACGTCGGCGCCCGGCAGATCGGGCAGTTCCCAGTCGATCAGCAGCAGGTCGTAACTTTCCCGCACGGCTTCGCGCATCAGGTCGCGCGAGCGCATGAAGGTGTGAATGTCATGGCCGGCGGCACGCAGCCAGCTGCCAAGGATTTCGACCTGTACCGGGTCGTCTTCGAGCAATGCTATTCGGGCGGTCTGCACGGCGATTCTGTATCCGTAGGAAATAACCGGTTCAGAAAGCGTTCACGGCACGCGCAACGCGGACTGAAGGGTGACTGTGTAATTTCGTGACCTCCGGCCTGTAAGGCAGTATGCCCCAGTGTGCGGGTCAGCGCATCCGTTCGCCATCGAACAGACCGAGCATCCAGTCCAGCCAGCGCCGCGCCGGCTCACCATCGGCCGGTGCCCAGGACGCGAATTCGGCCTCGGTCAGCGCGCGGTAGGGGCCGGCTTTCGCCTCGAACATGACAGAACCGGGTTCGAGTGCCACCAGACTGTGAAACTGACCGTGCGCGATATCGACGCCGAAGCGCTCGCCATCGGGCGCCAGCACGCAGGTTTCCTGCACCGCACCGCTGTCGTCGAAAAGGATGCAGCCCAATCGACCCTTCACGCAGAGGATGGTTTCATCCTTCAGCGGATCGAGATGTCGGTGGGGTCTGACATAGCTGTCGGGTTCGATGGCATTGAGCAGGCGGTGCGCCGGGTGATCGTCGTGTGGATGGAAGTTGCGGTTCATCCGCCGGCGCGGACTGCGCTGCGCCTCGGCAACCACGGTGTCGAGCAGTGCCCGGTCCAGCCAGCGCGCGCTCATGCCACGACCCTCCGGTCACTGCGTGACCACCTCCCCGAGGGAGGACGAGCGCCCTCTTCGGGCGGCCGGGCGAGGGCGCTCATGCCACGATCCTCCGGTCACTGCGCGACCACCTCCCCGAGGGAGGACGAGCGCCTTCTTCGGGCGGCCGGGCGAGGGCGCTCATGCCACGATCCTCCGGTCACTGCGCGACCACCTCCCCGAGGGAGGACGAGCGCCTTCTTCGGGCGGCCGGGCGAGGGCGCTCATGCGTACGCCACCGATACCGCGTCGGCCGGCAGCCAGTCGCGCAGACCGTCGAACAGCGCGTCGTCTAGCCTGACCCGCCACGGATCACCGAAATCGAGCGGCGCGACGGCGTCGTTGCTGCGGTAGTGCAGGCGGACCGCGCAACCGCTTTCGGTACGGAAGGGTTCGAGCAGGCTGCGCAGCCGGGCGCAGGCGGCGTGCGCGCCGAGCGTCGCCACTTCGCCGTTCAGCTTCAGTTCGAGCCGGCGCGCGAAGCGGGCCCGCGCCTCGCCGGCGCTGAGCAGGCTGTCGGCGACGACGCGCATCGAGTTCGAGTACTCGTCGAACTGCGCCCGGCCCTCGACCACCAGCACCTCGTCCTCGCGCAGCTTGTTGCGCGACGCTTCGTACAGCTCGTTGAATACCGACACCTCGATCTGCGCCGTACCGTCGTCGAGCGCGACGAAGGCCATCTTGCCGCGACGCGTCATCTGCACGCGCGAGCTGACGACCAGCCCCGCCACCACGGTCGGGTCACGCGAAGACTCAAGCTGCGCCAGCTTGCGCCGGGCGAAGCGCGAAAACTCCTGCGCGTAGCTGTTGTAGGGGTGGCCGGACAGGTAGAAGCCGAGCGCCTGCTTCTCGTTGGCCAGCTTTTCGCGCTCGCTCCACGGCTTGACCTGCACGTACTCCGGCGCGCGCGCGCCGGTGCCGCTCGGGGCGTCGTCGAACAGACCACCCTGATGCGCGTTGGCCGCCGCCTGTTCGGCCGCCTCCATCGCCAGCGCGACGCTGCTCATCAGCGTGTTGCGGTCGTGCGGCGTGCCGGCGATGGTCGCGTCGAAAGCACCGGCGCGGATCAGCGCCTCGATGGTGCGACGGTTCACCATGCGGCGGTCAACGCGCAGGCAGAAGTCGAAAATGTCCTTGAACGGCCCGCCCGACTTGCGGGCTTCGAGGATGCAGTTCACCGCCTGTTCGCCGGTGCCCTTGACCGCGCCCAAGCCGTAGCGGATTTCGCTGCGCGACACCGGCACGAAGCGGTATTCGGACTGGTTCACGTCCGGCGGCAGGATGGTGAGACGGTTCTTCTTCGCGTCCAGGTAGAAAATGTTCACCGTGTCGGTGTTGTCCATGTCGGACGACAGCGACGCGGCCATGAAGGCGGCGCAGTGGTGGGCCTTCAGCCAGGCGGTGTGGTAGGTGACGACGGCATAGGCGGCGGTGTGCGACTTGTTGAAGCCGTACTCCGCGAACTTGGTCATCAGGTCGAACAGCTGTTCGGCCAGTGCCGGGTCGTAGCCCTTCTCCTTCGCACCGGCGGCGATGGTCTCCCGGTGCTTGGCCATTTCCTCGGGCTTCTTCTTGCCCATGGCCCGGCGCAGCATGTCCGCACCACCGAGCGTATAGCCGCCGATGATCTGCGAAATCTGCATCACCTGTTCCTGGTACACGATGACGCCGTAGGTCGGCGACAGGCAGGCTTCCAGGTCCGGGTGGAAATAGTCGATCGCCTGCTGGCCCTTCTTGCGCAGGATGAAGTCATCCACCATGCCCGAGCCGAGCGGGCCCGGGCGGTACAGCGCCAGCACGGCGATGATGTCTTCGAAGCGGTCCGGCGCGAGCTTGCCGAGCAGCTTCTTCATGCCCTCGGATTCAAGCTGGAAGATGGCGGTGGTGTTCGCGTCCTTCAGGATCTGATAGGCGGCCGGGTCGGTGAAGGGCAGGCTCAGCAGGTCCGGCCTCTCGCCGGTCATGCGCTCGATGTAATCGACCGCCAGTTCGATAATCGTCAGGTTGCGCAGGCCGAGAAAGTCGAACTTCACCAGACCGATGGCTTCGACGTCGTCCTTGTCGAACTGGCTCACCGGCGAGGCGTCGTCGCCGTCCTGCTGGTAGAGCGGGCAGAAGTCGGTCAGCTTGCCCGGCGCGATCAGCACGCCGCCGGCGTGCATGCCGACGCCGCGGGTCAGGCCTTCCAGCGGTTCGGCCAGGCGCAGCAGTTCGCGCACCTCCTCTTCCGCCTGTTCGCGCTCGGCCAGCTGCGGCGCCTGTTCGCGCGCCTCGGCCAGCGACAGCGGCTTGTTCTGCACCACCGGAATCAGCTTCGACAGCTGGTCGCAGAAGTTGTAGCCCATGTCGAGCACGCGGCCGACGTCGCGGATGACCGCGCGCGACGCCATCGTGCCGTAGGTGGCGATCTGGCTCACCGCGTCTGCGCCATACTTCTGGCGCACGTACTCGATCACCTTCCAGCGGTTGTCCTGGCAGAAGTCCACGTCGAAGTCGGGCATAGACACCCGCTCCGGATTCAGGAAGCGCTCGAACAGCAGCGCGTAGGCAAGCGGATCGAGGTCGGTGATGCCGAGCGAGTATGCGACCAGCGAACCGGCGCCGGAGCCGCGGCCCGGACCGACCGGCACGCCGTTCTTCTTCGCCCAGTTGATGAAGTCGGCCACGATCAGGAAGTAGCCCGGGAAGCCCATCTGGATGATGGTGTCGCACTCGAACTTGAGCCGCGCCTCGTATTCCGGCCGCTTCTGTTCGCGCACCGTCTCGTCCGGATAGAGCTGGGCCAGACGCTTCTCCAGGCCTTCCTTTGCCTCGGCGATCATGAAGTCGTCGATGGTCATGCCGGGCGGCGTCGGGAACTGCGGCAGGTAGTTCTTGCCCAGCGTCAGCGTCAGGTTGCAGCGTCGCGCCAGCTCGACCGCGTTGTGCAGCGCCTCCGGAATGTCGGCGAACAGCTCGGCCATTTCGGCCGAGGTCTTGAAGTACTGCTGCTCGGTGAAATCACGCGGCCGGCGCTTGTCGCTCAGCACATAGCCCTGGGCGATGCAGACGCGCGCCTCGTGCGCCTTGAAGTCGTCCGGCGACATGAACTGCACCGGGTGCGTCGCCACCACCGGAATGTCCATTTCGGACGCCAGCGCGCAGGCGTCGGCGATATAGGTTTCGGTGTTCGGGTGGCCGGCGCGCTGCAGCTCGATATGGAAGTCGCCGTCGAACAGCCGCAGCCATTCGGCCGCCGCGCGGCGAGCCGAATCCATATTGCCGGCCAGCAGCGCCATGCCGACGTCGCCCAGCATGCCGCCCGACAGCGCGATCAGACCGGCCGTGCCTTCGCCGTCGCGCTCCAGCCACTCGCGGCGCAGTTCGGCGCGGCCGCGGTACTTGTTCTCCAGGTAGGCGCGGGTGAGCAGCCGGCACAGCGTGCCGTAGCCCTCGCGGTTGCGCGCCAGCAGCAGCAGGCGATGCGGCTTGTCGCGCTCGGCGTCGTTGCTGACATAGACATCGACCGCGCAGATCGGCTTCACGCCCTTGCCGCGCGCCGCCTTGTACAGCTTGACCAGGCCGAACACGTTGGCGAGATCGGAAATGGCGATGGCCGGCATGCCGTCCTTCGCGGCGGCCTTGACCGCAGCGTCAACGGTGACGATGCCGTCGACCACCGAGTACTCGCTGTGGATGCGCAGGTGGACGAAAGGTGGGGGGGCCTCGGCGGCCGGGGAGAGGGTGGTGCTGTCGGAGCTCATCCGGCGATTTTACTCGGCCACGCCGAACGTAACGACCGCGGGTGCGACTGCGCTAGCATCGTCGCTTTCCGTCACCGCCGGACACCATGCGCCGCCACCTCCTGCCCATCGCGCTGCTCGCGCTCGCCCTGCCCGCCGCCGCACAGAAGGACCGCGACTGGCCCACCTTCGGTCTGGACCACGCCAACACGCGGCTGGCCGACCTACCGGCGATCACGCCGAAGACGGTGATGAAGCTGGTGCCGAAGTGGATCTACCAGAGCGGTGTCGCGGCAACCTTCCAGGCGACGCCCATTGTCACCGGCGGCCACATGTACGTGTCGCTGCCCGGTTCGCACGTGGTGGCGCTGGATGCGCGCAGCGGCGCCGAGCTTTGGCGCTACACGCACCGGAAGCGCACCGACAAGCTGTGCTGCGGCCCAGCCAACCGCGGTGTCGCGGTGGATGACGGCCGCGTGTTCGTCGCCACCGTCGACGCCCGCCTGGTTGCGCTCGACGCCGCCACCGGCAAACCGGCCTGGGACATCGAACTGGCGCGGCCGGACAGCGCGCTGACCGAAAGCGGCGAAGGCATCAAGGGCGAGGTCGGCGGCGGCTCGGGGGTGGGCGCGGCCGCGGCGCCGCTGGTGGTGGACGGCAAGGTGATCGTTGGCATCAACGGCGTCGGCTACGGCCTGCACATCGACGCCCAGGGACGCGCCGGCCAGCTGGCCGCCGTCGTGGGCATCGCCGGCAAGTACGGCGGCATCGGCTTTCTCGCCGCCTTCGACGCGAAGACTGGCAAGCGCGTGTGGCAGTTCGACACCGTGCGCAAACCGCAGGACGGCGGCTGGGAAGGCGATTTCGTCGAGCGCACCGCCGACGGCCTGCCGCTGAACCGCGACATCGCCGCAGAGCGCGCCAATGCCGGCAAGTACGCCGACGCCTGGGAATACGGCGGCGGCTCGGTGTGGAACGCCCCGGCCTACGACGCGAAGAGCGGTCTGCTCTACTTCGGCACCGGCAACCCGAGCCCGCAGATCAATGACAGCACCCGCCCGGGCGACAACCTGTACACCGCCTCGCTGGTCGCCATCGACGCCCGCACTGGCCGCCACGCCTGGCACTTCCAGCAGATTCCGCACGACAAGTGGGGCTACGACGTCGCCAGCCCGCCGCTGCTGTTCGACCATCGCGAGCCGGACGGCCGGGTCGTTCCGGTGGTCGGCCAGGCGTCCAAGCTGGGCTGGTTCTACGTGCACGACCGCGCCACCGGCGCCCTGCTCTACAAGTCCGACGCCTTCGTGCCGCAGGACAATCTTTTCGCCGCCGCCAGCCGCGAAGGCACGCGCATCACGCCGGGCGTAGCCGGCGGCGTGAACTGGTCTCCGGCGGCCGTGGACACGCAACGAGGGCTGGCCTTCGTCGCCGCGATGCACATGCCCATGCGCTACTGGATCAAGGAAAGTGCGGCCACCGCCGACAAACCGGCGCAGCGCTACGACAGCATGGAACCGGCGGACGAGGCGCAATGGGGCGTGCTGGCGGCGATCGACCTGAAGCAGCGCGGCAGGCTGAAGTGGACGGTGAAGACCGATCAGCCGCTGATCGGCGGCGTGCTGGCACTGAAATCCGGCGTCGTGTTCACCGGCGAAGGCGACGGCCATCTGTCGGCCTTCGACAGCCTCTCGGGCAAGCGGCTGTGGCGCTTCCAGACCGGAGCCGGCGTCAATGCGCCGCCGATCGCCTATGTGCTCGACGGCAAGCCCTATGTCGCGGTGGCCGCCGGCGGCAGCGCGATCTGGGGCTACCGCCAGGGCGACGCGGTCGTCGTGTTCGGCCTGCCCGACTAAAGGTCGTCTACGGCCTTCAGCAGGCGGCGCAGCGCCGGCGGATCGAGCCGCATCACGTATTCCAGCCCATCGACCTCGTCGATGAAGGAGGCGATGCGGCGAAAGCCGGTACTGGCCAGAAGCGAGCACGAAGCGAGATTGTCCGGCCGCACCGACGCGATGAAGCGCGGTACGCCCTGATCGAGGTGCGCCCAACGCAGCAGCGCGATCAACGCTTCTCGCCCGAGGCCGCGGCGGCGGTGGGCCGGGTAGATGGTGTAGCCGGTCTCGACGCCGTCCGGCGCGTAGGGCAGCAGATATTCCGGTGCCGGCCGCGTGTGAAAGCCGGCGTGGCCGACCATTTCACCGCTGTCGCGCAGGGCGATGGCGCGCACCGACCACGGCGCATAGTCCGGGTCAGACCTCAGGTCGGCCAGGCGCAGTGCCGCCAGATCTGCTTCGGCGAGCCAGTCCTCGGCGACGGTCAGACCGATCAGCCCGGACAGATCCCGCACACCGCAACCCTCGGCCGACGCCTGCAGGAAGTCGGCGCTCATCGGTCGCAGCAACAGACGAGGGGTCAGGATATCCACGGTCGGGGCAGCATCGGACATTACGGGGCGAAGAAGATAGCCGGTCTGGCGCCGCCCTTCCAGCCCGGCAGGAAATGGTGCATTGCGTTCACAAATTTTTCCCCTAAAGAAACTTTCTTGATCGTCGTCAACCCCTTCTCACTCAAGAACGAGGTCGATCATGAATCTGCACGCCCTGAGTCTGCGCACCAAGCTGCTGGCATCCACAGTCATCACCGTCCTGCTCTGCTTCTCGGTCACGCTGGGGGTGCTCGCCTGGCGCAGCCATCAGGCGGTGCTGGAACAGGGTCTGGCACGGGCCGAGAGCGTGGCCGCCTCGGTCGCGCACGACGTCGGCGCCAACCTCGACGAAGCGATGGCCGTGTCGTCCACGCTGGCACTGTCGCTCGAAGGCCTGCACGCGAAGGGCTCGCCCGACCGCGACGCGGTCAGCCGCCTGCTGCGCCGTACGCTGGAAGGCCGCCCGGCACTGCTGGGCGTCTACACCGGCTGGGAAGCCAACGCCTTCGACGGTCGCGATGCCGACTTTGCCGGCAGCACCGGTCATGACGCCAGCGGCCGCTTCGTGCCCTACTGGAGCCGCAGCGGCGACAAGCTGTCGGTCGAAGCGCTGGTCGATTACGACAAGCCGGGCGCCGGTGACTATTACCAGCAGCCGAAGAAGACCGGCCGCGCCTATCTCGCCGAGCCTTATGAATACGTGGTCGGCGGCCGGAAGATGCTGATCACCTCGTTGGTCAAGCCGCTGGCCGTCAATGGCCGCTTTGCCGGCATCGCCGGCGTCGATATGGCGCTCGACCGGCTGGCCGACGACCTCGGCCGCATCAAGCCCTTCGACGTCGGCACCGTTGCGCTGTACGCGCCGTCCGGCCTCGTCGTCGCGCACACCGACGCCGCCCGCATCGGCAAGCCGGCCGCCGATCTGCCGGCCGACGCACTGGCCGCGCTGCGCGAAGGTCGCAGCCTGCAGTGGCGCGATGCCGCCGGCGTGCGCCACTTCCTGCAGCGCGTGTCGCTGAGCGACGGCGACGCCTGGTGGGGCAGCGTGGTGTCGGTGCCGGAAGACGTGATCACCGCGTCGGCCAACGCGCTGCGCAACACCGCCATCGTCATGGGCATCGTCAGCGTGCTGCTGACCGCCGGCGTGCTGTTCGCACTGCTCGGTGCGATGACCCGGCCGCTGGAAACCCTGGCCGACGCGATGCAGGCGCTGGCCAGCGGTGAAGGCGACCTGACGCGCCGCCTGCCGGAAACCCGCAGCAGGGACGAGCTGGGTCGTGTCGCCACCTCGGTGAACGCCTTCCTCGGCAGCCTGCAGCGCATGTTCATCGAAGTGCGCGATCAGAGCCACACGCTGGTCGGCGGCATCCGCGAAGTGTCGGACGCCACCAGCCACATCGCCGGCAGTTCGCGCTCGCTGGCCGGTACCACCGGTGACAACGCGGCGACCATCGAGGAAATCACCGTGTCGATCGGCCATATCGCCAGTCACGCCAACGACGCCAATGGCGTCATGCTGGACACGCACACCGCATCGCAGCGCAGTGGCGAGGCGGTGCGCGGCATGCAGACGCATATGCGCGACATCGCCGGCAGCATGGAAACGCTGGCCGGCTCGCTGACCGGCCTGGCCGAACGTTCGGTGCAGATCAACGGCATCGTGCAGGTGATCCGTGAAATCGCCGACCAGACCAATCTGCTCGCGCTCAATGCCGCGATCGAAGCCGCCCGCGCCGGCGAGCAGGGCCGCGGCTTCGCCGTCGTCGCCGACGAGGTGCGCAAGCTGGCCGAACGCACCAGCAATGCCACCACCGAAATCCGCGACATGATCGCCGCGATGCACAGCGAAACCGACCGCGCGGTGGAAAGCATGAACAGCACGCGCGAAGCGGTCGAGTCGGGTGTCGAACGCGCCGCCCGCGTGGCCGAGGAGATCGGCGGCATCGAAGCTGGCATGCAGCGCGCCGCCGAACGGGTACGCGAGATCGCCGAAGCGACACAGGAGCAGTCGGCCGCCACCACCGCGCTGGCACAGTCGGCGGAACAGGCGTCCGAAGTGGTGCAGAACACCGACGAAGCGATCCAGCGCACCTCGGCCACGCTGTCACAGATCGGTCGCGCCTCCGATCACCTGGGCGAACTGGTCGGACGCTTCAAGCTGTAAAAACGGTGCGGGCGGGAGAACATCCCGCCCGGGTCGGCGCAGGACTACGCTGTCCTACGCCGGACACCCACAGCCCTCATGGCAGCGCACACCTAGGATGAGGACTCGGCGGCAAGTCGCCGCACTCATTACCGAGGAGACGTCATGAGCAATCGCACTGTCATCGAAGTCCTGAATACCCTGATCGAGACCTGCAAGGACGGCGAGTACGGCTTCAACGAATGCGCCGAACACGCCCAGGCCGGACAGCTCAAGGCGCTGTTCAACAACCGCGCGCTGGAATGCCGCGCGGCCGCACTCGAACTTCAGCAGATCGTTGCCGCGTCCGGCGGCGAACCCGATACCAGCGGCACCGTGAGCGGCGCCCTGCACCGTGGCTGGGTGTCACTGCGCAGCGCACTGCCGGGTGACGACAACGTGGCCATGCTGAACGAGGCCGAACGCGGCGAGGACAAGGCGCTGCAGCGCTACCGCGAAGCGCTGTTCCAGCCGCTGCCGTCCGACGTGCGCATCGTGGTGCAGCGCCAGCTGGCCGGTGTGCAGCGCAACCATGACCAGATCCGCATGCTGCGCGATCAGTATCGCGCCGTGGCCTGACCGGCCTGGCACCCGCAACGGGGACCGCCTGCGGGCGGTCCCGCACGCTGCTTCTCCCGCTTCATCCTGAAGCGCTCAACGCGACAGCATGGTCGCCAGCGCGATGACGACGAACACCAGCAGCCCGGTTCCAGCGATGGTGATCACGCGGACGCGCAACCTGAGCGCCCCGATCTCTCCCACCAGCTGCGCGTTCTGTTCGGCCAGCGTGCGGATGAGCTGGGACGACGCGAGCGCCTCCTTCTGCAACTCAGTCACCGCCTGTTCCAGCGCAGCGATGCGCACGTCGTCGCTGGCGCCGGGCGGTGCGACCACCGACGGCTCCTCACCCTTCTTCCGCTTCTTCGCGACACGCTCCCACAGCGCGTTGGCGCCCTGCACGACAGACGGTGCGGCGGCGATGACGTCGCCCCAGGGGACTGCCTTGACGGCGCCGAGCAGACTGATGGACATGGATGGACCTCGACGGATAGCTGGAACGTCAGCCTACGTTCACCACTTCGCCAGATCAATGCCGAAGGTGAACATGACGCCGGCGGTGCCCAGCAGCGCCACCTGCGCGCTGTAGCGGTCCACCTGGTAGCCGAGCGCCGGAATGACGGCGAAGGCCACACCATTGTGGTTGAACGGAATCTTGTCCTCGTAGCGACCGGTATAGCCGAGCAGCGCACCGGCAGTCACCTTCACGTACAGATTGGAACTGATCGAGTCCAGATCCCAGCGCTTGCCGGCGTAGTAGTACTCGGTCGGCTGGTCGAAGGAGTTGCGCAGGAAGGATGCGCCGGCCAGCCATTGCGACGGCGCCATGTATTCGAGGCCGATCAGGCCGGGCGTGTTCTTGTGGTCCGGGTCGTGGTCCCAGTGGTGGACGTAGGGGCCCAGTTGCAGACTCAGCACATGGCTGCCCTCATTGGCGACAGCCGGTGCTGCGACGATGACACAGGCGCTGGCGAGCAGCGCATACAGGGTATTTTTGTTCGAATGCACGATGACTTGCCCTGGATGGAATATGAATGGGGCAGGCATGGTGCGGGTCATGTTCCCGCAAACGATGTCCGCAGTGTTGCCGGATGTTTCACCGCGTCGCGCGCCGGCGGACCAGCCAGTGATCGGCGGACAGCACGCCAGGCCCGAAGGTGAGCACAGCCAGCAGGCCGGCGCCCCACCACAGATGGGACTGCACGGCGGCCGGGCACTCGAAAGCCCACAGCGCAGGATACGCCAGCAGCGCCATCGCATTGACGACGGTCAGTCCGAGCGCGGCGAAGCGACCGGCCAGACCGATGGCGAGCAGCGGCGGCAGCAGCAGTTCGCCGGCAGTGCCAAGCAGCGCGGCCAGCGCCGGCGGCAGCAGCGGCACTGAGTATTCCTCGGTGAACAGGAAAAGCGTGGTGTCCCAGTCCTCGATCTTGGTCAGGCCGGCCTTGAAGAAGACCGACGCGATGAACAGGCGCAGCGCGAGCAGCAGCAGCGGGCGGCCGAGATCGGCCACACGGGCAAAGGGTGTGGCAAGGTCGTAAAGACGGAGGACTGCGTTCATGTCGGTTCTCCCAATGTTTCAGGCAGATGCAGCCAGCCGCCAGCGAGTGCCTGCGTGACGGCGGCTGCAAGATCGAAATGCGGGTCGGTCGCGCTGGCTGCAGCCCACGCTTCGCCCATCGGCGCGCCATCGACCAGCGCCCGCCAGAGGGCATGCGTTGCCGGTTGCAGCGCATCGACGCGCACCCGGTGGCCTTCGCGCCAGACGACGGCCTGTTGCGGCAGATCGAGGTCGATGGTGAGCTTGAGCTGATGCGAACCATCGGCCTCCGGCTGGTGTTGCAGCCAGATGTCGACCACCGGCCAGCGGCTGGCGTGCAGTGCGAAACCGGGCGTCATCTGCAGGCGCAAGTCCGCCAGCGCCTCGGGCGCCAGTCCGGCGAACAGCTCGCCGCCGGCCGGCTGCGCGTCGGCTGCCATCGTCGCCACATGCACCGACCATTCGAGACGGGCGACGTCCGGCAGATAGGGCAGCGCGCGCACCGGCTCGAAATCGTCGAGGAAGGCGGCGAAGCGCTCGCCGTAACGGTTCAGGTCGCCGTCGCTCGACGGACAGGCCGCGCGATAGCGGCGCGCCAGCGCATCGAAGTAGTCGTCGCCGGTGATCAGACGGCAGACCGGGTAGGCCAGCCGCAGCGCCGCCGTCGCGTTGGCGATCGAGGTGGCGCGGTAGATCGACAGCAGCGCGCGGTTGCGAACGTCGTCGCCCGCCAGCAGCGGCAGCGCGTCGTCCTCGCCGTCGGCTGACGACAGCGCGGCGCCGAAGCGGCGCTGGACTTCACGCAGCGCGTGCATGATCGAGTCTCCGATCAAGGCCGCCGACGCGGTCGGCCTGCGCCGCCTCTGCCAGCAGCAGGTCGAGATCGGGCAGGTCGGTGTCCCACTCGATCAGCGCCGGCGCGATAACGCCGCGCGCCCGCACGTCGCGCAGCAGCGCCCATACGTCGTCGCAGACGCGGCTGCCGTGGGTGTCGATCAGGCCGTATTCGGTCACCGCGTGACCGGCCAGGTGGATTTCGCCGACCGCGTGCATGGGCAGGCGGTCGAGCGCGTCCAGCGGGTCGCCGCCGAAGTTGCGCGCATTCACGTACAGATTGTTCAGATCGAGCAGCAGACCGCAGCCGGTCAGGCAGACCAGTTCGGCCAGGAAGTCGGCTTCGCTCATTTCGCTGTCGCGGAACTGCACGTAGGCCGACAGGTTTTCGAGCAGCACCGGCCGCTTCAGCCTGTCCTGCAGCGCGGACACCCGGCCGGCGACCAGCGCCAGCGCCTCACTGGTGTAGGGGAAGGGCAGCAGGTCGTTGTAATGACGATCGCCGATGCGACCCCAGCAAAGATGTTCCGACACCAGCGCCGGCTCGAAGCGATCGACCAGCGCGGCCAGCCGGTCGACGTGCGCGTCGCCG